>Ga0172363_10001366_pt1 | contig 19665 bp, 19 predicted proteins | sample LakKivs2_kivu2a2_FD_114541 | JGI IMG/M metagenome (GOLD analysis project Ga0172363, IMG submission 114541) | Sediment microbial communities from Lake Kivu, Rwanda - Sediment s2_kivu2a2 | ecosystem: Environmental > Aquatic > Freshwater > Lake > Sediment | place: Rwanda: Western Province, Lake... | reverse complement strand
TTTATCGTCGTGCTCTTTCCGGCGCCGGTCTCTCCGACCAAAGCCAGTTTCTTTCCTTGGGTGAGCAGGAAAGATATCCCCTTCAGGACGGGAACTCCGGGCTCGTAACTGAATGTCACATCTTCGAATCGGACTTCATGTATCATGGTAGCTCAATCCTCTTTTCAACTGGCGCTTCAAGCACCTCCGCCTTAGTGTCTATCAGGTCGAAGAGTCTCTCTATCGCAGCCATAGCAGACTGGTACTGGTCGAACATGGCCATGAGATCCATTATCGGCATGAAGTAGTTGTACTGATACTCTGTAAAGGCCACCAGCACGCCTATTGTCAGGCCTGCAACCTTGAACAACTCTGTGCCGTACCACAGGATCGCCACGGTACCGAGGAGCCTGAGGAACATGACTAGCGGCATATATGACGATGAGATCAGTATCGCCCTGTTGTTCACTTTGACCGTCCCGTCCTGCTGCTCCTCGAACCTCGCCTTCGCCTGCTTCTCAGTAACTAGCGATTGAATGACCTTGATGCCCGCCAGATCCTCCTGCATCCTAGCTGTCAGACCTGCCGCCACTATTGCCGCTTTCCTGTAGGCAGCTCTGGAGTACCTGCCTAGGTACCATATCACAAGAACGCAAACTGGAAGGAGTAGCAGTGCAAGAGTGGCCAGCCGGTAGTCGAGGATGTACATCATAACAAACGAACCTATTATCGAAGAGGCATCCATGAGCACACTCGTCAGTCCGATCCTCAGGAATATCCTGACGGTGTTCGCATCAGTGATGGGCCTAGATATGATTCTGCCTATCTCTCCCTCGGAGAAGTAACGCAGGGATATGGTCTGGAGTTGTTCCATCATGTCATCTCTCATGTCAGACACTACGTTCTCCCCGACAAGTCGCATCTGGTACGTCTGCACGTACTGGAACAGGTGACTGGCCAGAACCACAATGACGAAGACAGGGATCCACCACGTGAAGCCAGAGAGATCTCCTGGAACGATGATTTTGTCTATCGCAAGCTCATGCAGGTATGGTGAGGCTAGGCCAGTCAGGGCGGTGAGGATGATCGAGACCATTCCAAGGAACAGACTCCTCTTGTGCCTCTCTGCATAGCCGTAGAGTCGTTCCATAAGAACCCTGTCAGGAATAGTCCTCTTCCTAGTCTCCTCTTCTCTGGTGGAGAACGCACCCCAAGAACTGCCTCCAGACACTAGTCAGTATCACCTCTGCTGCTGTTGTTGCTAGGAGCTTTGCCGAGGAACTGAGTTTCGTATATTCGCTTGTATGTTCCGTTAGCTGCCATCAGTTCTTTGTGAGTTCCCAGCTCGATCACCCTTCCGTTGTCAAACACCACTATTCTGTCTGCGTTCTTTATAGTAGACAGTCTCTGAGCTATTATCAGCGTTGTTCTATCTCTCGTGGCCTCCTCAACCGCGGACTGAATCTCCTGTTCTGTTCTCGCGTCGACAAATGAAAGCGAGTCGTCCATTATCAATATCCTTGGGTTGCCGACCAGTGCTCTGGCTATCGTTATCCTCTGTCTCTGACCTCCCGAGAGCGTTATGCCTCTCTCCCCCACCATCGTGTTGTACTTGTTGGGAAGTGAATCTATGAAGTCGTGTATTTTGGCTATCTTCGCGGCCTCGATCACTTCCTCTAGAGGGGCATCCGGTTTCCCAAGTGCTATGTTATCTCTAAGGGTTCCAGAGAAGAGGAACACATCCTGCAAGACAACACCTACCTGCCTTCTGAGTGACGAGAGTCTGAACTTCCTGATATCGACGTCGTCAATAGTTATCCTCCCTGAGTCAGTGTCGTAGAATCTCGGAATCAGGTAGATCAGCGAACTCTTACCCGAACCCGTCGCGCCTAAAATGGCTATCCTCTCTCCTGGGTTCACTGTGAAACTGACATTCGTAAGGACAGGTCTCTTCTTTGAATAGCCGAAGGTCACTTTCTCGAACTGCACCTTCCCGGCCCCGATGACTATGTCCTGTGCATCGGGGAGATCCTCGACCACTCTCGGAGTATCCGTCACCTCGAAGACCCTCTCAAGCCCAGCAGAGGCATTCACCCAAGTTCCAAGAACCATGCTGAGGTCACGAAGGGGGAACGACATCCTCATCATACAGCGAGCGAAGAGGATTATGTCCCCGACCGTGAACGCAGCCCCACCCAAGTTCATGGTGTAGGCCGCGTAGACATACACTAGGGTTATCGCTAGGCTGAGTATGGTTGGCGCCACGGGCATGTATTCAGCCTGAATCTTGCCCGCAGTAATCGCTGTGTTGACGTAGACCTGTTCCACCTGCTTGAAACCGTCCACTAGGTCATCCTCCCTCCTGAATATCCTCACCGTCTTCATGCCGATGATGTTCTGTTGGATGTACGAGCCAAGCCTCCCAAGTATCAGCTGCATGTTCCTGAACAACGGCATGGTATCCAAGAAGAGACGACTTGTGAAGTAGAAAATCAGCGGCATCGTCAGCAAGGGAATCAGCGTCATCGTCGGACTCACCGAATAGAGTATCACGACCATGGCCCCCACCAAGAAGACAGCGTTGAATATTGTGCCCAGCCAGATCCTCACGAAAGAATCAACCCCCTGCAGATCCATTGTCGCTCTGGAAATGAGATCTCCGACAGACACTGAGTCGTAGAAGCTGAAGGACTTCTCCTGAAGCGACGCGTAGAACTCGGACCTTATGTCTCTCACAATGTACTGGGACATCACGCCCTGAACATATGTCATGGCGAAAGCACAGAAGCCAACCCCCATACCAGACACCACTATTATCTCCAGAAAGCCGGGGAGGAGGTCATACTGTCCGCCGATGATCACTTGGTCTATGATATAGGACGTGTACAGTGGCTCAAGCGTGAACAGAAATGCCCTCACAATGGAGAGAACCACCGTGAGGAAGATGTACGGTACATACTTCCTGTGATAAGTCAGCAGCCTTTTCAGAGCTGACGCTGACTCTGCAAAGCTCTTCCTCGGCTTGAGATTGTGCACGTAGTCGAGGAGTGGCTTGGCTGCGCTCATCGTCCCGCGACTCTTCAGAAAGCGGTATATGAATTGTACGGTACACTTCGGTCGGCTCGCGCAGGCACTAGGACATTGACGATTGGCTACCTCGCCAAGAGTGCATGTAGCACGGACATCCAAGCCTCGGATATATTCTTGAGATCGTATCCTCCACCCCCCAACACCAAGAGTCTACTACTGCATTGCTGATCAGCTATCCTCCTAGCTGTTTGCGTCATCAATTCGTGAGTCTTGCTAGATAATGAGAGGTCGGCTATCGGATCTCCTTTGAGGCAGTCTGCTCCAGCCTGCAGTATCACCAATTCAGGATGAGAATCCCTAAGGAAGTCCGACGCTGTTTCGAGCTTCGACCTGAAGTAGTTATCGTCAGCTCCGGGGGGCAACGGCACGTTGTTCTTGGAACCTCCTGCGTTAGGCCCACCGGTTTCATGCTCGAACCCAGTACCTGGATACAAGTGCTTGCCACTCTCATGGAAGTCCAGCACCAAGACCTCCGGGTCATCATAGTATGCATACATCACACCGTCCCCGTGGTGGGCGTCAATGTCGATATAGAGCACACGCTTGAGACCCCATTTCCTGCGAGCAGTCTCTATCGCGACGCCTATGTCGTTGAAGACACAGAATCCAGCGGCGTGATCTCTCCTCGCGTGGTGAAGGCCTCCCATTGGGTTGAACGCATATCCTCGCCCTTTGATCGTTCGTTCCAAGCACTCAAGCGTTGTCCCCACCACGTACTTGGAGGCCTCATATACTCCCTTGAATGCTGGCGTGTCTTCGTCGTCCAGCAACATGTCCGCGTTCTCCGAGCTTTGTCGAACCAGCTCGATGTACTCAGAGGTGTGAAAGAGAAGAAGCTCATCTTCAGTTGCCATTCTCGGAGTGACTGCGCTGACTCTCGGATCTTTGAGGATGCCTGATTCCCTGCATAACCTGAAGAAGGTAGCAATCCTCTTCTTGTTCATGGGATGGTCTGGGCCGAAGTCGTACCTGAGCAGCTCCTTCCCATAGGCGAGGAAGACTTCGTGTTCCGAGGTCATTCTGGTCTGATAGGTAAGCACATCGTTTATATCCGTGAGACAGGCCGACCCCAGTATGGACCATACCACCGCGATGATGACAGGTCCGGAGTTCAGGTATCGTGTCAAGCAGTCATCCATGAGCTTGATACAAGTCAGTGGCCTGAGGGATCACGGACCTCATCTTTCCTCCGGAGCGGAGTGGGAGTTGCTCGACACTTACGCCGCCAACGTCACGCAGCGATTGCATCCGTACATTCTCCGCGCACCTCCGGTCATCCAAGCAATGGGTGAGAGAGCACTCTTCCCTGTGGCACCTGAAACTCTGAAGGCCGCACTTACCAACGCAATTGCTGAGATTGCCGCACTAGGTATAACCCGTGTTGCTGTGCTCTGCGCGTCCGAGGCCGAACTTGAAACCATCAAAGCGGCGGCCGAAGGAGCGAAGGCAAAGATCAAGATTCTGCCCTTGTGGGAGTTGTATCCCAAGCTCAAGGAGCTTGAAGGAGAGGACTCGAAGGGAATCGGAAATGCATTCCTCACTGCCCAGTTGCTGAATCTGAGGCCGGAGATGGTGAAGACCGACAACATGAAATACGCTGACAAATCATTTGGCGTGGCAGGAGATCCGAAGAAGGCGACACCGGAAATAGGCAAAGCGATCTATGATCAGACATTCGAGGCCTTGGTCGCGGCCTTGGACAACTTCATGCGAGAATAAACTGGCAACCGAAGCGGCGCGACAATCTGAAGCACTCCGTTGGAGTAGGTGGTCCTCAAACCGCGCCACACGAGAGGTAGCCCGAGGAAGAAGGCGAACTCCTTGCCTTTTATCGTCTTCAGCCTAAGCCATGAACCGTCGTAGCCCAGGCTGTTCACTGACACTAGATCGGGAGGCGTAGTGATCAGCACACGTGCTTGTCCGTCCGTGACCCAGACTTCTTCAAGCTTGATGGGCACTCGCGTCCTTCTAGCGGCCTTGGTAGTTTCCGGGACGAAGAGCTTGATTCTCAGGATGTAGCCCGGCACTCCATCTTTGACTGCCTTGCTGGCAAAGTAGTTGCCAATGATCTTGCCGTCGTCCAACTTGTTCAGGAGACTCTCTAGATCTTTGTTTAGCTTGAAGAATCGGCGGAAGTGTTCCTCGAAATCGTCCGTCATCGGACTGAGGTGCCCCCGTACGCAGACCCTTAAAAACCTACCCCGGGTTTTTCACTAGTAGGGCAAAGAGGCCAGCCAAGGATAGAGTTCCCTTATCTTCTGTATTGCCTCCTTCACTTTCTCCTCAGGGTACTCGTATGGCGGAAGTTTGCCAGTTAGGTAGTCCGCGTAAGCCTGTAGATCGAGGTGGCCATGCCCTGACAGCAGGAACAGGATAGTTTTCTCTTCACCAGTTTGTTTGCATCTCAACGCCTCGTCCACTACTGCCTTTATCGCATGCGCTGGCTCTGGAGCGGGCACTATTCCCTCTGCCTTTGTGAACAGGCTAGCTGCCTCAAAGACCTCGACCTGGTTGTATGCAACTGTGTCGACCTTCTTCTCTGCTGCCAAAACGCCTAAGGTCGGAGCTTTGCCGTGGTATCTCAGACCCCCTGCGTGAATTGGTGGCGGTATGAACTCATGGCCAAGGGTGTACATCTTGACGAGCGGCGTGAGTCGAGCCGTGTCCCCGTGGTCGTACATGTATTCGCCCTTCGTGATCGACGGACAGGCAGTCGGCTCTACGGCCACCATCCTCGTGTCCTTCGGCGCTTTGCCTGTGACCTTGTCGTAGTAGAACGGCCAGAACAGCCCCGAGAAGCTGCTTCCTCCGCCTATGCAGCCGAACATGATGTCAGGATATTCATCTATGAGCGCAAGCTGCTTTTGAGTCTCAAGGCCGATCACGGTGTTGTGCATGAGCACGTGGTTGAAGACACTGCCTATTCCGTATCTGACGCCTTCATGAGCGAGCGTGTCCTCAATCGCCTCGCTGATGGCCACGCCTAGACTCCCTGGGTGATCCGGGTTCTCCTTCAACAGTTTCTTGCCTGCCTCTGTCCTCTGGCTTGGGCTGGGAAATACCTCTCCGCCCCAGAGTTCCATCATCGTCCGCCTGTACGGCTTCTGGTCGTAGCTTGCCCTGACCATGTAGACCGTGCAGCCAATTCCGAAGATATTGCAGCCGAAGGAGAGCGCCGAGCCCCACTGCCCTGCGCCGGTCTCCGTGGTCATGCGTGAGGTGCCCTCTTTCATGTTGTAGTACGCCTGCGCGACCGCTGTGTTGACCTTGTGACTGCCTGCAGGGCTGACACCCTCGTACTTGTAGTAGATCTTCGCCGGGGTCTTGAGTACCTTCTCCAGCCTTAGTGCCCTGTACAGCGGAGTTGGCCTCCAGAGCCTGTAGACATCCCTCACCTCTTCAGGTATGCCCACCCATCGCTCCTGCGTGAATTCCTGCTCCAGAATCGCCTTCGGGAACAGCCGTGGCACCACACCCGGCCCGGGCCCTCTCGTAGCCGGATCTATGACTGGAGGGAGCTTCCTGGGGAGATCGGGGAGGATGGAGTACCAACTTCTAGGTATCTCCTCTTCTCCGAGCACCACCTTCGTCTGATGTACCATCTGGGACATGCGTGCCATTTCTTGTACTCCGCGCCCCGGAGTAGAGCAATATAAGCCTTGGCCGGCTGACTACGGCGCAATAGGCAATTCCTTTGTTACAGGCCACAGATACCCCTGATACCCAGACTCCTAAGTCGGGAGAGAAGAGCATCCAGTTGAGCATCAACCTTGGCTGGTTATCTCCGGGATCAGGGCTCAACGCTGAGGTTTGCTTGTTCTTATAAGCTACATTGGAAGTCTTCCTCTCAGCAGAGGGAACAGCTTGTGGAGTAGGATCAAGGCCAAGCTCGAGAAGTATCCCAGTAGGGAGAAGGTTGTCAAGCTCATGGTGGAGCTTGGCATGTCTGTGAACGAGAAGGGCCAGACGTTTCTCGGTTCCGTGGAAGTATCGCACTCAAAGGTGGCTAAGGCTGCAGGGGTCGACAGGCGGGTCGTAAGGGAGACGGCGAAGTTCCTGAAGGATGATCCAGAACTAGGTCCTATCTTTAGGAAGATCAAACCTATCGGCCCGTCACTCGCAGGTATCGCGGGCATCCTTGGCATGGGCGTGCTTGAAGTCAGGGCCGACCCCACAAAGCCTGGCACGGTAACAGGAGTATCCGGGGCGATTTCGAGAGCCGGCATCAACATCAGGCAGATAATTGCTGATGACCCCGACTTGGTTCCGGAGCCAAAGCTATACGTTGTCACTGAGAAGAAGGTGCCGGGAAAGGTCATCGAGGAGATCTTGGGCTTGCCGTTCGTCGCTTCTGTCTCGGCGATGTGAGGATGACTTGATCAGGGCCGTTGAGACTCTGACAATCTGGATTTCCGCAGTCCCACACAACATCTCTCGTCTCCATTCTGTCACCAAGGAATGAGAGCATTGAAGAGCGCGAAAGGACGAGTAGATATCAAGATCGTTATCGTATTCCTTCTGCTTGTGTCTTGCCTAGCGGTGGGTCTTGTTCTTGTATGGATAGGAAGCAAACCTTCGAGTCTCCAGAACCACGGCAATGTCACGTTCGCGGGCGTCAGATCATCAAGCTATGGGATAGAACCTTTTCCGCCACCCGCTGAATGGGAGGGCGCAATAAAGGCGATGAGCGGCTATTTCGAGAACTCAACGCCGTGCGCGATCTGGATAGTCGGTGAGATGAGCGGTTCTGAGGACTGCCACCTCTTCTTTCCCAGTGACGGCAAGGAGTATCCTCACATCCTGTTCGACCCTGTCGACAAACACGAGGAGTTCCTCAATGCCTTTGACGAGGCGGGCATAAGCGTGTTCCTGCAAGTTGAGCCGGCGAATGCTGATGTAATCACCCTGATTGACCTGGTGCTGAGAAGGTACGGACATCACCCCTGCGTGGTCGGTTTCGGGGTTGATGTTGAGTGGTACCAAGAGGCGAGCAACCCAGGAAGGGGCGCCAAGATAGATGACACAACCGCCCAGAGGTGGGAAGCGAGAGTGAAATCCTACAACCCGGAGTACCGGTTGTTCCTGAAGCACTGGGATAGGGACTGGATGCCCTCCACATACCGAGGAGACATCATCTTCGTCGATGACGGCCAACAGTTCCAAGGCCTGAACGCCATGGTGAATGAGTTCACGAGCATGTGGGCTGACCGTTTCTACCCAAACACGGTGTTCTTCCAGATTGGCTATCCAGCCGACAGACCTTGGTGGAGTCTGCTGACGAATCCCCCGAAGACGATCGGAGAATCTCTCCAAGCAGGAACAAGACAGGACTGCGGGGTTATTTGGGTAGATTTCACCTTGAGGGAAGTGTTCCCGACACTAGAGGACAGGAACCCCTGATGACCAGTGAAGGGACGCCAAACACGATAATAGCGGTCTGCTCCTGCAAAGTGAATTCGAGGTACGTCGTCGCGAGTTTTGAAGAGTGCACACTTGCCGTGATAATGTCAACTCAAGACAAGCAAGTACTTCGGGTGACATCACTGGTTTCGACGGGCTCCCGACCTAACCTTGACAAGGCAGCCAGACTTAGACGAGAGTCTCCAACAGCAGTCATCACCTCGGCGATTGACCCCTATTCTCTTGTCTCACTCTCAGCGAAGGGCATCGAAGTGAGGCTGGTCGACGACGGTGTCGCCTTGGAAACCGCACTTCAGCTCTACGCAGACAACAGGACTCGTCTGGCGTGCAACGTGGTGCGACCTACAGAGAACTGAGTTTGCCAAATATCTTCGATTCGGCAAATCTCGAAAGCGCCAACACGACTGCGTCCTCGTAGGCGTGAGTTCTCGTCAGTTTGCCTCCGGTCAGGATCCCGATCGCCCCGATGGAGTGTTTCGTTCCCTCAGAGTTCGTCACTTCGTCCATTACATCACCCAACTCGATGCCCGACTTCAGCTTCCTCACGAGTCCGCTCGGTGCTAACCACAAGGGGGTCGTGGATGTCCCTTCCTCGCCCCGACGATTCACCACGCAACAGACCGCCCCGATGTAGAACGATTCGAGGAGTTCCAGCAGTCCTCCTTCAAGCCCCACACCGAAATCCGCATCGACGATCTCCTGTGCTCCCCTTGCCCTGTTCCTAGCTCCCACCAAGGATTCAATCCCTAGGGGCTGTTTCCCCACACCAGAGTCTATGTTCACCGGTTTGACATCGCACCTGATGCCGAGCTTCTGGACGGCTGCCAAGGTTGCGTTGTACTTCACCCTTGAGAGAGAACCGACCGCGATCAGCATGCGCGAAGCGTCGCCAATGAACAAATAAAGTTCCCCCTCAGAGACAGGTCGTGATGCAAAGAAGCACCGCTGACGTCGCGAGAGATCTGGTGGCCGTCCCGAAATGAACTGGCCAAGGAGTGTCAGCGTCCTCTGTGGTGGAGTCGGAGGTTCACGGTTCCTGAGAGGTCTCGCACAAATCGTCCAGAACGAGAGGATAACAGCGGTGGTCAACACCGGAGACGACATAGTACTACATGGTCTTCACATCTCGCCTGACATCGACATAGTTCTGTACTCGCTTGCGAGATTGATAGATAGCAAGAGGGGGTGGGGGATCAGAGGCGACACCTTCCGATGCCTCGAAGCCATGAAGAAGCTAGGCATGGAGACTTGGTTCGCCCTAGGAGACAAAGATCTGGCCACCCATGTCCTCAGAACAAGTCTGCTGAACAAAGGTCGAACCCTGTCTGAGGTCACCCAGGAGCTTGCTGATAGATTAGGCGTCAGGGTCAGAGTGATCCCCATGACTGACCAGAGGTTCGAGACACGCATCAAGACCCCGAGAGGCTGGATGGGTTTCCAAGAATATCTAGTCGAGAGGCAAATGCGCGAGCGCATCCTCCGGATCGGATTCGTGGGCAGGAGGAAGACATTGCCTGCTCCTGGCGTCTTGCGATCCATAATCACGTCTGATCTGCTCATACTGCCACCGAGCAATCCGTTCGTGAGTATAGGGACCATAATCTCCTTGCCTGGAGTCAGAGAGGCCATAGAGAGAAGAAAGGGGCCGACTGTAGCGATCTCCCCCGTCATCGGAGCCCAGGTGGTGAAGGGACCTCTCGCGAAGATGATGGAAGCGCGTGGAGTGGAAGTCTCAAGTCTCTCGGTGGCCAAAATGTACAAGGGGTTACTAGACGGTTTCGTGTTGGACAACCGTGACTCTTCTCTCGTCGACCAAGTCAAGCGAACCGGTGCAATGGTTCTGGTCACAGATACCATGATAGCGAGCTCAGAATCTAGTAAGAGGTTGTCACGAGAGGTTGTGGAGTTCTCTAGGACATTGACCAGACCCGCAACGTTAAATCTGGGCAGAAACTAGCAGCAAACATGCGGGCCAGGTCTCTTGCCTTTATCGCGCTCATGGGAGCACTTGGCAATGTCTTTGGCTTCTTTCCAATAACTATCCCAACAGGCAACATACCCGTCAACGTAGTGGTCAACTTCTCGCAACTCCCCGCGCTTCTGACCGCAGTAGGCGTCGGGCCCATGGAAGGAGGATTCGTAGGATTGCTTTCCACGCTGGTCTCAACAATACTGTACATAGGGAATCCTTTCGTACCATTGGGCAATTTCATCCTGGGATTTGCGGCTGGCTACCTCGCCAAGAAGAGGCGTCCGATTGTGTGCTGCCTTCTTGGTGAGGTCGCCGAGACCCCATTCTTGTGGCTTTCAATGATAGTCTGGTCCGGCATGGTCATGGGCGTCACTTACGAGGTCCTGCTGCCCATAATAGTCACGGTGAACTTGAAAGCGTTCGTCGAGGTACTTGCTGACAGCTTGGTGATCGAATTGCTCCTCAGCAGAGAGGACATGAGGAAATCACTCACGCTCTTCAGGCTTGAATGAATCGATGGCTCACTTCGCAGTGCTGCCTGTCAAGGAACGCTCCCTGTCAAAGACTAGGTTCGGTGCAGTCTTGAACCAAGAACAGAGAGCTGCCCTATCTAGGAGCATGCTCCTCGACGTGGTCGACTCAATGATCAGCTCCCACGTCTTCGAGGGAATAACGATATTGACGCCTGAGCCTGAGAACTGGAGAGGGGAGATCGAGTCGGTTGTCGAAGTGGTGGGCACGGAGATCCCGGGATTGAACCGGAGTCTATGGAAGTACATACAGAGCCAGACTCTATCTGATGCCGATTCCCTGAGCATCATACTCCCTGATCTTCCAGCCTCGCAGAGAGACGACTATGTTGAATTGGGTCAGATTCTCGGCATCAAGGGATCAGCCGCCATCGCACCCGACAGACATCTCACAGGCACCAATGTCCTGGCCGGAACTTGCCCGCTTGCATGGAGACCGATGTTTGGGATCGACAGTTACCGCAAACACCTGACTAGTCTGCTTGGCAGAGGCATACAGCCGAGAGTGCTCTACAGAGATGGTCTGATGTGCGATGTCGACAACCCCGATGACCTTTCTGATCTGCTAGACAGAGACAGAGTAGGGCGGAGAACAAGGGAGTTCGCGACGGCCAACGCCAGTTCGTTGCATGCCCATCGATTCGAATGACTTTCTGATGCAGAACAACATATAGTGGTGGGTCCACTATGCACCGTATGGGTAGGGCCTGTAGCCCGGATAGTATTGAGGAGGTGGCGGAGGAAGAGGCCTCTGCTTCTTCGGAAGTATGCGAATCAGGAGGAAGCCTGCGAGAAACCCACCGATGTGCGCCCAGTAGGCGACGCCCGAAACATCAGGAGCAGAGGCATACAGTAGTTGGTAGAGGAACCAAAAGCCGAGGAAATAAATCGCTGGTATCCTAGCTATGTAGAAGAAGAAGCCAAGCGTCACGACGGTCCTTATGCGCGCGTACGGGTACAGAACGATGTAGGCACCAAGCACACCCGATATGGCTCCTGACGCTCCTATCGCCACCACTCGCGTGTAAGGGTCGGAGGCGAAGTCCGCAGCCGTGGCGATCAATCCACACACGAAGTAGAACAGAAGATATTGAACGTGCCCTAAAGCATCCTCGATGTTGTTGCCGAAGACATAGAGGAAGATCATGTTTCCGAGGATGTGCAAGATATCGGCGTGGATGAACATGGAGGTGAATATCGTCAACACCGCAAACAGGTTGATGGACGGGAGCGGACCCGAAAGGCTGGCTGCCGTGAACCCGTACGTGGCGATGAACTGATCCTGTAGCCCCGTAGGCAGCATGATCTGGTACAAGAAGACCAAGACGTTCACCGCTATCAGTACGTAGTTCACAACAGGCGTCGAACGAGAGCGGTTCTCGTCCCCGAGCGGGATCATGCGGGATTGAGGGTGCGGTCGTATCACTTAAAAACGTGTTTTCAGTCGGCGGGGCAATGGCAAAGAGAATGGCCCTCGTCGTGAACGACGATGGCATCAGAGCTTCTGGTCTGCAACTGATGGTGGAACTCGCCAACTCCCTGTGGGAGGTCCATGTTGTCACTCCCAGAGAAGAACAGAGCGGCACTGGCAAGGCGATCTCAATGGGAGTCATCAGTGCAGAGCCTTACAACTACGAGCTGGGCGTGCCGGCATACGCGGTCCGAGGCACTCCGGCCGACGCGGTTCTGCTGGGCATTGAACACCTGCTGCCGAGGAGGCCTGACATAGTCCTCTCCGGAATGAACCTGGGTCCTAACTTGGGCATAGAGGACTACTTGGACTCGGGAACAATCGGAGCGGCAATCGAGGCCGCGTTGCACAAGATCCCGGCCGTTGCTGCGTCGCTCGCCATAACGAAACAAGAGAAGCTAGCCGGCAATTACCGGTTCGATTGTGCAAGGAACCTGCTGAATCAACTACTCGTGGCTGTGGACTCTGATCAGGGCCTCGTGCCCCCTGGCGAGATCGTTTCGTTGAACATACCGCATCCTGATTGTCGAGGTGTCGTAGCCTCAAAGGTGAGCGGGAGGACGATGGATGGCGTGTACATCAGAGCGCAGGCGGGCTACACCATAAGACCATGGGACATGTCGTTCTATGGGACAGGAGAGCCCGACTCGGACATAAACGCAGTTGTTATCCAGAAGAAGGCATCTGTGAGCGTAGTCAATCTGAACCTCGAGTCGCGTCAAGAGGCCGCCACTCGATTCGCGGAGCGATTGTCGCTCAGCAAATGAGTTCGTCGTCGCTACAGAGGGATCGGTTCCCCAAATGTCGGGACATAGACTTCAGATCCGAGGTCTCTGAAGTACCTGACCATCATCTCAGGATGCTCACCGTGTATCGGCACGACTATCTTCGGCCTGACCTCTGACACGAATCGCCTCAGATCCATCGGCATTGCATGACCAGACGCGTGCACTCTGTAGGTTGGCATTCCCATAACGTCCAACCAGTTCATCAGTCTGTCGTAGTCTAGCTCCATCTCCTCATTGAAGGGTTCCGAACTTGAGAAGAGAAACACACTGCCCGGCCTAGTCGATATCTTCAGCACATTCTGGATGTCAGCAGGGGGCACTATCAGAACGTACTTTTCCTGATGCTCGTGTATCTCCGTTGCCTGGACCGTCCCCCACTTTCCACATATCGAATCTTCCCAAGTCTGTTGTCTGGCTCCGGTCTTCTCTAGAACCCGCACTCCGTCCTTGTAGTTTGGCACGGATATCCTAGGGTCTTCCATTAGCGAATCTATGATGCATGCTCTCTTCGCCGTTATCACGAGCTGCCTGTCGTTCTCGGTCGCAGCTGCGTGAAAGGACTTGTATCTGTCCACGTCAGCAAGTGTGAAATCCCCTACGACCAAGGCCCTGCTTTCCCTGATCACGGACGAGAGCTTGGACTTGACCTCTGCCTCTGTGGACACCTCTCCCTCAAGTATGTTGGTGTGTTCCATCAGAAGTACATCCGGCCTGTTGGACTTCAGCTCATTCATGAACTCCAGCGACATCTGAGACATCGGACCGTGCATCCGAAAGTCACCTGTGTAGCCGATGACACTCTCTGGAGTCCTGATGATGAACCCGTAAGCTCCAGGGATCGAATGGTCGACGTGAATCGGCTGGACCTCGATCGGATCGAACTTTAACACATCCTTTGTGTGGAACCGCTTCAGCTCCCTGTCTCCCAAGGCGAATTCCAGCCTTTCCCGTGAAGAGTCCCTGAGCGCCAACAGGATCCTTGACGCAGCCTCGCCTGCATGTATGTCAATGTCCTTTCTGAGCAGGCTCATGTGCCCAGAGTGGTCTCTGTGCGCATGGGACAGTACCATTGCATCGAACGGTCTGTCGCCTTCTTCGGTGTACGCTCCAGGGATGTCAGGGATGACCCCGAGTTCGACCATCGTGTGAACATCCCTCGGTTGCATGTATGGATCGGTGAAGAACTTGCCTCGCCCCTTGTAGGATAATCCAAAATCCAGCATGACAGAGGCGCCGTCCTCTTCTATCAGGAACTTGTTGCCACCGATCTCGTTTACGCCTCCGAACGGCGTTATTGATACCAAGGCGGAGAGCCGAAGGGCACTGCAAGTAATATCTCTTTCAGAGGCTCTCCCAGTCACGAGTCATTGATGCAGGAGAGCAAGGATATCATGGATGCAGATAGCTCGAGACACAGACGAAGTGTTAAGACATGAAGTTCTCACGGCTGAGGGTCATTGAAGAAGTTTCCCCAAATGAGAATTGAGGTCGTGCCCCACGACAGAAGATGGGCCAAGGAGTTTCAGATCGAGAGTCGAAGGCTTGAGGCCATCTTTGGTGATAACTTGATCTCTATTCACCACATCGGGAGCACGGCCATTCCGGGGATTTTGGCCAAGCCCATCATTGACATCCTGGTTGAAGTCCGCGATCTCTCCTTAGTCGATGCCATCAATGAAGAAATGATCTTGAGAGGCTACTCGCCGAAGGGAGAATTCGGTATCCCTGGAAGACGCTACTTCAGAAAGGGAACCGATACGCATCATACACATCACGTACATGTCTTTCAGACCGGAGACCCCAACGTCGAGCGACACCTTGCCTTTCGGGACTATCTGAGGACGCATCCTCTGGAAGCTCAGGCCTACAGTCGGTTGAAGGCATCTCTAGCGCTCAGGTTCCATGATGACCCGGACAGTTACATGGATGGAAAGGATGGATTCATGAAGAAAACGGAGAAGAAGGCAATAGCCTGGAAAAGACGGTCCTCGGAACACCGACCCAGGACGCGGGATTCCAGCAGTGATCGCGCGAGCAGAGGAGAGTCGCGAAGACGACGAACACGGACTTGAGTTCGAGAGGATAACGTTTTTCAGGAAGACGACCCGATCTATGAGCGTCCGATGACTCCGTTCGGGAGGCTAGATCTGGGTGCGAGGCCGGTGAGGGTAGTATCCGACCCATCGTCATCCATATGCCTCCTGTGCAGAGGTACCAAGTTCCTGTGCGGCAAGCCTTCCTGTCCAGTTCTGATGAGGGTTGGGGGGTTCATGAAGGTGAAGGATGTCTTGGACAGATCCGACCTGCAGGGTTCGTCGCCACCAGGAGTCTTCGTCGGCAGGTACGGATATCCGAAGGTCTTCGTCGGACCGATGGTTCCGCCAACAGTTGGAGATACTTCAATCATGGCTTCGCCGGAGTCTTGGTACCACATGCCGATCGGCAACTTCGTCGAGATGATGTCTTCGCTGGTCAGAGGAGTCCACCCTGTGAGGGTCGACCGTATTGCCGAGGCAGGAAGGTTCATGGATGATATTCATGATTTAGTGCTGTCGTCATCGTCGGCGTACACAGAGGTGGAATTCTCAAGTCCTATCCGTGGAAGGATGACCTTCAGCTCCGATGTCGAACCGTTCGGCCCTAGCGGGCCAGTGTCCGACTTCGACGTCTCTGTTGGTTCCACTAACGCTAGGGTGGAGAGGGCCTTTGAAGACACTGACCTGAAGGCTGTGGATGCCATGTGGACCCTGTATTCCTCGGGAGAACCTGTCCAAGTCATTCAGAGAGCATTGAGCGCGGGAATGCTAGGAACTGAGAAGAAGAGGAGGCTCGTTCCCACCCGCTGGAGCATAACCGCAGTCGATGATTCCTTGGCCAAGAGGACGAGGGAAACAGTGGCCACCTACCCTGAGTTAGGTGAGTACAGACTCCATCACTCGAGGAGCATGGGCAACCTCTATGCGGTTCTTCTCATGCCTGGGCCTTGGAGCTACGAGATGATCGAGGTATTCCACAAGGGGTCGATCTGGAACACATGGGGGGACGAGATCGCTATGGGAGGAGATTCCGAGGGGCCAGAAGGGCGGACCACCTACGCATCGATAGGGGGATGTTACTACGCAGGCAGGCTGGGTGCGCTTGAGCACTTGGAGTCGATCCACAGAAATGCCACCGTCGTGATCATCAGAGAGGCTCTTCCCTCATATGTTCTGCCAGTGGGAGTGTGGACCGTCCGGCAGGGCGTCAGAGACGCCTTGACTCACAGTCCGCTCAAGTTGGGATCGCTTGAGACCGCGATTTCGGAACTCTCAAGTCTTCTCAGAGGACCTGCCGCGGCTATCATGAGAAGCTCCAAGATCATACGTGGTCTGAGAACTCAGACAAGAATCACGAGCTACTTCTAGGCCAATTTCCTTCTTTCTAGCTCGCGGACGGATCGATCGCTCAGCTAAAATAGGCTCCGACAGGTTCACCTTCCTCCGAGCGCTCTCCCCCGAGATCTACCGACTTTATCTTGTGCGCTGCTTTGAGATCATCAGAGAAGGCTGCCAACTTCGGGTTGAGGTGCACAGGACCATCGATCGGTGAATTGAGGCTCAGGCCGAGTTCCTTCTTCTTCCTCCATATGTCGGAGTTCGCCTTGAGGAGCAGCGACAGTAGTCGCCTGTCCTCATCGGAGACCGCTTGCATGCCGCTCGGGAACCTCTGTTCCAAGATCTGTTGGCCGTAGAGTTGCCTGCACGTGTAGTCCGTGATTGCCGGTATGACTGGATGCAGTGTGATCAGGACAAGCCTCAAGATCTCATGCAGGGTCGCTCTTGCGGACTTTTCGCCAGGGCCATCTAGCTCCGAGTATAGCCTAGGTTTCGCCATCTCCAGATAGTGATCAGCCAGTATGTTCCAGACAAAGTCTCTCATGATCGAAGCTGACCCGAACGGATCCAAGTCCTCGTACTCCTTCTCAGCATTGGCAACGGCATCGAGGGCGATCTGCAGGAAGAGCTTGTCAAGAGGATGGGTGACGCTGCCTCTCGGCTCGATCGGGAACTGCGACGCGAACCTGCATATGTTCCACAGCTTCGTGATGAAGAGTGAAGCGCCCCTGACCCTCTCTTCTGAGAACCTGTAGTTGTAGCCGAGTTTGCCCTCTGACGCCGCCCAGAGCCTGAACGCATCCACTCCGTATTTCTCGATCATCTGCTCGGGATACACTGCGTTGCCCTTCGACTTGTGCATGGCCTCACCCTTCTCGTCCAAGCCCATCCCGCTGATCCTAACCTGCTTGAATGCCTTGTCACCCAGAAGCAGAAATGTCCTGAGGATCGAGTAGTAGAGCCAAACTCTGACTATGTCAATGCCTTGCGGTCTCATCGAGGCCGGTCGTAACTTGTTGAATAGCTTCTCGTCCCGCCCGTAGCCTATGATGTAAAGCTGAGAGACACTAGAATCCATCCAAGTGTCCAGCACCCTTGTCTCTCCCACGAACTCTGTTGCTCCGCACTTGGCGCACCTGGACCCGGCCGGTGGATCTTCTCGCCAAGGTTGATAGTATCTGCCCTTAGGGGGCAAGAACGGTGTGCTACATTTCTTGCAGTACCAAATCGGAATCTCTGTCGCGTAGTATCTCCTTCTGGATATCGGCCAATCTTGCATGATGCTGTCTATCCAGTTGTAGAGCACCTGCTTCGACCAGGGAGGGTGGAACTCCATCGAGTCAGCCATTCTCCTAACATCTTCCCTGAAGTCGAGTTGCTTGACGTAGAGTTCCTTTGTGTCGACAATCTCCACTGGTTCGTGACATCTCCAGCATGTCGGGGTTCTGTGGCTTATGTTCTCCTCTTTGGAGACAAGCCCTTCCTTCCTCAGCTTCTCGATCACGCGCCTTCTTCCCTCCGCCACGGGCAGCCCTGCGAACTCACCTGCCGCCTCGGTCAAGTTGCCCTCATTGTCGATCGTAGTCCTAGCCTGAAGTCCCATCTCTCTGAATAACCTGACATCAGTGAGATCTCCGTAGCTGCACATCATGACGATGCCCGTTCCGAATTCTATCTTCGCCACAGGATGTGAGACTATCTTGACCTCTTGACCGAACAACGGCACGATCGCTGTGAGCCCCTCAAGCGCCATGTAACGCTCGTCATCCGGGTTGAAGATCAGGACCGCGCAAGCAGGTAGCAACTCTGGCCTTGTTGTGGCGACCGTGACATCTTTTCCGGTCTCCTTTACCCTGAACTTGACATACGTCAGCGAGGAAGGCCTATCCTGATATTCGATCTCGGCGTCTGCGATCGGGGTTCCGCAGCGAGGACACCACGAGGTAGGCCTGAAGTCCTCGTACACCAGCCCCTTGTTCCACATCTCTATGAACGATGCCTGCGTGACCGCTCTGTATTCCGGCGAATCGGTCCTGTAGAAATTGACTAGATCCATTCCCATTCCCAGGTCTCTAACCTGAGATAGGACATCCCCTTCAACGGAGTCCAGGTACTCCTTGCAGAGCTTGAGGAATTCGGCTCTGGGAATATCCTTGGCTCTCACGTTCTTCGTCCGCTCCACAACCACCTCGATCGGCAGGCCGTTTCTGTCTGCGCCGAAGGGGAACAACACGTTGTATCCCTTGAGCCTCTTGTACCTGGCTACCATGTCGATCTGCGCGTAGTGGGCTGCACCACCCACGTGCCATTTGTCCGTCAGGTAGGGCGGTGGTGTGTCGATCGAATACACCTCCCCTGGCTTGCTGGGGTCAAAGCTGAAGGCCCGTCCGGCGTGCCATGCGTCTATAGTGGACTTCTCGAGTTCGTGAGTCCACCGCGGGCTGTCTATCTTGGGAGTCCTTCTCTTCTGACTCATTTCCTCTCAGCACCTCTCGGGACGAGACCGAGGGCCGCAGTAGGTGAGGGGGTTCTCATTGAGAGCGGTCGCGAGACCGAGCTGATTTAAGTCTAAGCAAGTCAGCACTCAACTGCTTTAAGTTCTTCGCGTGTGGAACAAGGTCGTGTCCCGAATAATCGAGGCCCGATCCTTCCTGCTCAGGATCACCAGAGAGAAGCCGTTCAGGACATCCGTCAGATCGAGTCGAATCTCAGAGAGCATCATTGTCCGCCTGAAAGATGATGAGAATACCGTGGGGTGGGGCGAAGGAGTTCCAACGCACCCGTACTTCGCAGGGGAGACGATCGAAAACCTCACAGTTGTGTTGGAGGCAATGTCGAGGCTGGCTGTTGGAAGGAATCCTTCAGAACTGGGCGATACGATCAGAGTCATCCGAGAACCCACGCTAGAGTCTAGGTCGGCGCTCGCCGCAATGGACATTGCGCTACATGACTTATTTGCCAAGAAGTTGGGCGTTCCCCTGAATCGTCTGTTCGGCCACACGAAGGATGCGATAGAAACAGACTATACGATAGGGATTGA
>Ga0172363_10001363_pt1 | contig 19672 bp, 22 predicted proteins | sample LakKivs2_kivu2a2_FD_114541 | JGI IMG/M metagenome (GOLD analysis project Ga0172363, IMG submission 114541) | Sediment microbial communities from Lake Kivu, Rwanda - Sediment s2_kivu2a2 | ecosystem: Environmental > Aquatic > Freshwater > Lake > Sediment | place: Rwanda: Western Province, Lake... | reverse complement strand
GAGCATATTCATTAAACATATTAGGACATTTATGTGTAGATGAACATATTATTGAATATAATACAGAAAGAGTTGAAAATTATTTTATAAAATCTGGTGAATTAGGGAATATGCAATCTATATATGATTTAGCGGAAATATATAGTGATATATTAAATAAATATTTTGATTTTGATAAAGCAGTAGAAACATATAAATTATTATTAACTAAATATAATAATACAGATGCATACAAGTATATAGCAAAATTATATAAAAATTTTAATAATCATTCAATGGCATTAAATTATTATAAAAAAATGGTTTCATTAGGTTCAGTTGATTGTTTTATGGATATTGCAGATTGTTATTATGTATTATGTAATTATGATAAAGCAAGAAAAATATATTTAAAAATAATAAATAATAGATATCCAAATTATGAAAAAGCATATTATCTATTGGGATTAATGTATTATGAAAATCGTTTTAATTTAGATTTTGAAACAAATTGTAAGAAAATTAAATATTATTTTAGTAAAGCAGGAAAATATGGATATAATTTTTCTTATTATTATTTAGCATATTTATATGAATCTGGAGATAATTTTGAAATGGACTTAAAAAAAGCAATTAAATATTATACTTATAGTGATAATTATGAAAAAGTAAGATTTTTAATTGATAAAATAGATATATATACTGATAAAATAGATATATATACTGAATAATTTAAATATTTATTTTACTAAATTCATTTATTATTTTACTTTTTTTTAACTAAATTACAATTAATTAATTGTAATTTAGTTAAAAAATTAAAAAACAAAAATATAAATAAAATAGATAAATATAATAATAAAATGAAAAAATATGATGGACAATTAATACCAAAAGACATAGATACTATAGTAAAAGAGGTTAGATATAAAAATATAAATTTAGAACCAGTATATCAAAGAGGAATAAAATGGGATTCTACAAAGCAAGGTGAATTTATAAATTCATGTTATATAGGAATATTCCCAACTCCATTAATATTTAATGTAACTGAAGAAGGAACAACATGTATTGATGGGAAACAACGAATAACATCATTAGTTAATTTTATAAATAATAATATATATTTTGAATATGATGGAGAATTAATATTTTTTGATAAAATACCAGAAGAATATAAAAATAATAAAATAGTAAGAACATTAGATAAAAAAGAGAAAATGATATTTATGAATCGTCAATTATCAGTTCATAAATATAGTGAATTAACATATGAAGATGAAGTAGATATTTTTCATAGAATACAAAATGGTCAAGTAATAAGTAAAGGAGAATTATTAATATCATCAGCAAAAACAGAAGATGTTGCTACATTATTAAAAAATTTATGTGATAAGAAAAAAAATATAATGGAAAAATTTTATAAAACAGAAGATGCACAACATAGAGAATATATTATAGGTTTTATGTATATGATAGATAAAAATATTTTGACAGTTATAAATAAAGTGGAAAGAGATAAATATATTAAATTATTTACAAATAAATCATTAGTTGATTCTTTTAATAAAGTTGAACCTGTTATAGATATATTATTTGGGAAAAAAATATTAGGAAATAAAGATATGACAAATAAAATAAATAAAAATTATATATATACATTAATATTTTTCATATATAATAAATTTAATGGAAAATATGAAAATATTAATAATAATGTTTTATATGATTTAGTAAATCATAATATTGATATATGTCAAAGTAAATATAAATCATCAATATCAGATAAAAGTTTATTAGAAATAAATAAATTATTAGAAGAATATTATAAAAAAAAAATTAAATAATTATTTTACCATTTTTTAAATTAAAATAAATTAATTTACTATGCAAATTAATTTATTTTAATTTAAAAAATTGAACCTAAATAATAATTATAATATTAAAAAAATAAAATAAATGGAAATTACTGAATTTAAGAAAGAATTAGAAAAGGAGATATCTCGTATAAAAGAGGAGTATAATAATAGATTAACTAAAATAATAGAGGATAATATGACAAGAGTAAAAGATGAGATAAGGAGTTCAATTACAAAGAATATAAATAAGATGACACGATATATAGATAATAATGAAATATATAATTATGATAAATATCCATCAGATTTCATGATAGATTATCAGGACAATAGAAGGAATGACAGAATAATAAAAATAGATGATTTTTTTGAACAATTTAAAACAAAAGAAATTAAGGAAAATAAACAAAAATATATTAAATTAAATGAAATAATAGATAATATAGTAGATTTATTAAATAAGAAAAAAGAGAAAATAATATTCTATTTAGTAATAGACTATGATATAATTACAAATTATATAATAATAACAAATTATAGTAGATTTTTATCAATATACAAAAAGAAAGATATAGTAGATTGTAATTATACATATAAAGAATTAGATACATGGATACCAACAGATTATATAGATTTATTAAATACAATATATGATAAACAACATATAGTAATAAAAAAGACAGAATCATATTTTTATACAGAAGATAAGATATTACGAATATTAGAAAATATAAATACAAATATAATAAATAGATATACAAATCCTATTCAAATAGATACAATAATAAAAGAAAATATAGAATTAAAAGAATTATATGAATCATATAAACGAGATAGAATAAATTTGAATAAAGAAATAGAAACTTTTAATAAGAAAAAGAATAAATTTGATAAAGAAATAAAACCATATATGAATATTGTTGAAGAATATAAATATTTAGAAGAACAAAAAAAAGATTTTGAAAATAAAAAAGATTTATTCAAACAATCTATGTTAGAAATAATGAATCAAAATAATGAACCAAAATAATGAATAATTATTATTTAATAATTATTTATTAAAAAAATCTAATATATAAACCAATATCTTCATGATATCTAAACATAATTCCTTTATTACTTAAATCATTATTTAAATTATCTAAATAACTATTTAAATCATAATTATTTTTATCATTATAGTATCTTGAACCAATTACTCCTCCACAAACACTAAATACAAAAGTAAAGAATCCTGTAGGGAATCCAGTATATAATAATAATGTATCAGCAAATATTCCAAATAATGAACTACTTACTGAATAAGGTAATGTATATTTAAAATAATTATATAATGTATCTAAATTTTTTACAAAATCATTTAAACTATTTATAATAATTTTCCATTCAGTTTCAGTAATAATATTAGTTAATTCTTTTGGAAATACAACTGAAAATTTATTATTTTCAATAAGTGGTAATTTATAAATTTCTCCTAAATTATATGTTAGATTTAATTGATAATTGTCATCATTTGAAAAAATATTCATTATATTATTTATTATTATATTATTTATTTAATTTAGACTTATATAGTTTATTTTATTTTTATATATTCAAAATATTATTAAATGTATAATTTATTTGAAACTCTAAATAGAACTCAAAAAACTATTGATGATAATATTGAACTATTCTATAAAAATATAGAAAAAATAGATATAGATTTAGAATGTTTAAATAATGAATGTATGCATAATGTTAAATTATATTTACATAATAATATAATTAAAGATACTAAATTAAAAGGTAATATAATATGGAATATAGGAGAACGATTAAATTTTATAGAACCATTAAAATATGTTCATTTTATGAAATATGGGGGAAAAGAAAGTCAAACTAAATTAAATAAATTATTAAATAGTAATGAAAATTTATGTTATAAAGTATATGATTCAAATATAATATATACAAAAGATAAATATATAAAATTAGAATATATAGAAAAAGAGAATATATGGTATAAATCAGTTAATAATAATATAATAAATCACATAATTGATGAAATATATATATTAGATGATAATAATAAAATAATAAATAATGAAATATTAAACATGAAAATATATTATGATAATTATGAAGAGAGAATATGTTTATATGAGAACAGTGGAATAATAGGAAATATATATGAAATAAAATTACCAATAATAACGGATATAATTGATAATAATATAGAATATTATTATGATTTACAATTTGAATTTAGTAATGAAATAAATATTAAAGAAATAATAATAAAATTAAAAGAATATATAAATAAAAAAAATAATTATAGAGTTGATAATAAAATATGTTTATATAATGATAAATTTATAAATGAAATAGAGATAGATGATAATTATAAAAGTATATATATAATAATAAAAAATAATAATCATATTATTGATATAAATAATAAAGTAAGTAATATTACAATAAACAAAGATATATTACCAATTAATATTTTTATAAAAGATAATATATGTAAAATAGATAATGTAAATAAAACAAAAATAATATTAGAATCAATAAATAATATTGAATGTAAATTAATAATAATAGGTGTAAAAGAGTGTGATTTAATATTATAAAAAACTGAATAAAAAAGTAGTTGAATATATAATAATAATATATATATTCAATGGATGAAATAAATCTAAGGATTATAGTTGTAGATCCATTTAATCCAATAAATGGAAAAAGTAGTATAATAGCAATATTATCAGAAATTATAGAAAATTATAATACAATAGATAATAAACAAAATATAGGGAATATTAAGTCAGATATATTATTTATAACAAGTGATGAATTATATATAATGGGAGTAGATGGATTATATGGATTAAGAGCATTACATTTAGGAGAATTTATAGATAATTTTATGAAAAAAATAAAATTAGATTGGAGACCAAAAATATTAGCAGGACCAATGTCAAATTATTATAAATATAATAAAGAACAAAAAGAATATATTGATAAAAATGGAAATAAAGGATTTATAATAAATAAAGATAATCAAATTAAAATAGATATATCAAAACACAAATATGCAAAATTTAAGAATTGGATAAATATATTAGAAAAATATTGTGAAAAATATACAGAAGTAAATATAATTGGATTATCTTCAATGAATGTATTAGGAGAATTAGTAAAATCAAAATCAAATATTATTAGAAAAATAATATGTATAACTCAATTAGGGGGTAATATTCCTGATGAAGATAGTCAAATATCATATAACTTGTTAATAACAAGACCAATTTTAATGAATTTAATTTTAGAGATGTATTGTAAATATTATAATAATAAATTATGGTTTATTGCTGATTCTACATGTAAATTAATATTAAATATAACAGATAAATATACATTAAATAATTTTATAAAAAATAAATTGATATTATTTATTGATAATTTTGATAATGTTTCATTAGAATGTGAAATTATTAGACATATGAGTTTAACTTTAGATGGATATTCAAATTATTATAAATATTCTCGTTTTTGTTCATATAATGTAAAATATGATTCATCAACTAATTATTTTAAGTTAGTTGATGAATATTATATCAACATTAATCAATCTGATCATGAACTATCTAATATAAATCTAAATTCTATTTTTGATATTTATTATTATTTCTTTTAATTTATTAAAAAAAATTGATTCAAATAAAATAGATAAGAATAACAAATTAGAGAAGTATATGATAAATAATACAGAGTTAATAGAATTAGATAGGATATATAACGAAATAATAGAAAATAATATTACAATAAAATGTAAAATAATAGATAACATAGAAAAATTAGAAAGGACAATTATAGACAATAATAAGTATATAATAAGATTAACAATGCCTCAACCATCAACAGAACAGAAAGATATAATAGAAAAAATAGAGAAAAATAATTTAATAATAGATTCAGTAGCAGGTAGTGGTAAAACAACAACAAACTTATTTATAGCAAAAAAGTATAATAATAAAAAAATATTATTATTAACATATAATAAAAAACTAAGATTAGAAACAAATTTAAAAAAAGAAATATATAATATAAATAATTTAGAAGTTCATACATATCATTCATTTTGTGTAAAATATTATGATCGAGTATGTTTTAGAGATGATGTATTATTACAGATAGTAAGGACAAATAAAAAGCCAATAAAGAATTTTAGTTATAATATAATAATATTAGATGAAGCCCAAGATATAAATCCAGTATATTATGGATTAGTATGTAAAATATTTAAAGATAATAAACATTTAGGAGAAGTCATTGATTTTAATGATAATTTAGAACCAATATATGCAAATAATGTAAGATTATGTGTATTGGGAGATAAAAATCAAAGTATATATGATTTTAATAATGCAGATAATAGATTTATGATATATGGAGATAAAATATTTAATTTTAATAATGATAGTTGGGAGAGATTAAATTTATCAACAAGTTTCAGAGTGACAAAACCAATATCATTATTTGTGAATAAATGTTTATTAGGAGATAATAGAATAAAATCAGAGAAAGAAGGAAGACCAGTAAGATATATAATATGTGATACATTTAGATATGGTTCAGGGAGACCATATAAGGAGTTTAGATATTATATGGATAAAGGATATAGTCATGATGATATATTTATATTAGCACCATCAGTGAAGAGTCAAAAAAGTCCAATAAGAATATTAGCAAATCGTATATCACAGAAAGGAATACCAATATATGTACCAAATTCAGATGAAGAAAAATTAGATGAAGATATATTAAAAAATAAATTAGTATTTTCTACATTTCATCAAGTAAAAGGATTAGAACGAAAAGTAGTAATAATATTTAATTTTGATTATACATATTTTAAATTTTTTAAACAACATGTAGATCCATATATTTGTCCAAATGAAATATATGTAGCATGTACAAGAGCATTAGAATGTTTATCAGTAATACATCATTATCAAAATGACTATTTACCATTTGTTAAAAGAAGAGAAATATATAATTATTGTTATTTTGAAGAAGATGAACGTATTAGTATTCAAAATAATAATAAAATAAAAAATATAAAAACACCAGTTACTGATTTAATAAAACATATGCCAGTAAATATATTAACTGATTGTTTAAAATATATAGATATAAATATTATACAAAATAAACAAAATAAAATAAATATACCAATTAAAACACAACAAGGGGATTTATATGAGAATGTATCAGATATAACAGGAATAGCAATACCCGCCTATTTAGAATTAAAGAAAACTGGAAATATGACAATATATACAAAGGAGATATTTAATAAAAAAGAAACAAGTGAATATTTATTTTCAGATGAAGAAACAATAGAACAACATGAAATAAAATATGAAGATATAAATATTAAAAATATCTTAATTTCACATTTATTATATATATCAGCAAAATGGTTAGCATATACATCAGGATATATATATAAATTAAATCAAATAAAAGATTATAATTGGATAACAGAAAATAATTTAGAAATGTGTTATAATAGATTAGATAAATTAATAAGTAATAAAGCAATATATGAGAAAAAAATAGAAATAGAAAATAAAAAAGAATTATACAATAGACAATTATGTGGATATATAGATTGTATAGATGAAAAAACAGTATGGGAATTTAAATGTGTTGAAAAAATAGAACAAGATCACATAATACAATTAGCAGTATATATGTATTTAGTAGAAAATACAAAAAATTCATATGTAGATAATAAATTAAAATACATAAAAAACAAATTATCAATATTAAACATAAATTTAGAGCAAATAGAAGAAGTAACAGATGAATATAAAGATAAAATATATTTTGACATAGAGAAAATAAAATACAAAGATTTAGATGATATAATAGAGTTAATATATAATTTTAACAATGAAAAGAAGATAGAAACAATATATTATACAGAAAATGGTATAGAATATAAATATAAATTAATGAATATATTAGATAATGAAATAATAGAAATAAGTTCAAATATGAGTAAATTAAAATTATTAATAGAGAATTTAATAAGGAATAAATATTTTAACAAAACAAAAAAAACAGATGAAGAATTTATAAATGATATAAATAAAATAAGAAATTCATTAAAATAATTTTATAAAATTATATTAATGAATATACTAAATAAACCATCATTTTTATCTCATATATTAAATGGAATAATAATATTATTAGTAATCTATTTAATATATAAAGAGTATGATACTATAAAACAAAGTTCAACTATGCAAATTTTATTATTATTAATATTATTATCAATAGCAATCGGAATACATGGATTATCTCATTTAGGATTAGAAATATTTTATAAATTTAATCCATTAGAATTAGTATAATCGATGATATTGATTATTAACAATAGCATTCTTTTCAACAATTAATTTAAGATATAATTGAGCATTATAATAACAAACAAATGAATCAATTAATAAATATAAACAATTTATAAAATTAAGTTGATTATATGAAAATATAACAATACAAAATGCAAATGAAAATAATATACCTGGTGATCTAATCCATATATTTAAAAATGATGCTATTCGTAATCTTTTTTGTTTAGTATATATTCCTATATCAACTAAAAATAATATTAAATAATCAATACCACCAGGGAAACCAGTAACAAAGAAATGATATAATGCTAATAAATATCCTAAATTATGTAAATATTGAATGATAAGTCCAATAAAAACGAAATAAAAATGGTGGAAAATATCATCATAATTAAGATTAAAAAATAAAATATGATAAATATGAATCGCAACAGCAATTATAGTAGTATCATATTGATAAACAGGATATTGAAGATGATAAGGTAAATTAGATAAAAACATATAAATATAAGGTATAGAACAAATAACTACTAACATATTACCAATAAAATGTAAAAAAAACCAGATAGTTTTATTTCTTAATTTGATATTAGAAAACAAATTTAAAAAAAGGAAACATGTATGAAATATACCTAAATATAATAATACAAAAATAAATTTATAAAATATATCAAAAGCAGGTTCATTATGTAATATCATTTTATTAGTAAAAATACAAATATTTATTAAATAATAAAAAATCAATTTTTTTTATTATTTATTATTTATTATTAAGGAGTTTAATTTTAGTAAAATAACTGGACATAACAGAAAATATATTATTATGATGAACATAAGGTATATTAAATTCATTACATGTTTCTTTAACAATTTTAGAAATAGCAGGATAATGATCATGATGAATTGATGGGAATAAATGATGTTCTATTTGATAATTTATACCACCAAAAAAGAAACACCAAATAGGACCACACCAATTAGCACTTTCTAATACTTGTCTTGCACCCCAATCAGAAATATGATGATATTTAATAGAATTATTATAAGTTTCAATTGTATCATGATCACCATAAATATTTATACTATAAATTAAATTCATACCTAACATATAAAAAAATACAACTAATGGATTATTATATAATCCATATGATAAAATAGATAATTTTAATAAATAAATAAGTTTTTCATACCATAATAATTTGAAATTAGGTAATTCCATTTTCCAAATATATTTTCTATATAACCATTTTATATACATAATTGTTTGACCAAACCATAATCCAGGAAAAATACTTAATATAAAAAAGACACTTGATTTAAAAAACATCATACTACTATTTAATAGATGTTTGTCTTGTTTAGTTTTTCTAAAATATGGTAAAGTATTAATACTATCAGGATCATTAATAGAACCAGTAAAAGAATGATGATTTATAACATGATGTTTTTCCCATAATATTCCATTAAATAAACCAAAATCTAATAATATATTTGATAATATTAAATTTAATTTAGATTTTTCAAATAATGCAAAATGAGAAGCATCATGACCTAATATAAATAAAATAGTAAAATAAGAACAACCAGCCAAAAATGAATATAAATAATTTAAGAATAAATGATTATATTCAAAGAAAGATTTTTTTATAAGGAAAAAATATAATATAAAAAAGAATATTGATTTAAAAATAGTTAATTTAGTGATTTTTAATTTTTTATTGTTAGAATATTTTTTAATACGCTCAGATAATACATAATAAAAATCATTATAATTAAAAGTATATTTATATGAATCTAATGATGTATTTTTTTCAACTAAATAATTATTTAATAAATTTTTAATTTGTGATTTATTAGATAAAGCATGATATGATTCAAATAAAGGTGTTGCATCATGTAAATCTTTTGCTAATAATAAAATTTCTTTACCACCTGGATGATAATTTAAAAATGGTTCTAAGTTATATTTATTTCCATATATATACCACATTTATAATTATAGTATAAAATAAATAAAACAAATAAACATAATAATTTTCTAATAAGATAATATATAATATGTTAAGATTATTATTAGAAGCATTTATAGTAGGTATAATAACTGCATTAGTAGGAACATTAGTATCATGGACATTAAGCAAACCATTTAAAGTAGAATTACCACCAGTATGTGATGATTGGAATAAGAATTATGTAATGGAAATTAATTTATTTTTAACAGGATTTATTGTTCATTTATTATGTGAAATTAGTGGAGTAAATAAATGGTATTGCACAAATGGTAATGCCTGTTTATAATTTTTATTATTAAAAAATAATAATAAATAAAGATTTATTTATTATTATTATTAAATGCATTTAATAATAATAGAAAAAGATTTATGGAATGATAATAGAAATATAAATCAATATAAATTTATAAATAACAAAGTGATATTAAATATAAAATATAAATATACAGAATACACATATGATTTTTTGATAATAAATAATAATAATATATTATCAAAATTTAATTCTAATGATATAAATAAAAATTATAATAATAATAAAAGTTATATATTAAATAATAATTTTTTTAATCAAAATATAAAAAATATAATAATAGAATTAGAAGAATTTAAAAAAATTAATATAATTGAAATAGATATAATAAATTTAGAAATAAGTAAAATAAATACTAATATAGCAATAATAAGTAAAAATAAAATAACAAATAATAGAACTTTAAATCAATATGAATTAGATAAAAATATAATAAATTATGAAATAAGTATGGAAAAAACAATGAGATATACAATATATATAGTAAATGATAATACAATAATAAGTAAATATAAATCTATTGATTTTATAAGATATGATAATATAAATATATATGAAACAATAGATAATTTAATAATAGATAGAAGAGAAATAATATATTTAGAGAAAATATTTATAATAGATGATCTAAATATAAATAATTATAATTATAGTGAAAAAACAGTAATAAAATACAATAAAATAGGAAATATAATAATAATAGAAAATATAGAATTTAAGAACGACAAAAAATACCATCAGGTTTAGGATAAGGAGGAGAACAAGGACCATAACATAAAGCACCAATTTTTTGCCAATTAGTAGGACAAGTTGATAAAACAGTTCCAGCACCTCTATCTTTACCAATTTTAGTACATTGAGCTCCAGTATCTTTAAATCTACCACTATAAACAGATGGATTTACATCTTCAGGACATTTTTGCCAACAAACAGGACCAACACCATTATACCCGTCTTTACATTTAGGATAACATAATGCTCCATCTTTTTCTAAATTATCATCACAAGCATGAACAGGAACACCTGCACCTCTACCATAAGATTTCTTTTGACAAGAAATACCAATATTAGTCATACCATCAGGACATTCAGGACTACAAATATTACAACCAGCACGACTAAAACCAGATTTACATTTAGGATACCATAATAATAAACATCTTTCACAACCAGTATCTTTATGATGATGTTCGCAACGTTTTTTAGAAGTATAACCACCACCTCTACCATATGGTTTAGGTTTTAAACAATCAGCCCCAGTATCAGTAAAACCACTTGGACATTCTTGCCAACAAACAGGTCCAATACCATTATAACCAGAATTACATTTAGGATAACATAAAGCCCCATCTAAATCTTCATTAGGACTACATTTCATAGGAGTTCCAGCACCACGTCCATAAGATTTTTTTTGACATTGAGTTCCAGTATCAGTATAACCAGAAGGACATTCAGGCCAACAGACAGGTCCAACACCTTTATAATCAGAAGGACATTTATCATAACATAATGCACCTTGTTGTTGTTTATCAGAAGGACATTCGAGAGGTTTAGTAGGTCTAAATTTACTATTTACCCAAGGAATAGGTGGTAAAATATTTTTAATATATTCATAAATCCAATAACCGATACCAACACCAGATATTGAACTTAAACAACAACATAAAAAAATTGATATAAAAATTATACTTATAATTAACTCTATACTGTTCATATTATATGATGATAAAAAATATAATAAGTAAAATAGAAAAAATATTAAAATCAAATTTAGAAAATAAAAGATTAATTATAATAAAATTTATATTTGATATTTTTATAGAAAATAATAATATTTGGAAAAAAAATAAATCAAATCCATTATTATATACATATTTTACACCAATTTTATTAGTATATTTTTGGACAAATGATAATGTATTAACTAAAAAATACAGAAATTTCTTAACATCATTTTCATTTTATAAAAATTATAGAACACCGATAGAACCAAAAGAAATGAAAGAATGTTATTCACATAAAGGAGATAGTTGTATAAAAGGAAATATAAGTAAATTAATAAATAATTTTACATATTTAATGAAATTATATATATTTATAAATACAATAGCATTTATAATAAAAAATAGAATAAATATAAATAAATATAATAAAAAATCATTACAAGAAATTATAATTTTAAGTATAAGAAGTTCATCGTTTTTAAGTTTAGAAATATTTATAACAGGAGTATTAGGATGTATAACATATAATATAAAAAAGAAATACACTAAATATGATTTATATTATATAAGTTTTATATCAAGTTTTAGTATATTTATAGAAAGTTCTAAACGAAGAGAAATAATAAATAAATTAACAATAAATAATTGGGCAGATTGTTTATTAGAAAATTCATTAATACCAAAAAATAATTATTCATATGATTATATAATTTCAATACTTACATTATATTTTATATATAAAAAGAAATATATAAGACTATTAAATATATATTTAATATAAATAATATAAAAAAATAAGAATAAAATAAAGTAAAATGTCATTATTAGAATTTGCAAAGATGCGATTAGAGACAATGAGAAAAGACGAAAGATTACCAAAAGAATTAAGAAAGAAATTACCAGAAACAGTAGATAAACCATCCCAATACGGATGTGGATTTTATTTACCAATAGGAGATAAAATAGTAGTATCAATATTTTATCCGATATATTGGAGTGAATCATTTGAGCAATTTGAGATAGCAGTAGGTAGATATAGAGATAATGGGGAAATTTCAGTAGTAAATATGGAAAGTTATGGATGGAAAAACGCAGCGATGAGATATAATAATGAAGAGAGTAAATTTATAAAGGATATAATATTAATATATAAAAATCCACCACCAGATTTAGTATATGAAACACCAGAACAACCAGATTATGGTCAGGGAGCAATAAAAGAGTTTATAGAACCACGACAAATTGAATTATTAAAACAATTAATTCCGATATTACACAGTCAATTAGAAAAACTATGTTTAGATGAAACACATAGATTAATAGAAATAGATAATCAGGAAAAATTAAAAAGAAAAAAACAAGCAGGATTACAAACTACTGAAGAAAATGATAATAAATAACAACAATATAATATATTTTTGTAAATATATTATATAGAAGGATCGCCAGTTAAAGATAGATTAGAAGAATGTTTAAATAAATTATTAATAGAAGATTGAGATTTAAGATCAGAACAGATAATATTTATATTATTAGATAATTTAATATTTTTATTCATTGGATATTGTATATTATTAGATATATTAGTAATATTATTTATATTTGACATATTATTAATATTTAATTTATTTATATTAGTATATTCTGGTATAATAAGTTCATTTCTTTTTTCTTCTAATATATTTTTACATAATTGGAGAGCATAACAAACAGTATTATATCTAATATATAATGAAATTAAAGAAGTAATTTGTAAATAATTATAACCACTATACATATATTCAGGAATATTTGTTTTTTTAGAAATATTTTTAAAATAATTGTCAATTGATATGTTTTTTATATTATAAAAATTTTTATTATCATTATTATTAATAAAAGTGATAAGTTTATCTAAATTATTGATTATAATATTTAGATCAGATTTATTAGACAAAGATAAATTATTTAGAATAGAATCATAATAATTATCATTTTCTAATTTAGTTGATTCAGAGTCAGTTTTAACGAATTTTTTATAAATAGAATAAAAAACATATTTATATTCATCATCAGATTTAAATTTATTAAATAATTCTTCATTTAGAAATAAATATAATTTAAGATTAAAATCATCTAATGGAGTTTTAACCCATAATTGACAAGTAGATGTTTTATTATTTAAAATATCATTTAGACAAAAATTTTTATAGTCAGTTTTTACAAAAATATCATAATTATTATAAATATTATCAATGTTATCTAAATTAGATTTTTTAACATAAACTGCTACTGCAAAATATACTTCTCCTAATTTAGATTCTTCATTCTTAAAGGGCATTGAATGTCCTGATACTGATATTGCAATTGTTGCATTGGAATTAATTAAACCACCAACAGCCATTTCAATTACACATTGTTTATTATATACATTATTTAATCCAACACCAACTAATAATTGTTTTGCATCAGTATAATAAGTAGTAAATGAACCATATTTAAAAACTCCACCAAATGGAATATTAACTAAAGTAGAAAAAATAAGACCACCAGTTAAAGATTCAATTGTAATTATTTTACAATTATCCATATTAGATAGATAATGTTGTATATTATCATTATTAAAATTTTTAATTAAAATAAGATCTTTAATAACAATTATAAGTTCAGATAATAATTTTGATTTTAATAAATCAACATTTGGATAATTAATATTTGATTCTAATTCAGATTTAATTTGTTGTAAATTTTCAATAGATAAGGGATGTAAGGGACGGTTAATAGGAAGATTACCAAAAAGATTAAAATAATGTTGATTAAGATTAAGTAATAAATTATATAAAAGAGATTCTGATTTTTTAAGATTAGAAGAATAAAATTTAGAATTAAAAGTATTAATTTTAACAGATTGATTAATTTCTAATAAATAATTTAATAAATCTATAGCATATTTGTGGGCTAATGATTGAACACTATTTATAGATTGTAAAGTATTAACTTCATCTAATTGATATTTACCTCCTTTTTTAATTTTTAAATATTTAGATTTATATTTGTTATATTTATGTAATAAATTAGAAGAATTCATATAATTAAATAATAAAAAAATTAGAATAAATAATAATAAACTAAACAAAAAATAATAGATTCAAATGGTAAAATTAAAGTAGAACCAAATAAAAGAGTCAAACTATTAAATAAAGGAGTTTTATTAGAACTAATTATATAAATATTAACTATACTATGAATTAATAAAAATGTAATAGTTACTATAATAAATCCAATATTTTTAATAAAACCAATAAAAGGGAAATAATATCCATTTCTATATTTATTAAAGAATCTAAAATATTTATAATTTAATTTAGTTGAAATATAATTAGGATTCATAAAAATAATAACTAATGCTGAAAACATAATTTTAAAAAGAACAGGCACAATACCAATTAAAATAAAAATTACATGAATCCAACATCTATAAGTAAAACAACCAGAACATTGTTTAAAACTTAAATTACAATCTTGAGGTAAATCATAAACAGTTTGATAACCAAATAAGAAATCATTATTATCATTAGTATAATAAGTGAAACCAATTAATGAAAAGAAAAGAAGAAAGAAAAAAACAAATGGACTAGTATATAACCAAATTAACTGAATTGCATATAATATAGAAGATAAATCTTCAGAATAATTAAATGTAAAAACTTCTTTCATAAATTTAGAATTACATTTATTACAAGTATCATTATTTTGAGATGCAATCCAATCATTAATACAATCTATATGAAATTTATTATTACATTGACAAACAATACCATATTGATTATCTAACAAAGATTCAACATATTTTTTACAATGAGAACAAGTATCATTAACAACATTTTCAATATTATCAATTAAATTATCCATTTAGATAATAAAAAAGAATATATATAATAAAATTAAATATCAATTTTATTATAATTATTTATATATAAATTATATGGAAGAATTAAATTATAGAAGAATTGGACGCCCTATAAAATATAAAACAGAAGAAGATAAAAAAAAAGCTCGTCAAATAGCAAAAAGAAAATGGAATAATGAACATGGAAAAGAATATATGGCAGATTATAATAAAAAATATTATGAATCAAAAAAAGGACAATTAGATAGAATAGAAAAGAAATTAGATAAATTATATAAAGAGTTAAAAAGAAGTGAAAAAAGAAGTGAAAAAAGAAAATCAAGAAGAGGAAGTAGTAGAAGGCATAGTATAAGAAGATAAAATATCATCCAAAAAATAAATAAAATATAAATATATGATATAATGTCAGAAGATAGTATATCATTAAAAATATCAGTATGTAAAATATACACATGTAAATGTGGAGAAAAATTAAAATATTTATATACAGTTACAAATAATAGCACTGTAAATACAGTTACATTACAATCATTAAATGATAGTGAATTTGGAAATATACCAACATTTACACCAACAACATTAGGACCAAATGGTAAAGTAACATTTAAATATTGCACCAAAGAACCATTTTGTAATCAATGCACAACAAGTATAGGAACAGTAACAGGATTATTTGGTTCAACACCAGTAACAGCAACAGATAAAATAACGGTGGTATTAGTAAATAATTGTTGTCATTAAAGTAATATATAAATTATTCATATAATTTATATAAACAAGTAAATAAAAATATAATAATATAATATTTTTTTATTAGTAATAATTATATAAATTATATAATGGTATTTGTCGTAATTGTTGACAGAATATTTAGTGAAGAACAAGTAAGACAAGCAAGATCAGGAAAACCTGGATCTGGAACAGTAGCTGAACTTGAACCAACAACAACGGTTGTTTTACCAATTGGTAAGATTAATGTATTAGATATATTAACTGTAACAAATACTGGTTCAATAAATGGAACATTAACAAAATTAACTGAATATTTTGTAGAATCAACTACCAATGAAGATATTGGAACAGATGTATCAGCACAATTTAATTTACCAACTGGAGGTATTGTAATTGCACCAAATCAAACAGTAACATTAACAAGAACATCTTCTGTTGAACAAAGAGAATCAGAATCATCACAAAAAATAGTAATAAAAGCAGATGGAATATATGATAAACCACCAAATGTAAATGATTATCCAGATATAACAAAATTCAATGGAAATGTAGAATTAATTACAATATTTAGAAATACCGCTACTGATTTAGAATTAAAAGTATTAAATGGATGTAATAAGGATAGTTTTAAATTTGTATATAGATTTTTAACAACAGGAAATTTACAAATAAATACATTAGTAGATTCCGCATTTGGAAATATAACAAATAAAGTAAGTCCAAAATTACCATTAAATATAAGTCAAAAAATACCATTATTTGATTATTCAAACAGATGTACTTTAGTATATGAAGTCCCAAAGAAAGAATTAGAATGTAATCAAACACATGAAATAGTATTTACAGGATTAATAACAGATAATAAATTACAACCAATTCCAATAGTATCAGGAGTAAGTTATGATGTATATACCTTAGATTGTTAGAAATATTATTTTACAAATAAAATTATATTTGTAAAATAAAATTATATATAATATAATATATATTATGTCATTATCAACATCATTAACATATGCACCATCAGAATTATGTCAAGAAAAAGATAATACTGTTAGTTTTACATTAACAGTAACAAATACTAATGGTCAAAATGTTGTATTATCAACTTTAACAAGTAATGTAGGAGGAGATATAGGTTCATTATTAGGATTACCATACTTATTAGGTAATGGTCAAACAATAAATTTAAATTTTACTATTGTATATAATGGTACACCACCAATTGTATCAGATACATTAAAATTAACTGTTCCATCACAATTAGATATAGAGTATATTTTAAATTTTCCAGTAGCACCATGTCCAGAAGAGTTAAATGTTGCAGGACAATTTATTACATTAAAAATATCATCAAAGAGAGTAAAAGATGAATGTTGCAATGATAAACAAGAATATACATATACAATAACAATGCCTGAATTAAGTCAAGTAGAATTTGTAGAATTAACACAATTAGTAGATGATATATTTTTCCCTACATCAGTTCCAGGATTTGTTACAGGAACAACATTACAACCAGGAGAATTTGTAGAATATAAATTTGTAAAAGATTTACCATTTGAAACATGTAATTTAACCAGAATTGTAAATGCAACTGTATTTGCAAATGGTATTGTAGAGCAAGGTTCTTTACCAGATGTATCAACCGCTACACATGGAACAATTCTAATAAGAAATAAATGTTGTAAAAAAGAATGTGTAGATGATGATCTTGCATTTTAATTATATATCCTTATATATAATTAAAATAATAAATAATATATATGGATAAGTTTATAGCAAAAAATGAAATATTAAATAGAATGGATAAAACATATGAAGAACGAAATAATAAGAATAAAATTATTTGTGAAATTAATTATAAAAACTTCAAAATAAAACTAATAAATCAAATTAATGATTATTCTAATAATAATAAATATGTTGTAAAATCAGATTATATATATGTATTAGAAGAAATTAAAACAAAAGATAATAATATAAATTTTATAACAAAACAACAATTAAATGATGTTATAATAGAATTAAAATCTTTAGGATATAAAGTAATTAAATATAAAAAGACATTAACAAAAGGTTGTTATTGTTTAAAAATTTCATGGTATGATGATTATTATTGTTTATAAAAATTGATTTTTATATATATTTAATAAACATATTATAATATAATATATTATGGGGTGTGATTTTTATATTATAAAAGTATTATACATTTATTATAATGATAATACCTATATATCTATTGAATTAGACAGAGATAGAGGATTTTATTGTTATGATTTTGATGATGATGATCCAGAATATGAAGAGAAAAAGAATGAATATATTAAAAAAATGTTAATTCCTCATATGAATCCTATTATTTTATATGATAATTATACTTTTAAGAATATGTCTTATCAAAATAAATATAAATTATTAATAGAAAATGAAATATCAAAAGAAAAAAAAATTTGGAATGATATTATTAAAATTATAAAAGTAGAAGAACGGGAAGAAAGATTTTAGTTTTTATTTATTTATTAAAAAAATGAAACCTAAAAATAAAATATAATTTATTTCTATAAATTATATTTTACTTTTAATTTACTTTTTTTTTTATAAAAATAATAAAAGTTTTTATTTTTGTAAAAATAAAAACTTTTATTATTTTTATAAAAAAAATGAAACCTAAAAATAAAATATAATTTATTTCTATAAATTATATTTTACTTTTAATTTACTTTTTTTTTATAAAAATAATAAAAGTTT
>Ga0172363_10001361_pt1 | contig 19682 bp, 19 predicted proteins | sample LakKivs2_kivu2a2_FD_114541 | JGI IMG/M metagenome (GOLD analysis project Ga0172363, IMG submission 114541) | Sediment microbial communities from Lake Kivu, Rwanda - Sediment s2_kivu2a2 | ecosystem: Environmental > Aquatic > Freshwater > Lake > Sediment | place: Rwanda: Western Province, Lake... | reverse complement strand
GGAAGCGATCGAGTAGTCTTATGTCCGTTCCCAACAGCCTTCCTTGACCCGGGACGCTCGCCGCGCGACAGTATACTGTCTCCATGCACGACCCACGAAAGGCCAGACCGCGAATCACCGTTCTTGCAGGAGGGGACTCGCCCGAGCGCGACGTTTCCCTTATCTCCGGCGAGACCGCCTATCGCGCCCTGATCGAACGCGGGCACGACGCTCGCCTGCTCGTCATCGACTCGCTCGACGACCTCGTTCCAGGCCTCTCTGGAACCGATGTCGCTTTCCTGTGTCTGCACGGCGGGGCGGGGGAAGACGGCACGGTGCAGCTTCTGCTCGAGATCCTCGGTATCCCCTACACCGGGTCCGGGCCCCTCGCCTGCCACCGCGCCATGGACAAGCTCACCGCGCGTCGCTGCTTCGCACAGCATCGCATCCCCATTCCTCAGGGTTTCCCCATCGACGCCGCGGCACCCGAGCGTGGGGTGGAGCAGGCGATCGCGGGGCTCGCGTTCCCCGTCGTCGTCAAGCCGGCGGCCCTCGGTTCCAGCGTCGGCGTGTGCGTCGTTCGCTCCGCGGAAGAGCTGCGGGAGATGGTCCCGGGGCACGCCGCGAAGTTCGGTCCCCTCCTCGTCGAAGAGCTCCTCCCGGGACGCGAGTTCACGGTGGGGATCCTCGACGTCGACGGAGCCCCGACCGTTCTGCCGGTCGTCGAGGTCATCCACGAGAGCCCCTTATTCGACCACGACGCCAAGGAGACGAAGGGCGGCTGCACGTTCGCATGCCCCGCCAAGATTCCCGGGGCTCTCAAGAGGCAGGCGAACGACCTTGCCCTGAGGGCGCACGAGGCTCTCGGATGCTCCGGGTACTCGCGTACCGACATGCGCCTCCATGCGGACGGGAAGCCCCGCGTGCTCGAGTTGAACGCTCTCCCCGGAATGACGCCCACCAGCGACCTACCGCGAGCCGCCGCGGCGGGAGGCTACGACTACCCAGCGCTCGTCGAAGCGATGCTCGCCACCGCGCGGTGCGGCGCCGACCGCCCGTGGCCCGCCTCGCGCATCGCAGGCGACGCGGAGGAGAACGAAGCATGAAGATCACGTGGATCGGCCACTCGTGCTTCCTGATCGAGGCCCAGGAGGCTCGCGTCGTCACCGACCCCTTCGCGGCCGAGATCCCCTACGCGTTTCCCCGCACGTCAGCCGATGTGGTGACGACGAGTCATGACCACTTCGACCACAACGCAGTGGGTCGGGTCGAGGGAGTGCCTGCTGTCGCCCGAGGCCCTGGAGTCCAGCACGTCGCCGGGCTCGAAGTCTTCGGCATCGCCTCGTCGCACGGAGTCGGGGGAGGAAAGGACCGCGGAGCGAACACCGTGTTCGCCTTCACGCTCGAAGGGATACGGATCGCCCACCTCGGAGATCTCGGAACCCCGCTCGCCCCCGCGCAGCGTTCCGCTCTGCTCGACGTTCAGGTCCTTCTCCTGCCGGTCGGCGGTGTGTACACGATTGACGCCGCGGCGGCCGCGACCCTCGCCCGCTCGCTCCCCAACGTGCGCGTTGTCTTTCCGATGCACTACCGCACGGAACTCATTGCCGAGTGGCCCATCGCGCCGGTGGACGAGTTCCTGCGAACCATGGACAATGTCCGCCACATCGGGAGCTCGAGCGTTGCCCTAACCAAGGCGACGCTCCCTGAGGCTCTGGAGGTGTGGGTTCTCGACCATGCTTAGCATTTCCGACCGCGTGAAGTCCCTCAAGGGGTCCCCGATTCGGCGACTCACCCCGTTCGCCAACGCCGCGAAGAAGCGCGGCATCCACGTCTACCACCTCAACATCGGCCAGCCGGACATCCCGACACCGACATCCTTTATGGAGGGCGTACGCAACGCCAAAGTCGGCGTCCTGTCGTACAGCCCGGCGATGGGCATTGCCGAGACGATCGACGCCATGGTGGGGTACTACGCCGAGCTTGGCATCTCTCTCACCCACGACGAAGTGATCGTGACCATCGGCGGGAGTGAGGCGTTCTGCTTCGCCCTTCAGGCGACGTGCAATCCAGGCGACGAAGTCCTGATCCCCGAGCCGTTCTACCCGAACTACGCCGGACACTCGACCATGAACGGCAACCGGATCGTGCCCATTCCCACCCGCATCGAGGACGGCTTTCACCTTCCGCCAGCGAAGGAGATCGAGCGCCTCATCACCCCGCGGACGCGGGCGATCCTCTTCTCCAACCCCGCGAATCCGACAGGCGTCGGGTACCGGTACGACGAGATCGAGGGGTTGGCCAAGCTTGCGCTGAAGCACAACCTCTTCGTCATCTCCGACGAGCCCTATCGGGAGCTGATGTACGAGGGCAAGGCCGTCAGCATCATGTCGTTCCCCGAGCTCGCCGAGAACGCGATCCTCGTCGACTCGATCTCCAAGCGCCTTTCGGCGTGCGGCGCGCGCATCGGTTGCCTGGCCACGCGGAACAAGGACGTCCACGCGGCCGTGAACAAGCTCTGCCAGATTCGTCTCTCCCCGCCGACGTTCGAGCAACTCGGCCTCGTCGCGTTCCTCAAGGACAAGAACCACAGAGAGGACATCGCCAACATCGCGCGGAAGTTCCACGCGCGACGGGACACGCTGTTCGACGCGCTGCAGACCGTTCCCGGAGTCGTCTGTCGGAGGCCCGAAGGCGCCTTCTACATCTTCGTCCAGTTCCCGCAGATCGACGACTCCGAGGCGTTCGCCAAGTTCCTCCTCACCGACTTCCAGACGGACGGCGAGACCGTGATGGTCGCCCCCGGCGCCGACTTCTACGCGACGCCGGGCCGCGGAACGAACGAGGTTCGTGTCGCCTACGTCCTCGAGGAGCCGAAGCTCGTCCGAGCGGTCGAAGTCCTCAAGGCCGGCCTCAACGCGTACGTCGAGGAGAAGGCGGGGGTGGCCGCGGCGCGATGAGAAGACCTATGGTAGCGAACTTATCGCGAGCGCGATGAAAAAGCTCATGGTTACGGCCTTATCGCGGGCGCGATGAAGAAGTCCATGGTCACGGTCCTATCGCGGGCGCGATGAAGAAGTCCATGGTTACGGCCCTATCGCGGGCGCGATGAGAAGAACTGCGGCTATGTACTTGTCGCGGACGCAATGAAGGAACGGCTCGACAAGGTCATCAAAGAGCGCCGACTCATCCGAAGCCGCTCGCGCGCTCAGCGAATGATCGAGGCCGGCCGAGTCACCGTCAACGGGCAGATCGTCAATCGCCCCGGACACCCGATCGACACCGATGCCGAGATCGAGATCCTGGGCTACGAGCCATACGTCAGCCGCGGCGGCGAGAAGCTCGAGGCCGCGCTCGAGCAGTTCCGCGTCGACCCCAAGGGCCTCGTCTGCCTCGACGTCGGCGCCTCGACCGGCGGATTCACCGACTGCCTGCTCCAGCACGGAGCGACGAAGGTCTATGCCATCGACGTCGGCCACGATCAGCTTCACCCCAAGCTGCGCAGCGACCCGCGCGTCGTCGTACGCGAGGGGTTGAACGCTCGCTACGTCGAGCCGAAGGACATCGGCGAGCCCATCGACCTGATCCTCGTCGATGTCTCGTTCATCCCCCTGAAGCTCGTCCTCCCGCCGCTGGTCGACATCCTCGCGCCGGGCGGCGACCTCATCGCCCTCGTCAAGCCGCAATTCGAGGTCGGAAAGGACCTCCTCCCCGACGACGGCGTCGTGAAGGACGCCGCCCTTCAGGCGCGGGCGCTTCAGAACGTCACGCGGTTCATCGACAACGAGACCCGATGGCGCGTAGTCGACGACATGCTCTCTCCCCTCGAAGGCGAGAAGGGCAACGTCGAGTTCTTCGTCCACGCGCGCTAGATGTAGAGGCTTTAGGCCTCACCCGCAGCGGCGCGGGTGCTGATCAGCCAGCCGTTCGTCCCCGCGTCTATAGTCCCGGTATAGCGGGCCATCGTCTCCTGCGCGTCGGCCTCCTCGGCTCCATCCACCTCGGCGAGAAAGCGTCGCGCCGCGTCGTGTCGCAGCTCGGTCACCGTGCGACCGCCTCGTCCGATGAAGACCGCGCCACCCTTCGTCACCCGGTAGGAGAATCCGAGATCGGCAGTCGGAGCCTGGTCGTCTCCGAGCGTCCGCCCTGACCCGGAGGACCGAAGCTGAACCACGTAGACGCCCGCGCACGGAGAGGATTGCTCGTACGTGGTGGTCATGCCGGCCTCTTCGCAGGCTCCGGTCGCGTCTTCCGCAACCCAGTAGTGCTCCTCAGGGTCGAATCGCCGTCTCCACGCCCTCTTCGCGTCGCAGAGCGCTCGCCCGGTGGTGAAGGAGACGTCTCCAATCACGATCTGCCCACCCTCCGCACAGTGCTCGCCGAGCAACCACGACAGCTGCTTGATCTTCGTCGGTGGGTCAAAGTGATGGAACACGTAGGCCGAGACGATACGGTCAAACCGCTTGGGAAGCTCGGACGGCCACCCTTCGGCGATGTCGCCGTGTGCCAGACGGACCGACGGCAGCTTGGCCTGCGCGAGCGCAAGCATCTTGGATGAGATGTCGACGCCCCACACCTCACACCCCCGACCGACGAAGCGCCGGGCGAGGTTCCCCGTTCCGATTCCGAAATCCAGAATCCGATGGCCGGGTTCTGCCCTCGCAAGAGCCGCTACGCGGTCGAGCGTCGCCTCGTACCCGGCGAACGGAAACCCGTCCGCCGACCGCACCGCCTCGTCGTAGTGGGCGGCCCAGCGATCGAACAGCTCCTCCCGCCGATCTGACTCGCGTGCCATGGCGGAAGCATAGCCCGAGTTCGCGACCGCGGAAGACCGTCTTCCCGGCCTACGTTCCGACGCGATACCAGTACTGGTACGCCTGGCGGAATCCGAGCTTCCGGTAGAGGGACAGGGCGCCCACGTTGGAGAGCATCACCTGAAGGTACGCCCTCTCGGCGCCCGCCTCGCGGCCCCACGCAAGAAGGCCGCACATCAGACGCTCGCCATGGCACCGGCGCCGCTCGCCCTCGTCGACCACAACGTCGAAGATGCCGAGCCAACCGTCCTGAACGACGCCGAGTCCGCAGGCCACGACCCGACCGACCCGGCCGATTGTCGCGTAGCCAACCTGAGACGGGATCTGGGACAGCATTCGGTCGTGAAGGGTCCGCCGTTCCCGCGGAACGTCCTTCATTCGGTGGAACGCCTCCCGCCACGCCGCCGTCTGCGCCCACGCGGTCTCGACCGCTACGTCGGAGCGTTCCGACGGGCCGATGTCGGCAACCTGGACGCTCGTCCCCGCCTCCCAGGCATAGCCGCGGACCGCGAGCGCCGCATCCAGGTCAGCCGGCTGACTCGTCTCGGTCATCTTGAACGTCGGCGGAAGGCCGTGAGCCCGGTAGAGATCCTCGGCCTCGTCGATCTTGGCCGCCAGGCCGCGAACCCCGCCGTCAAGTGGATGGACCGAGTTCGCACGGCGCGTGTATCCCTGAGAGAAGCGGAGAACCCAACCATCGCTTCGCACGGACTCGAGCGCCGGCCAGGCGTTCATCGAGAGCTCTTCGAGCGTTCGGATCACCCGCAGAACGTACCTGGATCGCGAGACGGGCTCAACCCACAGCCCCGGTCGCGCCCGCACGAGTCCGCACGCCAACCCGTCACGCGTCCCGCCAGGCTTCGCCCCTTCGCCTCCGACGGCGGGCGTACACACCGAGCGCCTGCTCCGCGAAGTCGGCCAGGGTGAGACGAAGCGCCGATCCTTCGCGTTCGGAGACGTTGCGGCGAGCGACGCTTTCGGTGAGAGTGTCCCGGATGACGGGACATCGAGCGCCATGAGTCAAGGAGACCATGTTCACGATCGTCGACCTCACGCGAAAGCTGACTAGGGGCAGCCTCTCGTATCCCGGAGATCAGATCGGCGTTGTGGCGTCCGCCGTCGATGGGGGTGACCCGGAGGCTCGGGTCACACAGCTCTCCCGCCTCGACATGCACCTGGGAACTCACATGGATGCGCCGCTGCACTTCATCCCCGGCGGAAGCGACATCGCAGCCCTCGGCCTCACGGCGTGGCCGGGGGTGGTGATCCGGACGCGGGAGCACATCGTCTTGGAGAGCGCCTTGCCGCGAACGTCGCTCGAGGGCTGCGCTGTTCTCTTCGACACTGGGTGGACGGCGAGCCTCGAGTCTCCCGCGTACTACGAGGGATTCCCGTACCTCTCAACGGAACTGGCCGAAGCTCTGGTCTCGCGCGGCGCCACCATGGTCGGCGTCGACACGCCGAGCGTAGATGCCGTGGACTCCGCTCCCTGCTACCCGGCCCATCGAGCCCTCCTGGGCGCCGGCATTCTGATCGTCGAGGGGCTCTGCAACCTCGACCGGCTCCCCGGTAGGGCCGGCGCGTTCTGGTTTGCCGCCTTCTCTCTGAAGATCGAAGGCGCTGACGGCTCGCCGGTGCGTGCCGTCGCGCTTCTCCCTGCGCAGACCGAAGCGGGGCAACGACGCTAGGCGGTAGTCCAGAGGAGCACCACTCACGGACCAAGTAGACTGCCTTCGAGTCGAAGGAGGGTATGCATGGGGATCCGATTTCAACACGTCGACGCGTTCACCGACCGGCCGTTCGCCGGGAACCCCGCCGGGGTCTGTCTCCTGACCGCTACGGCGACCGCGGAGTGGATGCAGCACGTAGCCGCGGAGCTGGGGTTCTCGGAGACCGCATTTCCCGTTCGCCGCACGGACGGCGACTTCGACTTGCGGTGGTTCACGCCGGCAGCAGAGGTCGCGCTGTGCGGCCACGGCACGTTGGCCACGGCGCACACGCTGTGGGAGCTGGGGGAACTCGCGCCCGCCGAGCCGGCGAGGTTCCACACCCAGAGCGGCCTTCTGACTGCGACGAAGCAAGGAGCGTGGATTGAACTCGACTTCCCGGCGAATTCCCCGCGCTCCGTGGCGACCCCCAAAGGCCTCCTCGAGGCACTCGGGCTCCACGCGACCTATGTGGGACAGACGCGCTTCGACTACCTGGTCGAGGTCGAGAGCGAGGACGCCGTCCGCGCGGCGACGCCCGACTTCAATGCACTCAAGGAGCTCGGCGTCCGCGGGGTGATCATCACCGCCCGCTCGGCAACGCTAGGTTTCGACTTCGTGTCCCGGTTCTTCGCGCCGGGCGTGGGCATCGATGAAGACCCCGTGACGGGCTCGGCCCACTGCGCCCTCGCGCCCTACTGGCGGGCAAAGCTCGGCAAGGACGAACTGGTCGGGCGCCAAGTGTCGGCACGCGGCGGGGTCGTTCGCTGCGCCGTAGCCAGTGACCGCGTCCGTTTGAGTGGCCAGACTGTCACCGTCGTCCGCGGAGAGTGGGTCGGCGCATAGCGGCTCTCCGACCTCCACTATCGAGTCGGAGGCGGCGAGTCGGACTCCGAGGCTTCGCTCCCTTCCGCAGGATGTTCCTCGGCGGGTCGCGGCGAGGCGTCATCGTGGGCCCTTCGCTCCAGCAGGTGCGCGACCAGCGGACCGCGCTCCGCGCACAGTAACCGAGGACCGTCGGCGACTCTGGGTGCGCTCGAATAGACCTGCTGGGCGCGAAGCCGCCACACAAGCCGGTACACGCCGCCGAGCGTGACGATGACCACGACGATCATCAGGACGAGGAACCCGAACGCTTGGACGCCCATCTCGGCGAGCGCCTGCTCGTCGGCCCCGAGCCGCGCCAGAACCATCGGCCCGAAGTCGTACGCCCCGTGGATGAACACCGCGATCGCGAGCCCTGTCCAGATGGCGCCTCGGCGGAAGAGAAGCCGCGATCGAGCCACGGAATACCCGAGAATCGCTCCTTCCGCGGCATGCATGGGAACTGCGGTCACGCCACGCAGCACCGCGACGATCCATCCTCCGCTGGCCACATACAGCGCGTTCTCGATCGCGGCGAAGCCGAGCGCGGCGGTCGCTCCGTACACAAGCCCGTCCATCGGCTCATCGAAGCTCCTGCGGCGGGCGCAGTAGCAGGCAATGACCAGAAGCTTCAGGAGCTCTTCGGTGATCGCCGCGACCGCAAACGCGTCATACGCCGCTCCGCCGAAGAGGCCGAACGACCTGCCCGGAATGGCCGCTATGACGAGCGAGACGAAGATCGCGGGGAGCGCGATGACGATTCCGAGAAGGAATGTCACGGCGACGGTCGTCCGCGGCTCGCGGCGTAGGTCCCGGGTGAAGAAGAACCGGAGCAAGAGCGCGATCGGCAGAATCGTGAAGATAACAGCGACAAGGACCCGGATGCTCGCCACGCTCTCCGCTGGACCCGTCCGTCGGGCCGTACCTCCCCTCGCTTCCAGGCAGTGCCAACATAACAGCCCTGAGGACGCGAGTCAACCAACGTCCCAACGCATCTTCACATCCAAGACGTAGGGGAGTCCGCAGTCTTCCGCGGGGTGCCGTCCGGCTGCGAGTGGTGCCCCTTCCCAGCCGCCTCAGGTCGCCGCGGGGCGGCGGTGAGTCTGGCTCAGGGTATTCTCGTCACGCTCGTACTCCCTCTCCATGAGAGGGCTGGACAGCACGAAGTCGGCCGTGGACCGGTTGCAGGCGATCGGCGTGTTGTACACGACGGCAATCCGCAGGAGCGCCTTGACGTCGACATCGTGCGGCTGTGGCTGGAGCGGATCCGAGAAGAAGACGACAAGGTCGATGCGCCCCTCGGCAAGCGCCGCTCCAACCTGTTGGTCGCCTCCGAGCGGACCGCTGAGGAATCGGGTGACGGACAGCCCGAGTTCCCGCTCAAGAAGGGCTCCGGTCGAGCCCGTCGCGAACAGCTCGTGGCGCTCGAGCGTCGCTCGGTTCCGGCGAACCCACTCGAGCAAGCTGGGTTTCTGATGGTCGTGGGCGATGAGGGCGATCCGCTTCTTCACCGCCATGCGCGTGGCCTGGATGTCCATAGATGCCTCCGTCCCGTCCTCTGGTTTTTCCCCAGCGTAGTCCGCAGTGCGTTTCCCGACCAGCCCCGGCGCTTCCGCAGAATAGCCCCCGTGGGTACGATGGTTCGTGGACGCCGCTGCTTGCGGCCCCGAAAGGAGAGATCCGTGAACCCCAAGCAAGCCGAGTTCTACTCCGCGGTAGAGACCTTCGTCGATGCGTTCCTGCGCCAGGCACCGGTCGCCGCCACGGAGCTGGGAGATCACCGGTTCGACGGGATCCTTAGCAGGCACACGCCCGAGGCGCTGCGAAGCCAGGAGGCCCAGCTGCGAGACGGCCTGCGAACTCTTGTCGAACTGGACGTCGTGGGCTTCACTCCGGATGCGGCGATCGACCACGCCGTCATGGTCCACTTGGTTCGAGCGCTCCTCCGAGACTTCGACCCTCTCCGCTCGCACGAACGCTCCCCCGGCACGTACATCGAGGAGTGCCTGGGAGGCGTCTTCCTCCTCCTTATCCGTGACTTCGTGCCGTTCCCCGCGCGGATGAGGTTGGTGCTCGGCCGCCTCCGCGAGGTGCCTCGCGTGCTCGCCGAGGCGAAGCAGGTCCTTGTTCCGGAGCAGGTCCCGCCGGTGTGGGCCGAGATGGCCCTCGACAGCGCCGCCCAAGGGCGAGGGCTGTTCACGGTTCTCGTTCCTTTCCTTGCTCTGCGGACGCCGTGGCTCTTCCCGCAGATCGTCGTCGCTGCCCGCCGCGCGGCGAGGGCCCTCGACAGCTACGCGCGCTTCCTGCGCAAGGACGTCGCCCCCCGAGCGCGCGGCGACTTCGCCGTCGGCAAGGTCGTATTCGAAGAGATGCTCCACGACCAGCACCTGCTCGACGTCTCGGCCGACGAGCTTCTCCAGATCGGGCAACGCCTGTTCGACGAGACGCAACGCTCGATGGACGAGCTCGGGCGAAAGCTCTCCCCCACGAAGAGCGCACGGCAGATCCTCGAAGAGGCCAAGAAGAGACATCCGGAAGCAGACGAGCTGCTTGAGACGTACCGTCGCGAGGTGGCCCGTGCCCGCGCCTTTGTCGTTGAGCACGGGATCGCCACCATCCCCGACGGAGAGACACTCCGCATTGAGCCGACCCCCGCGTACCTGCGCGGCGTCCTCCCGTATGCGGCCTACATGCCGGCAGGGCTCCTCGAGTCGAAGCAGGAGGGTGTGTTCCTCGTGACCCCCGTGCCGCGGCGCGCGTCGGTCGAGGCCCGCGAAGCCAAGCTGCGGGGCCACAACACCGCCAAGCTCCCGCTCACCACGTTGCACGAGGGGTACCCCGGCCATCACCTTCAGCTCGTTCACGCGAACCGAACCGCGACCCTGCCGCGCAAGTTGGCGTCGGCCTTGTCGAGCCTGTTCGTCGAAGGGTGGGCCTTCTACTGCGAAGAGCTGATGGAACAACTTGGGTACCTCACGGACCCGGTCCAACCGCTGGCGCGGCGCAAGGATCAGCTCTGGCGAGCGGCGCGCATCATCCTCGACGTCTCCCTTCACACGCGGGGCATGACGGTCAAGGATGCGATCGCCTTTCTCGTCAACCGCGTAGGACTCGAACCCGACGACGCCAAGGCCGAGGTCCACCGCTACACGCAGAACCCAACGCAGCCCATGAGCTACCTCATCGGGAAGCTCGAGATCCTGAAGCTCATCGACGCGTACAAGGCCAAACACCCAGGCACGCCGCTGCGCGAAATGCACGACGCCATGCTTGCCTGTGGCTCACTGCCGCCGAAACTGATGGCGCAGAAGCTGCTCGCGGGCTCCTAGGGGGTTCGCGTGAGACGTAGGCTTTCGATCCTGCGCCGCGCGTAGGCGTGGAAGTCCGTCACTCCACACTCGAGGGCTCGGTTGTCTTCCGGCGACGTCTGCTGCGCGTAGAACTTGAGGGCGAGGTCGATGAGCGAAGCTCGGTCTGGAAGGCGAGTCCTCGCCCACGCCGCGGACGCCGCCTTGGATGTGACCACGTCCCGCGTCTCCCAGCTGTACAGGAGCCGACACAGGTTGAGGACGCAGTAGGCCGGATACTGCTCGAGGTGACGCGTCACGTAGTCGAGCTCCCCGTCGAGCGCCTCCGCGATCTCGACCCACGTCGGAGCGGCATAGAGGGTCGCTGGCTCGGGCCCGTACAACGCGAAGACGCGACCAGCGAGGATGTGGGCGCGGTGGAGGGCCCAGGATTCGTCGGCGATCTCCGGGAACAGGAGATGGTGCGGCCGAGTCCGCCCGCGCGCGTCGGCGAGAAGGATGTAGTAGCCGTCGAGCTCCGCTCCGAGGGGCGGAAACTCCCGCGCCAGGCGCTCGCGGAGCTCGAGGGGGGCTGCCCGCTCGGCGGCGTCCGGCGGCGCCGTCAGGATCACGTGAAAGTCGACGTCCCCCGTGTGCTCCGTCTCGGGAAACGTCACCGCGCCGTAGACGTACACCCCGTGCAGTTTGCCGCCCAGCGCATCCCTCAGCCCGACAACGAACGCGTCGCACAGGTCGCGGACCTCAGGACGAACACCCACAGGCTCTCTCCTCCTCGTGCCGCGCACGCAGCTTCGCGGCCAGGAACTCGCGCGCGACGACTCGGTAGGCAGGCCGGTAGTGCAGAGTGAACGCCGCCGAGTGGTGAACTGCCGGAAGCCCTGCCGCGTGCATTCGCCCAAGCAAGCGGACAAGCTCCTCCTCGGGGAACGCCAGTCTCCCGTCGCGCGCCAGCCGAGCCGCCTCGGCGAGCCCTGCCGTGATGCGCTCCGGCAACCCGCGGAACTCGTCCGCTGTCCGCACGAACGCCTCGAGCAGGGAGTCCACGTCGAGGCCTAGGCGCGTGTAGGAACGCAGGTGAACGCGCACGATCGCCCCGTCGGGCGAGATCGGATCGAGCAGAGGCTCGTCGGGCCCCGACCCCATCTCCGCCATCTCCCGGACAAGCCATGCACGAGCGCGAGCCTCGTCATCTACCGCGTGCTCGCTGCCGAGCGCCGCTTGGTGGACGAGCTTGTAGAGGTCCTCGGGCCGCCACTGCGGGTAGCGCCGCGCGTGATCGATCAGGATGCCGCGCATGGGCCACATTCTGACGCATCGGCCCTCGCGTGCAAGACACCTGGCGCTCGGCCGCTGAGGACTCAGCCTCTTTCCGACGCCCACGTCCCCGTGGGAAGGATCCGGGCGCCCTTTGGTGCGTAGAACTCCCCGTGTCCGGGATCTGTCTCGAGGCGGATCAGCCTACTCCCTCTCGTCCGGGCACACCTTGGCCTCGCACTCCTGCTGGGCATCTCGATCTCCCTTTGCTGCCGCGGCATCTCCCAGATGCTCGTGCGCCTGGGCGCGAGCGGAGTAGGCTCTTGCAGCTCCAGGCCAGTTCTCGATCGGCAGGAGCTCGGCCAACGCCGAGTCCGCGGCGACGATCACGTCACCAGCGTCCCCCGCCACCAGCCCAGCGTTCATCAGATCAGCCTGGAGGATCCAGTACCAACCCAGACCCTGGCGATGGTCGCGGCTGTCGCCGTCCGCAAAGAGGGCCTTCGCTTCCCTGAGGAGGCGAGTCCCCTGCTCGACATCGCCGCCGACAAGCACGTTCGTCCCGCGCGACATCAGGCTGCGGGCCAGGGTGATCGAGTCGCCACATGCGCGGGCCGCTGCAATCTCGCGCTCGCTCAGTCGCGCCGCCTCCTTAGGCCGCCCCATGGCGCGCAGCACGTTGCCCTCGCGCATCAGGCAGTACGCCAGCACACGCTGGGCCTCGACAACCACAGCCGGGGCGGAGTACGGCAGGACTGCTCCCAACTCGGCTTCCACAGCTCGATACGCCTCGAGAGCCTTGTCGTTCTCGCCGGCGATCTCGGGCCCCCAAAGGGTTTCTTCAATCCTGGCCTCCCACTGCTTGATCTCCGCTAGTTTCTGGTTCATTGCTCCCTTCTCGATCGCTTCCGTCACGGTTCGCGTGACGGCGATCGCAGCCTGCCGCGAGTTCCCCTCTCGCGACAGCTGCCTCGCGCAGGCAATCTGGCAGCTCGAATTGCGCCTGCCCCCAAGGTCTGCAGCGATCGAGGATGCGTCATCGCAAGAGGCCTTCTGGTCGGCCTACGTGACGTGAGGGCGGACCGCGTTGCCTCGTCGAAATGGTTACCGAAGGAGGGATCGGTTCCTCGTAGGTTGGGTTGCCGAAGAGGAAGGGGACCCGATGACGAGGACGGAGGACGAGTGTGGAAGAGCTTGTGGAGGCCGTCCGGCCCCGCTACGTCCGGGGAAGCCGCAGCAACAAGACGAGTATCCTCGGCGAGTTCGTGGCGGTCACTGGGCACCACCGCAAGGCGGCGATTCGTTGCCTGCGCGGCCGACGACGCAGGAGTCGGAAGCGCCAGGGACGTCCCCCGGTGTACACGCCCGACGTGGTGGCGGCCCTGAGGCGGGTGTGGGAGGTCTGCGGCCAGATCTGCTCTAAGCGTCTGGCCCCGTTTCTCCCCGGGGCCGTCGCCCTGCTGGAACGGGAGGGCGAGGTCCGCTTCCCGCCCGACGTGCGCGCCCGGTTGATCGCGATGAGTCCAGCAACCGTCGATCGTCTGTCGAGAGGGCATCGGGATGGCGGCCGGAGAGGACGTTGCGCGACCAAACCGGGGACCCTGCTGCGCTCGCAAGTGGCCGTGCGCACGTTCTTCGACTGGGCGGATGCCGCCCCCGGGTTCTTCGAGATCGACCTCGTCGCGCACTGTGGCGAGACCACCGCGGGGAAGCTCGTCCACACCCTGTCTGCCGTCGACGTGACAACGGGATGGTCTGAGCCGGTCGCCCTCACCAACTGCAGTCAGGGGGTGGTGGAGTGAGCGCTGGAACGAACGAGGACTCAGCTCCCGTTTCCTTTGCTCTGCATCGGCTCGGACAACGACTCTGCGTTCCTCACCTGGGCGATGAAGGGGTACTGCGACACACATAAGATCACGTTCACTCGCTGTCGGCCGTACAAGAAGAACGGCCAAACGCACGTGGAGCAAAAGAACTGGGCGGTGGTTCGCCAGCTGATCGGCTACGACCGCTGCGAGGGACTGGAAGCGACGGCGGCGCTTCAGGCTGACGAACCGCCCGATCCATATCGTACCGACGAGCGGCTCCAAGAAGGCAAGTTCGTCGATCGGCTCCGCATCCACCGCGGGGGCTTCTAGCGCCACTGCAGCGATCAGCCCAGGGACAGCCGTGAGTCTTCGTGTGTGCATCAGCCTCCTTCATCCACAGCAGCGTCTTGACGGTGTCACGGGAGCCCGCATACGGATGGACTCGCCCACCGGCTTGTGGCCGCAGTGCGCGAGGCGCGCGCCCGTTCAGGCGGCGGGCGCCGCCTGTGCGTCGTGATCAGGAAGAGCCCTCTCGACCGCGCGCAGCGGGCGGTAGATGTAGCCGACGGCTGCCGCCACCGCCGCGAGGAGACCGCCAAACACAAGCATCAACGCCATCCCCGCACCCGGACCCGTTCCGACAAGCGGGCCGAACACCCTCGCGAGCGCCGCTCCGCTGCGCATCCCCGGCTCGAACACGCGGTCGGCCAGAGGTCCCGCGAGGAGCATCGACAACGGAGTCCCGAACTGGGCCATCATCAGTCGCACGGAGAAGACGCGCCCCTGCAGATCGGGCGGCACCTTCGACTGCCAGATCGTCTGGCTCGACGCGTTCACCGTCGGGAAGATCATAGCCATCGTGAACATCGCGCCCGCCCACACGGGCAGCGACCGTCCAAGACCGACCGCCGCCAGCCCGACGAGCCCGCCGAGCGCGCACCCAATCAGCACCCCGTCCACGCGCCGCTTCGGGCCGCCCCACAGGCTCAGGAGCACCCCGCCGACCACGCCGCCAAGGCCGGCCGCCGATTGCACGCGACTCAACACAATAGCGTCGCTCGCCGTACGGGCAAGGATCATCGGCGCGAGGACGGTGAATCCGAATGACGTCGTCACGTTGAATAGGAAGAACATGCACAACAGGCCCAGCAGACCTCGTCGCGCCACGATGTAGTGGAACCCGAAGCCCGCCTCGCGTAGCAGGCTGCTGCGCGCCTTCACCCCCTCGGCCGATCGCGCCGGCTGGGGGATCTTCGCCAACAGGAGGATTACGATCGCCGTCGACATCGTCGCGAGGTCGACGCCGAGGATCCCGGCGATCCCGATCGGCGCGAGCAGGACTCCTGCGGCCACTGGCGCGAACACACCCGAGATCGACCCAGCGAGCGACATCATGCCGCTTGCCCTCGCGTACTGCGACTTGTCGACGAGCACGCTGATGGTCGCCGAGTACGCTGGGAACTGAAATGCGCCAAACGTCCCGATGAATGCGACGACAATGTACAGGTGCCAGATCTGGAGAGCCCCCGACAGGTACAAGAGAAGCACCGTCAGTGTCCCGAGGCCGGCGGCAAGGTCCGACAGGATCATCAGGAGCTTTCGGTTCGCGCGGTCGACAATCGCTCCGGCCAGCGGACTCACAAGAATGACGGGTGTGAATGCACAAACGCCGATGAGGGCGAGCGCGGTGGCCCGGCCCGTCATCTGCCACACCCAGATCGTCATCGCGAACTGGGTCATTCCTGTGCCGAGAAGCGACAGGAGTTGACCGGCCCAGATCGCCGTGAACGTCCCCATCCCTTTCCACTGCTCGCGCTTCATGTCCACTCCTTGGGGCGGCGCAGATCACCTGGTGTCCGGCAGGCTCTCTGAGGCTCGTCGTCCATGCCCGGGAGTCGCACTCCACGTCCTCCGATGTTCACCGCCAACCCGAAGCCGTCACGTCCCCGACGAGAGGAACACGAAGCGCTTCGTCGGCGACGGCGTTGTACGGCGCGACGAACGACATCGGCCCGGTCGCGATCGTGTCTGTCAGCGCTCCACGACCGCCCCGCTCGTCGAGGACCCGTGCCATGTGCGCGCCACCGACGTAGAACGCGCGACCGAGCACGCCCTGGTTCCACGCCAAGTCGCGCATCGCTGCGTCGTCAGGATCGTGTCGCTTCGCCAGAATCGCGTTCATCGCCTCAACCTTGCGCCACCTCGATCGGATCGTCGGGCATCCGGGAATCCTGTTTGGGCTTCGCCCGCTGAACCGGCCCGCGGGGCCGAAGCACTCCGGCAGATGCATCACTCCAAGACACGCCACGGCTGCCGAAGCAGCGCGGTCGCCGGAACGCGAACAAGATGCCTCATTGCTGGGCGTCACCTCCTCGCCTGGAGCGGCTGCGGGTGCTCAAAGCCGCGCCAAGGCATCCTCCGGGCGCTCTCCCCGTTCCCACATCGAGCGAAATGCCTTTTGGATCCGCGCCCGGACCGTGAGCCACTCCGGACAGGCCGGCGAGGAGAAGACGCGAGCGTGGTCCCAAGCGAACCGAAGATCGGCGAGCTTCGGGTTCGGGTGGTTGGCGACAAATCCGGATGACCAAACGGAGAGAGGGGACACCTTCCCCTGGCCGAGGGCGAGAGCCTCGATTCGGGCTGGAGCGAGGAGGAAACCGAGGAAGGAAGAGGCTCCCTCCGGGCACCTCGCCCCGGTCGGGACAGCAAGCAGATCGGCCTCGAGGAGAACGCCACCAGTCCCATCCCGCGTCGGGAAGGGGGCGACACTCCAGGCAAACCCCGGCTCCCGCACGAGCCGTCGAACGACCCAATCCCCTTCCAGGACAATGAGCACCTCGCCGGCGAGGAACGGCTCAGGGGTGAGGGTCCCGATCGGGTTCACCCCAAGAACGAATCGTTCCAGCGGGAAGCGCTTTCGCAGGCCGACGGCCCACCGATAGGCACGGGCATTCTCAGCGCGCTCGGGCGTGAAGTTCCCGCGCTCGTCGAACCACTCTCCCCCGAAGAGCAGGGGCCATGTCTCAGGCCACCAGCCGGGGTAGCTGGGCACGAACCCGATGCGTCCCTGCCGGGCCACCGCGTCGAGCGCCGCGTCGAACGAGGCGGTCGCCATGGGGATCCCCTCCTCAAACGGAGTCCCGCGGACCGCGCCCTCGTTCACGTATAGGGTAACGATGTCGGCGACGATGGGCAGGGCATACCAGGCGCCCTCCCGCCCGCCGAGGCACGCCACCGCGGGCCTAAGGAGGTCGCTCGCCCGATCGGCGAGGAACGAGGACAAGGGGAGAAGCGCCTCGCGGCCGACAAGGTCGCCGATCTCGTGCGCCTCAAGCCCAACGAGGTCGGGCGGGCGGCCTGCGCGTTGCGCGGCTAGAAACCCTTCGAGGTCCGGGCTCGACGTCGAGTCCCCCGCAGAGATCAGGACAACCTCGTACTCGCCCTGGCTCTCGTTGAACGCCCGCACGAGGCGGGCCATCACCGCGAGCTCCTCGCCGCCCCATTTCTCCCAGTACTCGACTCGGGTACGCATGCTCGGCCTCATTCTGCCGCGGCCGTGTGAGCAACGGGGGGTATGGCGTGCAGCGCTCTGAATCGCTCGCACAGCCACGTCATCCGTTGGGCAATCTCCTTCGATTCTCCGGCGATGAACGTTTTGACCCGGTCGCACGTTGCGAACTCCGAGCACGCGGCGCAGTTCTGCACACCCCTTTCGATCGCGCAGGCTCGGATCACGCAAGTGGCACAGTACTTGGCGAGGAATCCTTGATCGGCTGGTGTGCATCCGAGGCAGACCCACTCTTGAGCGCTGTGCTTCCCCTCCCAGTAGCTTCCTGCTACTCGCTCCAGCAGATCCATCCGCGTCGCAACGGTGCCTTGGTACGCTGAGCAAGCACCGCAGCTGATTCCGCAATAGCCGAGCACTTCTCCTCCTTGAGCGCGATGCGCCGACCGCACTAACTCTCTATACACATGACGGTGGTAGAGTAGCGTACTCTCTCCATCTCGTCAAGCTCGTCGCGTGAGCTACAATGCCAACGAGGCCGCAATGTCCAAAGGAATGCACGAGGTGAAGGAACTGAAGCTGGTTGGCGGCGTGGTCTGCTTGGACTTCGCGAACACAGTCAACCACCGAAGAGGCGAAGAGTACGAAGAGGTTCTGCACGACTACGACGACCTGGTTGTCTGGAGCGAGCACGCCGGCCTTCTTACCAAGCGTCAGACAGAAGCTCTCCTTCTCCGTGCCTCGTGGAAGTCCGCGGAGGCCGAGCGCACCTACGCTAGGGCCATCGAGCTGCGCGAGGGGCTCTATCGCGCATTCTCGGCGTTGTCTCGTGGGCACCCGGTGGACCCGGATGACCTTGCCCGCCTCAACGCCGTGCTCTCGGCGGCTCTCGGTCACTTGGGGCTGGAACCGCAGGAAGGCGGTTTCGTGTGGGAATGGCATGGCGTGGACGAAGTGCTGGACCTGCCGGCTTGGATCGTAGCCCGCTCGGCGGCCGAACTCCTCTCCTCGAACAGGCTGCCGTACGTGCGCGAGTGCGCGGGAGACAACTGCGGATGGCTCTTTCTCGATGTGAGCCGCAACCACAGCCGACGCTGGTGTGACATGGCAGATTGCGGGAACCGCGCCAAGGTTCGCCGCCACTACGTTCGGAAACGGAGTCCCACCGCTGCGAAAGGGTGACGGTTTTGCGGCCGTCCAATCCTATGTTCTCTGTGCAGTCCGAGTTCCCTTCCGCAATGGAATCTACCGGCCGCCGCCTTGCCCGCCGACCGCGTCCGTGATGCTGCCCGCGGACGTCAATCACACGGCTGTCGAATCGAGATCACAACCTGGAACCTGCTGAGGCGTGTATCGGTTGTGCAAAGAGGACGGGCCTACGCGGCCCTCCCTTGACAGAGAAGGCCGCGCCTGGTAGCCTCAACCTACTAGATGACTATAGAAGGTTAGCAGCCATCGAGAACCTCGGGGAAGCCTCGCAGGTGTCAACAGCCATGGGAGGTCGGGCGCGCGTGATCGAGAGAGTCTTGAGAGAGATGGAGCTGGCTGGGTGGCGGGCGGTGATCATCCCGTTCTCTTCTCGCGCCGAGGCGAGCCGGGAAATCACGCTGCGTCACGCCAACGGCGAGTTCGATGAGGCGTTCTACGCAGAGCGTGTAGCGTACTTGGCAGGTGAGTTCGACTCGGAGATTCCGAATCCACGCTCCTTCTTCGTCGTCGCGGTTCCTGACCGGCCGGTACGAGTCCGGTTCAGGCTCCGGGAAACGACGCTTGTGTCAATCGTTCCCCCCACCTACATTCACGGGGAGCGAAGCGATCGCGCCGTGGAAGAACGCGTCCGAAAGCTCCTCGCGCCAGCCGGGTTCACCGTTGCCCGGGCACAGGGGCCGAGGAAAGCCATGCTGACCCTAGGCGAGCTCGGCCAGTACGGGCGGAACAACCTGACCTATGTGGCCGGCCTGGGGAGCTACCACCGCCCGGTGGTCCTCATCTCGGACCTCCCCTGCGAGGAGAGCCCACGGCACGAGCCAAGGGCGCTTCCCCGCTGCAGCACCTGCAAGGCGTGCCTTGCAGCATGTCCGACGCAGGCGATCGGGGAGGACCGCTTCCTCGTCCATGCCGAGCGATGTCTGACCTTCTGGAACGAAAAGCCGCCTGACGTTCCGTTCCCAGCCTGGATCCGGCCCGAGTGGCACAACGCGCTGGTTGGGTGTCTCCGGTGCCAGGAGGTCTGTCCGGAGAGTCGACCGTTCATCGAATCCGTCGTGGAGGGACCCTCCTTCGACGAGGAGGCAACACGGTCTTTGCTCGCCGGCGCGGCGAAGAAGGACCTTCCCGTCGAGGTACAAGAAGCGCTCGATGTCTGGGACCTCGGCGACTTCCTGGATGTCCTGCCGCGCAACCTCGGCGCCCTCGTCGCAAAAGCGACGAGCACCGAGGGTAAG
>Ga0172363_10001359_pt1 | contig 19702 bp, 12 predicted proteins | sample LakKivs2_kivu2a2_FD_114541 | JGI IMG/M metagenome (GOLD analysis project Ga0172363, IMG submission 114541) | Sediment microbial communities from Lake Kivu, Rwanda - Sediment s2_kivu2a2 | ecosystem: Environmental > Aquatic > Freshwater > Lake > Sediment | place: Rwanda: Western Province, Lake... | reverse complement strand
TGAAGGACCAGTGTCCCGTTCTCAACGGCAACCCCGTCAAATTCCGCGGCGTGAACCACCTCACCTACAACCTCGAAGGCGGCATGTACAACTCCGAACAGTGGCTGCGGCAGTGCCTCACGCTGATGAAGAAGGCAAACGTCAACTGCATACGCACGCACTACCTCGGGCCGAAGGTGCTGGCCGACCTGTGCGACGAGCTCGGCATCTATCTGCTGCAGGAGCTCCCGATCGACTGGGGCACGGACTACGTGCAGGACCCCGACACGGTCGGCCCGGTGCTGATGCGGATGGAGGGCGGAATCCGCCGGGACCGCCACCACCCCAGCCTGATGGTGTGGAGCATCGGCAACGAGAACATGCCGGGCACGGCGGCCGCGCACGACGACTTCTACAACCACCTGCGCATCTACGAGCAGTTCGCGAAGACGCTCGATCCGTCGCGGCCTACAATGTTTCCTCCGCCCGGCCCAGCCGGCGAGAAGGTGCGCGGTATCCTCGAGCTGCGCCTGGGCGACATCGCCGACACCCACTACAGCTTCTCCCTCATCAAGAAGCTCAACGAGACGGGCGTCGTCACCAACCCAGAAACATGGGACGGCCAGACCTCCACCATGACGCGCGACGAAGCACTCGCACGCGGGTGGTCCGGCGTGTGGTTCTCGTCCGAATACGGCATCAACAACCTCATCCCCGACCTGCTCAACGCGCCATACACGTCGATCATCAGCGATCTGCACGAAGACGGGCTGTCGGGCAAGAACTCGATGCAGGTGTTCATCGACCGCCTGCGGTTCGAGTGGGATTACATGCGGGACGACCCTCACTGCCTGGGCGGAGCGTATTTCTGCTGGATAGCCGCGGTCGCATCCGGCAAGCACGGCCACTGGGGATGGTCGCGGCTGGGCGAAGACGCCGACTGGGGAATCGTCGCCTCCGACCTCACCCCCAAGCCGTATTTCTGGGCGATGCGCGTCGTTTTCAGCCCCATCCAGTTCCCTGCACGCATCGCCTGGAAGCCCGGCGACACCGACTTCGCCCTCGAGGTGAAGAACGGCTACAACGCAATCGACCTGAAGGATTGCATCCTCCGCACGCAGATCGGCGGGTCGTGCTTGCGCGAATGGCGGGACTTCCGCGTCGCCTGCCCGCCGGGGCAGTCCGCCGTCATCCGCATCCCCGCGTGGAACAATGGTGCACGCGAATCGCTCGACAAGGGTCGCTGGACAATCCTGAGGCTGCACGTGATCGATCCGAGCGGCTTCCGGCCGATTACGGCAGACGTGATTGTGGTGCCGGAGAAGAAGGAATGATTTGACAGGGATGAATGGGATGAATGGGATAAGAGGGTCGGAACAGGATGCACAGGATGATCAGGATGAGGATGACCTGTCAAGCGCCTCTTCATCCTATTTATCCTGTCGATCCTGTCAAATGCTCTCCTCCTATCCCATTTATTCCATTCATCCCTGTTAAGTCTCTTCTTCCTCTTCTTCGTGACCTTTGCGTCCTTTGTGCCTTTGCGGTCAACCCGCCCTTCGGAAAGGCCTGAGATGTCAAAACGCGACGTCGTTCTCGATGCCATCAGTTTCCGCCGGCCCGCCTACGTGCCGTGGTCATGGGGGCCGACCATCCCGTGCGCCGAGCGGCTCAAGAAGCACCTGAAGACCGACGACCTCACTGAGTTCCTCGACGACCACTTCATCGACATGAGCTGGTCGCTCGAGCAGATGACCGAGGTGCGGCCCGGTTTCTGGCGAGACAGCTTCGGCGTGGTGTGGGACCGCACGATCGACCAGGATATCGGCAACCCCTGCGAATGGCCCATCAAGCAGCCGTCGGACCTCGATCGCTACCAGTGGCCGAAGGCCGACGATCCCGCCCTCTACGCGCACGTGCCGGAGATCATGGCCGCCCACCCGGACAGGTTCAGCCGCTACATGGTCGGGTTCTCGCTGTTCGAGCGTGCGTGGACGATGCGCGGCATGCCCAACCTCCTGATGGACATGGTCGAGCGGCCCGAGTGGGTGGAGGAATTCCTCGACCGGATCGTCGAGCACAACCTCATACAGGTGCGGCACGCGTTGGCCTACGGAGTGGACGCGGTATACTTCGGCGACGACTACGGCATGCAGCGCGGCCTGATCATGGGGACCACCCACTGGCGGCGGCTGATCAAGCCGCGGCTCGCAAGAATGTTCAAGCCCATCCGCGACGCCGGCAAGCTCGCCTGCATGCACTCATGCGGGTGCGTCGGCGAGCTGTTCGACGATCTCGTCGAGATCGGCCTGCAGATGTTCAATCCGTTCCAGCCCGAGGTGATGGACGTCTTCGCGATGATGAAAAAGTATCGGGGGCGGCTGGCGTTCCACGGCGGAATGAGCATCCAGAAAACGCTCCCGTTCGGCACGGTGGATGAAGTTCGCGACATGGCCCGCCGCCTGATCGACGCCGGCAGCAACGGCGGTTACGTCTTCGCCACCAGCCATTCCGTCCCGCGGGACGTACCCCCCGAAAACCTCGTCGCGATGGTTGAAGTGCTGAAAGGGCAGAGGAGATGAGGGGGCGGGTACGTAGGGGCGGACTTCATTCCGCTGAGTCTTCGAGGCGGAAGGAATCGTCCGCCCGACCGGTGACGATCCTTGGGGTCGGCGTGCAGACAATTCTGTTAGTAGGGCGGACGATTGGCTCGAAGACTCGCCAAGTCCGCCCCTACGTTGCCTGGGCTAAGACATTTACACGCTGGAGTCTGTGATGGAAGAAATCCGCGAGCATTGGACCAGCCGGCCGACGTTCATCATCGCTGCGATCGGCAGCGCGGTGGGGCTGGGCAACCTCTGGCGTTTTCCCTATGTGGCGGCGCAGAACGGCGGCGGCGCGTTTCTCATCCCCTACCTGATCGCCATCCTCACCACGGGCATCCCGCTGATGATCCTGGAGTACGGCGTCGGGCAGTCGATGCAGGGCGCCGCTCCCAAGGCCTTTGCCCGCCTGGGAAGAAAATTCGAGTGGGTCGGCTGGTTCGCCCTGATGGTCAGCAGCATCATCTGCATCTACTACGTCGCCGTTATGGCCTGGTGCTGGCGATACCTCTGGGCGTCGCTCAGCATCGAATGGGGGCCGACGCATGAATCGATCGGCGAGTTCTTCGGACAGGTGATCGCCCGGTCGGACAAGCCGCTCGACGTCTTCGCCGGGATCAACTGGTCCGTCCTCATCGGCCTGGCGATCACGTGGATCATGATCTACTGGATCATCTGCCGGGGCGTCGGGCGTGTGGGCAAAGTGGTGCTCATCACCGTTCCGCTGCCCGTGATCCTGATCATCGTGCTGATCGTTCGCGGGCTGACGCTTCCGGGCGCGGCCGTCGGCCTGAACTACTACCTCGCCCCGAGCTGGCAGTACCTGCTGAAAGGCCAGACGTGGCTCGCGGCGTACGGGCAGGTGTTCTTCTCGCTGAGCCTCGGTTTCGGCATACTCACCGCATACGCGAGTTACCTGCCGAAGGACCAGGACATCTCGAACAGCGCGTTCATCACCACCTTCGCCGATTCGGTGACCAGCTACCTGGCGGGGTTCGCCGTGTTCAGCATCCTCGGCTACTTCGCTGTGGCGACCAACCAGGACATCGTGAAGGCCGCGGGCAACGGCGGACCGGGCCTGGTGTTCATGGTCTATCCTGAGGCGATCAACTCGTTGCCGGCGGCGCTGGGGCCGTTCACCAAGTCGATCTTCGGCATCGTGTTCTTCGTGATGCTGCTCAGCCTCGGAATCGACTCCGCCTTCTCGCTCGTGGAGGCGGTGGTGGCTGGCATCCACGACAAGTGGCCGCGCGTCAACCGCGCCCGCATCGCCGCCATCATCTGCGCCGTCTCATTCATCCTCGGAATCATCTTCATCACCGACGCCGGCCTCGTCTGGCTCGATATCGTCGACCACTGGTGCAACAACTACGGCTTGGTGACAGTCGGACTGCTGGAATGCATCATCGTAGGGTGGCTGATCAAGACGAGCACCCTGATGGATTCCATCAACGAGTCCGCCGAAATCCGCGTGGGCATGTGGTGGCTGCTGTGCATCAAGTTCATCACGCCGATCGTGCTGTGCACGCTGCTCGCGCTCAACGTGCGCACGGAGCTGATGGAGCGCTACAGCGGCTACGACCTGTGGGCGCTTCTGGCGGGCGGCTGGCTGATGTTGTTGGGCGCGGCGGTAGCCGCTTTCTTCCTCACCTGGGCTGCACGAGAGGAGGCTGCACAATGACAACCGGTGCATGGATTATGCTATTCGTTGGCGCGATCATCACATTCGGCGGGTTCAGCACGTGCCTGCTGGTGTCCGTGCTGCATCGCAAGAGGAACCCCCGGAGATGATCAGACACCAGAGAAAGGAGATGATACGATGACGGGAGCAGCCGGAGCAAGCGTGGCCGGTGCTGGCGCGGCTGGAGCGATCATTCAAGCTGCGAAGGCATCGGGCGTGATCGTTCGCGTGGAGCCGGACCAATTCATCGAGATCCTGCTGCGAATGGAGAAGCCGCTGATCGTTGCCGCCGAGCCGCAAGGCGGGCCGCCGCGGCCGCTGATAGCCAACCTGTTGGGCGGCATCTTCAAGGCGAGTTGCAGATACCTCACAAGCTACAGGGGCATTGCCTTCTTCACGAAGGCTGCTCAGCCGCTGCCGTTGCCGAAAGATGCCGAGATCGTCGCCGCGAGCAAGATATGGGTTCCGGGCGAGATGTGAGCAGGCGAGCATTCCTCGCGGAATCGATGAATCCGGCCAATGCCATCCTCTTCAGCCTCAAGCTCCGAGCCTCAAGCCCTCTATAGCGTAAACGCAAAATCCTTCACCAGCGCTCCCGGCAATCTTGCGCTCGCGGTTGATCGGGCATCGTAGGTGTGCGGGTCGGGCATGAAGTCGCGCTCCCTGGTCAGGCCCAGCAGGTTCTCGCCAAGGACGCGGTAGGCCGTCTCGTCGAACCGCATCACGTTCAGCGGCGCCTTGATCTTGCCGTCCTCCACCCAGAACGTGGCGAAGCGCGTCATCCCCGTGATGCGGCAGGCCGGGCGGTCGGAATAGTTCAGATACCAGAGCTGGTTGATGCAGACGCCCGTGCCCAGTTGCTGCAGCACGTCATCGTGCGGCACGTCGCCGGCATCCATATCCACCGAATCGGGCGACTCGCCCGAGCCGGCCCCATTGGGGGCCACGCCGTATTCCTTGGCGGAGCGCGGCGAGACGAGGCACTCGCGATACTTCCCCTTCTCGATCAGCGTGACGGCGTCGGGCTTGATATAGCCGGCCGACTGGAAATTGGGAGCAATGCCCTCGCGGGTATTCTCGCGGATGGTGACCGCCGGGTTCAGCATGGCGCCCTGCTCGATCATCTTGAGCAGCGGGGTCGATTTCGTGCGGTGAGCCTTGAGGCCGAATCCGCCCCACGAGAGCATGTTCACGAACTCGTCCAGCGCGGCGGGCGACAGGTACACGCGGTACATGCCGGGCTTGATCGTGCGGGGCCGTTTGGCGAGGATCTTGAGCTGGCGGGCTGCGTTCTCGGCCTTCCGGCCAAACTCGCCAACGTCCCACGCGAACCCCGCGTAACTGGTCTTCACCGCCCTGTCGGCCTTCAGATACAGGCTCCAGTCCAGGTTGAAGCTGTAGCTGGAGAACCAGTTGCGCTGGCCGAGCGAGTTGGCGAAGCCGGAGAAGATGCCGCCGTGGGCGTAGATGCCGACGAGCTCGGAGCCCTCGCCGGAGTCGATGATCTGGCTGATCGCCTCGTCGCGGTTGGGCAGCATATTGTCGCCGTGCACTTCCGTGCTGCGCACCTCGGTCGAATACAGGAGGTAGGGGTCCTCGGGCACGCGGGGCAGCTCCTCGCGAAGCTCGGCCAGCAGGGCGTCGAGCCGCGCCTTGTCAATTGCGACGTCACCCGAGAGCGTGACGGTCGACTTCGCGTGCCGCTGCCCGTTGATCAGGTCCAGCGTGAAGTAGCGCTGCATCACGCTCCCGGCCTGGCGCACAAGGCTGCGGTTGAACCGGGCGAAGTCGGACTGCTCCCCGTCGAACGTGGCGAGGAAGACCTCGTCGCCGTGGAGCTTCGTGCCGAGGTAATCGGCGAGGTAGTTGAAATGCTGCTGCATGAAAGTTAAGGGTTCAAAGTTAAAGGTTCAGAGTTCAGAAGACAAGAAGGCAGAAGACAGGAGTCAGAAGGCGGAAGCGAGGAAACAGGAAACCGGCTGCATCCTGTGTTTCACCCCACCACCCCATCATCCCATCATCCTACCATCTCTTCATCTACTCGCCGCCGAACACGTCAACGTTTCTGAACACGCAGGCCGGTGCGGCGTGGCCGACGCGCATCACCTGGTTGGGCTCGCCCTTGCCGCAGTTGGGGGTGCCGAGCACCTCGAAGGTGGACTCGTCGCCCACGGCCTTCAGGTTGCGCCAGAACGTGGCCGAGATGCCGCGGTAATTCGGGTTCTTCACCACCGTCGTCAGCCGGCCGTCCTCGATGAGCTGGCCCCATTCGCAGCCGAACTGGAACTTGTTCCGCGAGTCGTCGATCGACCACGACGTATTGGTTTTCATGTAGACGCCGTGCTTGATCATCGCGATCATCTGGTCGAGCGGCTTGTCGCCCGGCTCAAGGTTCAGGTTGGCCATGCGGTCGATGGGCGGGCGATTCCAGCTCGAGGCGCGGGCGTTGGCAACGCCGGGGATGCCGCTGCGGGTCTGCGAGGTGATCCCGCCCAGGCCGCGCTTGAGAATCCCCTTCTCGATCAGGTAGTGCCGCTCGGCCTTCAGGCCGTCGTCGTCGTAGCCGAAGCTCGAGAACTGCTCGGGCCGCGTCGGATCGTAGGTGATGTTCAGCAGCTTCGAGCCGTAGCGATACGTGCCGAACATTTCGGGCTTCACGAAGCTCGTGCCGGCGTAGTTGCGCTCGTCGCCAAGGATGCGGTCAAGCTCCAGCGGATGCCCGATCGATTCGTGAATCTGGAGGATCATCTGGTCGGGCGCGAGCAGCACGTCCATCTTGCCCGACGGGCAATTGGGCGCGGAGAGAAGGTCGATGGCTTCCTGGCCGATTCGCGGGGCCGCGGTGCGGAACCCGACGGCGTCGAGCACTTCCATTCCCCCCTGCTTGCAATAGCCGCGTCCGCCGAGCGTGCGATGCTGGGTGACCGCCTTCTCGTTGGCCGTGGCGGAGAGGTATGGCACCATGTAGGAGAACCGCTGATACACGCGCCCCCCGCCGGCCGTGAGGTAGAGCGTTTCCTTGCGGGTGAACCAGATGGCGGATTCCCAATCGACGATGCGGTCGCCCACCTTCAGCCGCTTGCATTCGGCCATCAGCATGTCAAACTTGTCGGACGGCGAGACCGGCTCCCACGGGGTCTGCTCTGGCCCGACGTATTCGCCGACGGGCTGGGGCATGGCGATTCGGCGGAAATCGGCGACGCTTCGGCCCGCCGATTGCCCGGCCCACCACGCGGCCTGCTCCGCCGCCCATTTCAGGCCGCTGAGCGTGAGGTCGCTGGTCCCGGCATAGCCGAGACCCCCGTTGTGGATGACCGTGATCATCGCGCCGACGTCGGTGGCCGCCTGCGCCGGCTGCGGAACGTTCTGGCGCACCGCAAGATACTCCTGCCGCTCATTCACGAACCGCAGCGAGCAGAAGTCTGCCCTCGGAGCAACCTGGGGAAACAAAGATTCGATCTGGCTGAGCATGATTGAATCCGTTCAAGACACGCGGTCTGCCGATGTTGGAGGTCTACCGTAGCTTTCGTTCTTCCCGCTCGATGATCTCCCACGCCATGCGGTGGTAGAACCGGTAATTGTCGAGCGGGGTGCCGTTGGGAATCCGGTGATCGAGGCCGAGCACACAGCCGCCGGTGCGGACCATCGGCGGAATCTTGTACTCAAGCTCGGAAGCGATCTCGTCCCGGCTATGCCGCAGCACGTGCTTGTCGATCCCGCCCATCATTGCCAGCTTGGTGCCATAGGCGGCGCGGACGGCCACTATATCCATATCGGCCGCCGGTTCCATGGGATACATAAAATTGACGCCGGCGTCGAGGAACGCCGGGATGACGCCGTTCATGTTGCCGTCGGAATCCTGCCCGAAGAGCCGTGCCCCGCGGTCGCGCAGCATGTCCCAGATTCGGCGGTAATATGGCTTGATGAACTCCGCAATCTGCTTCGGCCCGGCCATCGAACCGCTTCGGCCCGCCATGTCCTCGTGCACGAAAAGCTGGTCGATCTGCACCGCCGCGGAGACGCGGTCGAGCACGCGGAAGGCCGTGTCGCCGATCGTCTGCAGGATGTCGTGGATCAGCTCGGGCTGGTCGTAGTAAGCCACGCACAGCGCCTCATCGCCCATGAGCTGGCGGGGCTCGTCGTAGCCGCCCGGGATTCCCACGGTGACCACTCGCCCGGCCGCGAGATGCTCGCGGGCTGCCCTCTCCCATTCGCCGGCCAGCCGCCCCTCCGAAAACTCGTAGTGGTGCCGGATCCTCCGCCAGTCGTCCATCGTGCTCACGGGATGGTCCAGCGGCAGGGGAAGCGTGGCCGCCTTCTTCGACAGCTTCACCCGCCGGCCCATGCGGTCGATGCCGATGATGAAGTCGTCGGTCTCCTCCATGATCTGCTCCTGCTGCCCGCCGATCCAGCCGGTGTTGACGGGCAGCCAGCCATCCATGGCGCGGCGATATCGGAAGGCCGACATGTCAAGTTCTTCGGGCGTGGCGCCCTGTGCGGCCCACTCATCCTTCAGGCCGAGCAGCGGCCCGAATATCTCGGTGAACAACGCACGTTCGTTCGACCTGAACGTCATGTAGTCGAGGTATTCCTCGCGGCGGACTTCCATCGCGCGGGCGATGGCGAGCGAGGCGTGGCTTTCGGTGATGGAGCGTGAGGGCATGGGCGGATCCCTGGGAACTTCCTTGTTACCGGGAATTCTATCCGTGAGGCGGGAGATTCTCAAGAGGGATTCAGAAGAAAATTGAAGATGAAAGGACTCAGCAGGGATGAATGGGATGATGGGAGACAAGGCAAAAGGTAAAATGTAAAATGAAAAAACGGAAAAAAGGCCTGCTGTCTTCCTTTTTGACTTTCGCCTCTTTACCTTTTCCTTTTCTTCATCCCATCATCTCATCATCCCCTCATCCATCTTCTTCTTGCCGTCCGTGTTCTTCGCATCCTCGTGGCTTTGCACGGTCCTGTTTGCCAGCATCTGGACGCGCCGCCGGTCCACGGCCTCAAGGCTCGCCCTGACGATCTGGTTGCGGCTTCTGATTGCAATCGGGTTCATCCATGTTCTCCAGTGAATCGAGATCGAACAGCCGGCGGATCAGCTCGATGGCCGACATGGTGTCGTCGGGCGATTCCGGCAGGCTGTGCAGGTATGCCATAGGCTTGTGCAGGATTTTGCCGCAGATGCGGCGTGCCATGCGCTCAAGCTGCTCGCGGTCGAGGCCGGAAATCCGGTGCTCGAACTTCCCCAGCTCCGTCTGCCGGATGAGGTCGAAGCGGCGGTGCAACAGCTTGATAGTTGGCGCCATCTGCAACGAATCCAGCCATCGCGAGAACTGGCAGACTTCGTGCTCGACGATCGCGCGGGCCTTGTCCATCACACGCGCGTTATCCGCCTCGATGTGCTCGCATTCCAGATCATCGATGTTGTAGAGGAAAACGTTCGGCAAGCCGCTGAGGCGGGGGTCGGCGTCGCGCGGGACGGCGACATCGACGATGAACAACGGCCGGCCTTCGTGCCGCCGCAAGACCGGCGCGAGGCTGTCGTGCGTGAGCACAAGGTTGGGCGATGCGGTGCAGCACAGTGCCAGGTCCGCTTCGGCGATCGCCGATGGGATGCCGTCAAGCCCCACGGCGTTGATCGCAGGTGCCGGCTGCTCGACCCAGGAAGCCGATTTCCCATCAACAGAAGTTCCGCACGTCGCCGATGTGCCGGCCGGCCCGCCAGTTGCTTCCCCCCCGCCCTGTCCCCCTGTCCTCCTGTCCCCCTCGAACGCCCCCTGCCCGCAACCGGCGAGGATGAATGATCTGGAGTGCGGTGCGCAGGTGACCGCCGTGGCGTGGTAGCTCTCGTACAAGCGCTGCAGGGTGTGGGCAACGTGAGTGGCCCGCGAGAGCGTGCGGTTGGCCAGGGTGAGCTTGCCCACGCCGTTTCGAACCAGCAGTTGTGCCGCCAGCTCGGCGGTTCGGCCGGCGCCCACCACGAGCACCGTCTTGTCGGAGAAATCGGGCATCAGATTGCGGCAAAGATTCACGGCGGCCTGGGCCACGCTGGGGGAGCCGCAGCCCAGCCCGGTCTCGGTTCGCACGCGCTTGCCCGCCCGGAACGCCCGTTGCAGCAGCTTGTTAAGCATGAAACGAACCGTCCCCTCTTCGCAGGCGATCCGGTAGGCATCTTTCAGTTGATTGAGAATCTGGTCCTCGCCCAGGATTTGCGAATCGAGCGAGGCGGCCACGGAAAACAGATGCCGGACCGCCCGGATCCCGCGGTACTGATAGAAATGCAATGGGTCGGCAATGACCTGCCTGGCCTGCCCGATCAGCTCCACGAGCCGGGCAAACGCCACGCTGCAGCGGTCGGCTGCGAAGTAGATCTCGGTGCGATTGCAGGTGTCGAGCACCAGCGCTTCCCTGAAGGAGCCATCCGCACGCATCGCCCGGAGGAGGTTGCGGGTGTGCTCGCCCGGCAAGGCCATTCGCTCGCGGACGTCTACCGGCGCGGTCCGATGGTTGACGCCAAGAACTCCGATTTCCATATCAATTGAAACACCGCAAGTTATGCGGCAATCGCGAACCCAATGGGAATATCCGTGATGAAGACCACAGGCAGGTTGTCGGGACGTTCCTCAAGCTACTATCGTCATTTTGGCGAGTTTGTTTAAGGGGGATATGGGATTTCCCGGCTGGAATAAGCTTCCCATTGGTGAGAATGCACCGGGTGACATACCATCGAGCATCCGGGAAACCGAGCACAAGAAATCGAACAGGCGACTTGACAAATGATTTTCCTGTGGTATACTATCCATGGGTATCCCTTCCTCTCGAACCTCATTATGTGCAGCAAACAGTGAACCTGCCCAGGTTCAGGTGACGCTGTCGGCGGGTTGAACGGAGCCGTGGCCCGGTGCCGCGGCATTTTCCCATGGTTGAAAAGGAGCACTATGTATGAAGGCAATCGCGGTTCTTGCGTGCGTGGCCCTCGCATCGTTCGGCTACGCGGACGTGACATGGGACGGCAACGGCAATCCCAATGCCAGCGGCAACTGGTCGGACCCGCTGAACTGGGACAGCGATGCCTTGCCGGGTGAATCGGACATCGTCGTCCTGCCGACAGTTACGGCGGGGACGCGCTCCATCACCGTGGATGCGGCCGTTACGGTGGCGGGTCTGCGCGTGGAGCAGAACAACCAGACAGCCTACAACGACGTCTCGTTGGCCGCCGACCTGACGGTCGGCTCCATCCAGCTCTCCGGAGAGGGAGCTGCCTATCCGAAGCGTTTCGTGCGGATGCAGCTCAACGGCCGCACCTTCACCTTCAGCGATCTGATCAGCCAGTTGGAAATCCCGGTGCCGCAGGGCACAGGCACCATCGTGAAGAAATGCCCGAAGCTGTGGAACCCGCACGGACCCAGCGGCAACAACACCTGGGTGAGCGAGTTCACGGGCCTGCTTGTGGTCGAGAATCGAACGATCGGCTACAACCAGTGCAACTACAGCACGTTCGACACCAGGATCATGCGCGGGGCCACGTGCGAATTTCAGAATTTCTACCTGTTCCCATCGAAGTCATACACGATCGATGGCCAGGACGGCAACGGCTTCAACAACCAGGGGCACCTGTATTGCAGCGGAACATTTGCGATGGCGTCGCCGATCACGCTGCTGGACAATCCCCCCGATCCCGAGAACCCGGTTCCCACGTTCTGCGTGATCAAGGTGAACCCTGGTCAGACGTTCACAGTGAACCGCGGCATCAGCGGTGCGGGAGGCATCAAGAAGACCGGCACCGGCACGCTCGTGCTGGGCAACACGCTCACCTACAGCGGCGATACGCTCGTGACGGCCGGCACGCTGGAGACCACCTCGGTGCTGCAAAACAGTGCGGTCTTTGTTTCCGCCGACGCCACGCTGCGCGGCCCTGCTTCCCTCTTCCCCATGGGCGTTACCCTCGAGGAAGGGGCCAACTGGGATCAGAACCTCAACCTCTGGACCGGTAACGGCGATTCCAACAACGACGGCGACTGGTCGGCCGGCGCCAACTGGCTGGCCGGCATTCCGCCCACCGACGCCGACGTGGCCATCCTGCCCACCGTCACCGGCAATGGCGGCTCCGGCACCAACGTCCGCACGATCACGGTCGATGCCGATGCAACCGTGGCGACCCTTCGCGTCACACAAGAAAGCGTTTCTTTCTTGAATGACATCACCCTGGGCGCCAACCTGAACATCGGCACGTTCGAGGTTCTGGGGACCGCCGCCAACAACTACTGGGACAGCAAGGTGAGGATCGACACCACCGGCTACACGGTAACATGGGACAAGTGGGTGGGCTACCGGTTCCGCCTGCTGGGCACGGGCACGGCGGTGAACCGAGACCCGGCGTTCGGCTCGGCCGGCTCGCCTTACGGCGTCTTCAGCGCCTTCAACGGCACGTTCGTGATGGAGAAGGGCTTCCTCAACAACGACCACGCGAGGTTCAGCGGAATGCCATTGATCGAGGTGAAAGACATGGGCTGCGTGCAACTCGCGCCGCACGCGGGCGGATTCCAGCCGCCCCAGGCCTGCAAGCTCAATGGCAATAGCGGCGCCGGAGCAGCCGGCTATGCTGCACATGCCTACTGCGATGGTTCTATCGATCTCAGCATGCCCTTCACGATTGCGTCCGATTCCACGATCAAGGTCCAGCCCAGCCAGACGCTCACCCTATCAGGCCCTGTCGACGGCGTCGGCGGCATCCGCAAGACCGGCACCGGCCGGCTGATGCTCACCGGCGATCTCACCTACAGCGGCGACACGTACGTCGTGCAAGGAACGCTTGAAGTTGTGTCGATCATGCAGAACAGCCACGTGATCCTGGAGCCGGGTGCCACGCTGATCGGGCCGGAATCGCTGTTCCCGCAGGGCGTGACCGACAACGGCGGCATTTGGGACCCGAACGTGACCTCGTGGACCGGCAACGGCGACCCCGACGCCACCGGCGATTGGTCCGACGGCACGAACTGGCTTGGCCTCGCCGCACCATCGGAAGCCGATACCGTGGTGCTGCCAACCGTCAGCATCCCCCGCCTGATCATGGTAGACATCCCCGCCACGATCAACAGGCTGCGCGCCACGCAGATCACGGGGGTCAACAACGATATCCAACTCGCAGCCGACATGACCGTCGGCACCATCGAAGTGCTGGGCGACGCCACCAACTCGAACTGGGACAGCAAGTTCCGCATCTTCACCGCCGATTGGGAAGGCAACCCGCACACGTTCACGTTCGACGCGTGGATCGGCAACCGCTTCCGCTTCCTTGGCAACGGCACCGTGGTCAAGCGCGATCCCGCCTACTGGGTGCCCTACGGCATCACCAGCGATTTCGCCGGCATGCTCGTAATCGACAAGGGCATGCTGTCGAACGACCACGGCCGATTCAGCAAGTGCGACATCACCGTGAACGAACAGGGCGGCGCCCAGCTCGCCCAGCACGCGGGCGTGCTGCAGGAAGCCAAGTCCTACACGCTCGATGGCAACGGCGGAACCGGCCCCGCCGGCTACAACTGCCACGTGTGGTGCGATACGTCGTTCACCACCAACAAGCCCTTCACCATCCTGTCGCAGTCGACCATCAAGGTCGAGGCGGGGCAGACGCTCACGCTCACCGGCCCGGTCGGTGGCGCCGGCGGCATCCGCAAGACCGGCCTCGGCAAGCTCATCATCGCCGGCACCCCGCTCACCTTCAGCGGCGAGACGGCAGTGCTGCAGGGCACCCTTGAGGTAATGTCGGTGTTCGAGAACAGCCCCGTTGTGCTCGAGGCCGGCGGCACGCTCATCGGCCCGGCGTCGCTGTTCCCGCAAGGCGTCATCAACAACGGCGGCACGTGGGATCCGAACGTGACCGTGTGGACCAGCAACGGCGACGTGAACAACAGCGGAACGTGGTCGGACGGCCAGAACTGGCTGGGGCTCGTTCAGCCGGCGGAGATCGACACCGTCACGCTCCCGTCGGTCATCGCGGCGCGTGTTGTCGACGCCGACGTGCCCGCGAGCGTTGTCAAGCTGCGCATGGTGCAGGATACGCTCGCGATCAACAACGACGTCCTGCTCAATGCCGACCTGTCGGTTGGCGCACTCGAGATCATGGGGGCCGCCACGAACGACATCTGGAACAGCAAGTGCCGGATCGACACCAACGGGTCCACCTTCACCTACGACCAGCACATCGGCAACCAGCTCAAGTTCCTGGGAGCGGGCACGGTGGTGAAGCGCGACCCGGCCGACGAGCCGCGCTACGGCACCTTCCAGAACTTCCAGGGCACGCTCATCCTCGAGAAGGGCATCCTCAGCAACGATCACGGACGCTACAGCGGGTTCGACACGATCGTGAAGGCGAAGGGCACCGTGATCCTTGCCCAGCACGCCGGCGGCCTGAACGCCTGCAAGTCCTACACGCTTGACGGCAACGGCGACCTTGGCGCCCCCGGTTATCTGGCCCATCTCTACTGCGATGCGAGTTACTCCTACGCCGGGCCGATTACGGTGCAGACGCAATCGCAGGTGAAGGTTACCTCCGGCCAGACACTCACGTTGAGCGGGGAGATCGACGGCTCGGCCCTGATGGCGAAGGATGGGCCGGGCGTGCTTGCGCTTTCCGGCACCTGCGCGACCGATCTGCGAGTGACCGGCGGCCCGCTGGCGATCGAAGGAAGCGCAGTGGTCGACGATGCCAGCGCCATCTACCTCACCACTGGCGCCAGCATCGACGTGGCCGACGAGCAGAACGACACCATCGGCGCCCTCTACTTCAACGCCGTGCCGCAGGCCCCCGGCACCTGGGGCCGCACCGGCAGCGGAGCCGACCACGTCGACGATACGTTCTTCTCCGGCCGGCTCGGCGTGCTCACGGTCGGAGCACCCCTGCCCACGGTCACGCAGTTCACCGTCACCGACCAGACCACCGGCAGCGGGCTGTTCACCAACTCGCCTGATGTGAACGTGGTGCTGTCCACCGAAGCAGCGGCGGGCGAGATCACCGGATGGCTGGTTGCCGAATCGCCGGACCAGCCAACTGGCGGCTGGCTCGCCGTGGCACCCGCTGTGTTCACGATCACCAGTGGCGAAGGCACCGTGTCGCTCCACGCGTGGGTTCAGGATTCCAGCGGCGGCGTCGGCCACGCAACCGCCACCATCCTGTTCAGCACGGCCACGCCGGCCGTCTCGAACGTTGTCGTCACCGACAATGGCGATGGCACCGCCACCGCGACGTGGACGACCGACGTCCTGGCCGAAGGCTCCGCGAAGTACGGCCCCGTGACCCTCGCCGGCGCCACGCCGAACACCGCATCCGAGAATGCCCTCGGCAGCGCGCACAGCGTGTCGCTTACGATCACCACCGGCACGAACTACAAGATCGTCCTCGTGAACAACGAGTCCGCGTCATCCGCGGTCTACTGGCCCAGCCCCTGGCCCATCGAGGGCGACGCCAACATGGACTGCCGTGTGAACATCCTCGACCTCATCTTTATCCGCAACAAGCTCAATCTCGCGGTGGAGACGGGCGACAACTGGAAAGCCGACGTCAACAATGACACGAGGATCAACATCCTCGACCTGATCTACGTTCGCAACAAGCTGAACACGCAATGCCCTTGACGGAAACGATGAACGATGAAGGCTGAACGATGAATGAGGGGCGGGCTGAGGGCGTGCGGGCCGGGAAGACAGTCTGGCATCTCCGGGAATCGCCGGGATGCCTCAAGACCCGCACGCCCGAATCGCCCGCCCCTTGCATGGAATCCGAAGCCCGAAGGCCTCCGGTGATCGGATCGCAGGGAAGCGATCCGGTTGCGGGCCACAGGATCGCCCGGCCATCCGCGATCCCCTGCCTCTTCCGCTCCCGTTCGTGCGGATTCCGGTTCTCTCGCACTTGATTTTCCTCCGCCATCCTGTTACCATTTCCTCTTTGTTGCTTCCGCACTGCACGGTGTTCCATTCCCGAGCTTCGTCTGTATCGGAAAGGATTCTATGTCTCGCACCGACCTCCGCTTCCGCCAGATTCACCTCGATTTCCACACAAGCCAGCACATCGTGGGCATCGGCTCGCAGTTCGATCCCGACGAGTACGCCGACACGTTGAAGAGGGCTCACGTCAACTCGATCAACACCTTCGCCCGCTGCCACCACGGCTACATCTACTTCGACACGAAGAAATTCCCGGAGCGGCGGCACCCGCATCTCACCCGCAACCTCCTGAAGGAGCAGATCGACGCCTGCCACAAGCGCGACATCCGCGCGCCGATCTACATCACGATTCAGTGGGACCTCTTCTCGGCCAACGAGCACCCCGACTGGGTGGTCATCACCGACCAGGGCTGCCTGCAGGGGACGAAGCCCTACGAGCCCGGCTTCTACCGCACGCTGTGCGTGAACTCGCCCTACTATGAGAAGCTGCTGAAGCCGTTCGTCGGCGAGGTGCTCGAAACGCTGGAGGTCGACGGCTTCTGGTTCGACATCGTCAGCCCGCAGGCGTGCTCGTGCTTCCACTGCCGCAAACGGATGGAGGCCAAGGGCCTCGACCCGTCCCTCCCCGAAAACCGGATGAAGAACGGCGTTGAGGTGCTCAACGAGTTCAAGCACGACCTCACGTCGTTCGTGCACAAGCAGAACAAGGACGCATTGGTCTTCTACAACGCGGGCCACGTCGGCCCCAACACGCGGTCGAGCGTCGGCTCCTACACGCATCTCGAGCTTGAATCGCTGCCGAGCGGCGGCTGGGGCTACATGCATTTTCCAGCCGCAATGCGATACGCCCGCACCCTCGGCCTCGACTGCATCGGGATGACCGGGAAGTTCCACACGAGCTGGGGCGACTTCCATTCGTTCAAGAACCCAGCCGCCCTGCAGTTTGAATGCTTCCAGATGCTCGCCCTCAACGCCAAGGCATGCGTGGGCGACCAGCTCCATCCAACCGGGAAAATCTGCCAAACCACCTACGGCCTGATCGGATCGGTCTACGCGGAGGTGGAGAAGAAGGAGGCGTGGTGCACGGCGGCGAAGCCGCTGGTCGACATCGCGGTGGTCTCGCCCGAGGAGTTCCTCGGCGGCGGGCACTGGGGCCTCCCCGAGGCCACGCTCGGCTCCAACCGCCTGCTGCAGGAGGGGCGGCACCAGTTCGATTTCATCGACACGGCCGCCGACCTCTCGCCCTACAAGCTCGTGATCCTGCCCGACGAGATTCCCGTCTCGGAGCAGTTCGCCGGCAAGATCGAGAAGTACATAGCAGACGGCGGCTCGCTGATCGCCACCTGCCGGTCGGGCCTCACGCCGAAGAAGGACGCCGCCGCGCTGAAATCGCTGGGCATCAAGCTCGTGGGTGAGGCGCCGTTCAGCCCCGACTTCATCCTGCCCGGCCCGAAGATCAATGCCGGCCTCGCCGATACCGGGCACGTGATGTACATGAAAGGCATGCAGGTGGAAGCACTGCCCGGCAGCGAGGTGCTGGCCGACGTGGCCGTGCCCTACTTCAACCGCACGTGGCAGCACTTCTGCTCGCACGCGCACACGCCGTCATCCGGGAAGATCGGCTATCCGGGTATCGTCCGCAACGGCAACGCGATCTATTTCATGCATCCGATCTTCAGCCAGTACGCGAAGAACGCCCCGCTGTGGTGCAAGCGGCTGATGCTTAACGCGATCGAGTTGCTGCTGCCCGACCCGCTGGTGCGGCTGCACGGTCCGTCCAGCGTCATCGCCACGCTGAACGAGCAGCCGGCGGAGAACCGCCTTGTGTTGCACCTGCTGCACTACATCCCGGAGCGCCGCGGCAAGGATTTCGACGTCATCGAGGACGTCATCCCCGTCTACGACATCAAGCTGTCGGTGAAGGTGCCGCGCAAGGTGAGCGAGGTGTCGCTGGTGCCCGAGCAGTCAACCCTGAAGTTCAAGCAGAAGGGCGATCGTATCGAATTCACCGTGAAGGAAATCAGCGGGCATCAGATGGTGGAAATCAAATGAAGAAGGCTGCAGGCTACAGGGTCCACAAGAAACCGTCGTTCACCGACCCCGCAGCCTTCGTGTTCCTTCGTGACTTCGTGTTGGAGCCACCCTCCGATATCGGGAGAACGCTATGAAAGCATCGATCGTGTTCGCGTTGGTGTTGCTCGCCGGCATCGCGGCCGGGCAGCAGTCGAACAACCACTACCTGCACGCCGTGCCCACGCCGGGCAAGGTGTCGATCGACGGCTCGCTCGATGACTGGGATCTGTCCGGCACCATCGAGTCGTTCGCGCACATTCGCATGAAGAACACCTACTCGGCGAAGGTGGCGGCGATGCACGACGCGGAGAACTTCTACCTCGCCATCGTCTGGCGCGACCCTACGCCGATGTTCAACATGAACGACTCCCGCTTCGACATCGGCTTCGGGTGGCGCAGCGACTGCGTGCAGCTCCGCGTCCGCACCGACATGGTGATGCACGTTGACTGCTGGTATTCCACCGCCGCCGATCATCCCGTGGTGAACATCTGCTACGGTCAGTTCAACCAAAGCCCGGAGAGCTCGGGAAACTTCACGCACATCAGCGACGCCATCACCGTCGGCGTGAAGGAGGCGTTCCGCAAGGGGGAGGACGGCAGGAGCTACACGCAGGAGATCGCCCTCCCGTGGAAGCTCATCACCGGGCAGTCGGCCGTCGTGAAGGCCACGGGCAAGCCGTGGAAGGAGCCGAAGGCCTGCAAGGCGGGCGACACGTTCGACCTCGGCATGGAATTCCTGTGGGGCGGGCCTGACGGCAAGACCTGGCCCGTCCACCGCTATGCCGACCTGCTGAAGGAAGGTAAGTCCAGCCGCGAGTTCTTCTGGACAGCTCACGACGCCTGGGGCACCGTTATCCTCGAGCCGAAGGGCAAGCTCGACCTCCCCAAGCCCGACTACGGCGAGGGCAACTTCCTGCAGAAGACCGAAGGCCCCGCGGCCATCGAGTATACGATGCCGTTCGACGGCTACGCCACCATCGTGATCGAGGACGCCCGCGGCTCGGAAGCCGCCGGCATTCGCGTGCGGAACCTGATCGGCATGGCCCCGCGCAGCAAGGGTAAGCAGACCGATTACTGGGACGGCACCGACGAGGCCGGCCGGATCGCGCCGCCGGGCACGTACGCCTGGCGCGGGCTGATCCACCAAGGGATCGATCCCATCTACGAAGCCACCTACGGCACGCCCGGCACACCGCCGTGGGACAACGCCGACAACACGGGCGCCTGGCTGAGCGATCACGTGGCGCCGCGCTCGGTGGCAGCCGGCAAGGACGTGATGGTGCTCGCCGCGGTGATGAGCGAGGCCGGCTGGGCGATGATCGGCACCAACAATGATGGCAAGAAGCTGTGGGGCGTGCGCAAGTTCGAGCGCATCAGGGCGGTCGCCGCCGACGATCAATTCGCATACGTCGGGCTGGAGGCCGAC
>Ga0172363_10001358_pt1 | contig 19705 bp, 7 predicted proteins | sample LakKivs2_kivu2a2_FD_114541 | JGI IMG/M metagenome (GOLD analysis project Ga0172363, IMG submission 114541) | Sediment microbial communities from Lake Kivu, Rwanda - Sediment s2_kivu2a2 | ecosystem: Environmental > Aquatic > Freshwater > Lake > Sediment | place: Rwanda: Western Province, Lake... | reverse complement strand
GTCGCACTTGAAAGTTTGCGCCAGGCTGAGCGGAGCATGATTTACTCGGCACGGGACTTCCGCCGATACCAGCAGGAGTTCATAATTACTGTGGCGGATGGATATTATGGTCTTTTGAGTGCGCGGGACTATCTGGTCAATGCCGAGAAGAATTATAAAAGCACAACCGACAACCTGCGCTACCTGCAGGAACTTGCCTCCGCAGGACGCAAATCCGGCATCGAGGTTGACCAGGCGCGTCAGAAGGTCCTTGAGGCGGAAAGCAGTCTCTCAAGCACCCAGAAGGCATACGGGCAACAGCTTGACCAATTCAAAATCTTCCTTGGCATCCCAATGACACTTGACGTCGGTCCCGACCCGGTGGAACTTAACCGTATCGCCGAACGCGGTCTCCTCCGTCCGGATATGACCCTCTCACAAGCCATAGACATCGCTCTGAAAGACCGCCTCGACCTGAAAAACGCACAGGACGCCGTGGAAGACAGTGAACGCGCCGTCAAAATCGCTCTCCAGAATTTCCTCCCAAACCTCAACGCCAGTTATAATTATTCAACATCCACAGGAGATGATAAGGACCGTGTCAGACTGGACTTCCGTGACAATACGAATGTCTTCTCTCTCGACCTCGGACTCCCCTTTGACTGGACGCCCCGACGCAATGATTATCGTCGCTCCCTCATCAGCGCCAATCAGGCAAAACGCTCACTTGAACAGTTCCGCGAAAATCTCATCCTTGAAGTCCGGAACAACTGGCGGGAACTTGAAGATTCACGCACGGAATACAGAATCCAGGTAGAGAGTGTGCGTCTTGCGGAGCGCCGAGTGAAAAGCACATCGCTATTCCTCCAGAGTGGGCGCGCCACAGCGCGTGACCTCCTTGATGCGCAGGATGCCCTCCTGTCATCGCGCAACGCCCTCACCAATGCCCTCGTCAGGCACACCATCCAGCGCCTCAGGTTCTGGAACTCCATTGAACGATTAATTATTGATGAAAAAGGAATGTGGCAGGAAAAATGAGTTTGGTGAATCATCATAACCATAAATATAAAAATGGGAGATAACCTCATGAGGAAACAATGTGCTCTTGTCTTGCTTCTGGGAATGGCTCTCATGTTCAGCCCATTAAGCTGCAGAAAAAAGCCCGCCCTCAGAAAACCGGCAGGCACCGATGTCAATAAAAACGCCTCACTGCGTGAGCAGATTGAAAATCTGCGCGGTCTCTCCGGGCGGATTGAGGTCCCCACCATAAAAGCAACAACGGATACAATCAGCTCCGAACTCTCCATCACAGGGGAACTGACGCCCATCAAATCCATCATCGTAAAACCGCTTATGGACGGCACCATCACATTTGTGCGCCCCATCAAGGTGGGAGACATGGTAAAAGAGGGCGAAGTTATCGCAAAAATAGATGACCGGGACATAGAAGATGAAATCGAACAGCAGAATCGCCAGATAGCCATCAGTAAGGAAACCCTCCAGCTCGACGAGAGCGAACAAGTCCGTAAACAGAAAGACCTCCAGTTTGACCGCACGCTTGTTAACGAAGGTTTCATGAATGAGAACGAACTGCAAAAATCCGAGCAGGAGCTCAAGCGCGCCGAAATTGAACTCCGCCAGAGCCGACTCCGCCTTGAACAGGAGGAAAGTAAACTCCAGAAATCCCTTCGCAAGCGGGAAAAGGTGCCCATCAAGGCGCCCATCAGCGGCATGGTCGTCCTTGCAAGCCATCTCACCAGCAGAGCCAGCGAATCCGACCTCCTCAATGAGGAAATCATGGCGCAGGATGGGACTATGGTTGGAACGGGGACCGAGCTATTCGGCATCGTCAATCAGGATGGATTCATCGCCCTCTGCCAGGTCAACAGCAAAGACAAGGCACATATCAAGGTGGGACAGAAAGCATTTGTCACTGTCATCTCAGACAAGGCGGTCGTCGTCCCGGGTGAGGTTGCCAAGATAGCCCAGCTCCAGGAACCCAAATCCCACTCATACAAGGTCTGGCTTAAAATAGAGAAAATGGACAAATCATTCACCAGTGGTCTCTTCGTTCGAGCTAATATCGAGCTGGAGCGAAGCGTGGGTAATGTCGTTATTCCCAAGGAATACGTGAAGGAACGTGACAATAATCAGTTTGTCCAGGTGGTGAAAAAAGACGTCATAACCGATGTGATTGTCACAACGGGCATCACCAGCGGGGGAAATATTGAGGTCAAAACCGGTCTTGCCCCGGGAGACCTTATTGTCGCCTCTGATAAGGTTCTCAACCGCGACCAGGCGGTAAAACCGGTTGAATTGAAGAAAGAAAAGCCCGAAGAAGTTACACAGTAATCAAATCCCGTTTTCGGCGTTCTCTGCGAACTCTGCGAGAAATTACCCGATACGCCGGGTTAAATGCCCCTGATTTCTTTAAAACGAAAAGCGTAACTGAAAGATGCATCTCTCAATCCAGAATCTCGGTAAGGTCTATCAGGACGGCAAGACTGCCCTTAACGGCTTTAACTGGGAGCTGGAAAGGGGCATCTATGGTTTGCTTGGACCCAATGGCGCGGGAAAATCAACACTCCTTGAAATCCTCTCACTCGGTCTGATGCCCACGTCCGGTAAGGTCCTCTGGGACGGCTGGGACATCCAGAAAAAACCAAATGCCTTTCGCCGCATCCTCGGCTACCTGCCACAGAATTACGGCTTCTATCCCGAGCTGAAAGCATGGCAGATTCTGGATTACATGGGACGTCTGAACGGTCTTCATGGTCGCCGGCTGAAAAGGCGCATCGGAGAGGTGCTGGAGATTATGGGACTTGGCAATGATGCAAAACGAAAAGTCAGGACTTTCTCCGGCGGGATGCGCCAGCGCCTTGCCATCGCCCAGAGTCTCCTCCACTCGCCTCAAATCCTCGTGATTGACGAGCCCACAACCGGTCTTGACCCGGGTGAGCGCGTCGCATTCCGCAACATGCTCTTTGACCTCGGTCGCTCCTGCGTGGTTCTGCTCTCAACACATATCGTCAAGGATGTGGAATATTCATGCCACCAGATGTCACTCCTCTACGATGGCATCCAGCGCTTCACGGGAGAACCTTCTGAGTTCATGAAACGCGTGGAGGGTCGGGTCTTTGAGACACTTATCCCATTCGAGGAATTCCCAAAATTTTCAAAGGAGCAATGCGTCATCGCAATTCAGGAACGGGGAAAAGTGGTCACCGTCCGATTCATCGCCTCAAATGGCGTGCACGAAATCCCGGGCGCTCAGCCGGTGCGCGCCAATGTAGAAGATGCTTATGTGGACTTCATGCGCCAGTGCGGGGAGGAGGAACTCATCGATGAAGAAGTCGTCTGAAAAAGTCGTCATGTCGAGCATCATCCCGCGCGGGCTCGCGAAAAAGGTGCACCGTCTCCTTGAAAGACACCTGCCCCCGAAGGTGATGGACTGGCTTTCGCAGTTCTGGATACAGACGCGGATTCTTTTTTCACGCACGCTCATCCTGATGGTTGTTGCCATGTTCGCCGTCTTCACCTGGGCAACTATCAAAGAAGAAATTTATAAAGAAAGCGATGCCTTCAGTTTTCTCATCCTACAGTCGCTCGCCCTTGCCATCCTCCTGCACATGAATTTATGGGAGACGGAGCGTGAAGGGAGAACATTTGAACTACTCATCATGCGCATACCCGGTGTGAACCGGCTTATATGGTTCAAGATGCGGGTGAGTCTGCTTTGGAATTTTCTACTGCTTCTCCCTTTTTCACTCGGATTCATGTGGTTCCTCACCATCCCCTTGTGGAGAGAACTCCTGTATCTTTTCTTCCTTATGACAGTGTCAGTCTTTGTAGCCCTCCTCACCTGTGTGGTTTCATCCTTTGTGAAACGCGGTCTGCCCACGGCAATAATCGTCGCAATCATTCTGACGATGGCGTCCTCATTCACGAGCGCGGGAGAGTTGCCGGCGAAGGAATATTTCCAGTTTTTCATCTTTCCAATGAATGAATGGCTCTTCGAGAACTGGTCGCATAAACGCCTCGCCATAATGCTCATTGTCAACCGGCTGTTCTTTCTGTCCGTTGCCGGGCTTCTTTACTGGTGGTTTTATCGCAGACTCCAGAAAACGGAGAAATGGATTGTATGAAACTATTATTCAAGGAGTTCATCCGCCTCAGGCGGATACAGAGTATAATGAAACAAAGACAACATTGGAAACTCTCTGTGTTCTCTGTGACTCTGTGGTGAATTGATTTTTTTGAATTTCTTGTATCTCATCTCAAACAGGGGTGTGTGAATGAACTTTAAAAGCTTTGTGAATAATCCAATCAAGGTCAGCATGTTATTTCTGGCAATGACGCTTATGGGATATCTTTCCCTGCGCAGACTCCCGCTGAACCTGTTCCCAAACATCCAGACACCCCGCATCACCGTCGTGGCAACCACTAAGGGCATGACGCCGGAGGAAACGGAACGGCGCCTCACCATTGATTTCGAAAGGCAACTCACCTCTATCAAGGGCGTGGCAAACATCACAAGCTACTCACGTGAAGGGAGCATTGTCATCCATGTGGACTTCCACTGGGACCAGGACATGGAATTCGCCTATCTTGATGTGAAAAAAAATGTTGGAACGCTCGAAACCAATGAAAATGTCAAGAGTGTGGAGGTCTATCGCTTTGACCCCAATGCGGCTCCTCTTATGACGCTTGCCTTTACCCCCGTGCCCAACCCGGATGCGGGAACGCTATCCTCCAATGACTACATAACCACATCAGTGGACAGGGTGCAGATCACAAACCTTGTTGAAAACACCTTAAAGCCGCGACTCGAGACCATCAAGGGGGTGGCTTATGTGAAGGCAGGCGGCATCAGCCGCCAGGAGGTCGAAATCCTCGTCAACGGGGACATCATGACCCAATACAACCTCACAACGGATAATATCATCCAGGCGATTCGGTCACAGAATGTAACCGTCCCCGGCGGCGTCATCATCGAAGGCAATGAGCAGGTGACCCTGAAATTTGTGGCTCGCTTCCGCGATGTGAATGATATCCGCCACTGCGTCGTCACCACAATTGATGACCATCCCATCCATCTTGAGGACATCGGAGTGCTGAAAATCAGACCGTCCCGCGATGAAGTCATCATACGCCAGGACGGCATCGAGACCGTCACGCTTGACATCTTCCGCGAACCCGACGCCAACACCATCCAGACAGCCCAGCGGGTGCGAGACCTTGTCGACCGCCTGAACAGCCAGAACGATTACGGTCTGAAAATCGCCATGGACCGCTCAGTAGAGGTGAAAACCGCCATCGGGGAAGTCGTGGGGAACGTCATCGCCGGCATGGCACTGGCAATAATCATCCTGTGGCTCTTTCTTCGCAATATCATGGCAACCATCGTCACAGGCATCTCCATCCCCATCTCCATCATTGCCACATTCAGTCTCATGTATTTCCAGGGACTATCCCTCAACATCATGACGCTGGGCGGTCTTGCCCTCGGAGCGGGCATGCTTGTGGATAACAGTATCGTGGTCATTGAGAATATCTTCCGGCACCGGAAGACAAATCACGTCCCCGCCTCTGCCGCCATCATCGGCACGCGCGAGGTGGCAATGGCAATCACCGCCTCCACACTGACCACCATCGTCGTCTTTGTCCCACTTGTGTATGTCCACGGAATTGCGGGGATTTTATTCAAAGACCAGGCGCTCACAGTGGTATATTCCCTGACAATTTCACTCCTTGTGGCTCTTGTTCTGCTTCCAATGCTCGCCTCGCGCATAGCCAGATGTCCCGCATCCACAAGGGAGGGTCTTATGGACAGACTCTACGGTCAGTTCCTTGCAGACTCGCTTAAAAGACGCTGGCTCCTTCTCATCCTGTTTCTCCTCATGATGGCATTCACATGGATGAAGGCGAGGGACATCCCGAGCCGTTTCTTCCCAGAGGCGGTCGGGGGGCAGATTTCTCTCCTTATGGAGATGCCATCGGGGACATCGTTAGAAGAGACTGAGCGCGTGACTCGCCGTCTTGAGGAACCACTCCTTAAACTCCGCTACCGAGACAAAACCCTCGTCCCACTTCTGCATGCTTATGAGGTCTGGAAGATGTCCGGCGACCTGAAGCGTTTCCTGATAATGGCATCCTCAGCGCTCCGTGACATCGAAAAAAATCACCCCAAACACCCCCTCCTGCCAGAGCTGAAAAAAAATCTCTTCCCCCGCGACTGGAACCAACCCATGGACAAATTCCTCCAGTCCGATGAGGCGGAAAAAGCACGCACCCATTTCATGAAACGCATCTCGAAGATACTTGAACCGCAGATTGTCCTCCAGTCCATCACGACCACGGTGGGCATGGAATCCGATAGTCTCCTGACGGCTGGGGAGCGGATTCAGGGACCAAACACGGCACGCATGGAGATTGTCATAAATCCCATACTCCTGCGTGAACTCTCCGTCGATGACGTCATCCGTCTCCTGCGCTCAGAAGCGGCAAAAATCCCCAATCTGAAATATAACTTTGAATCACGCAATGAATTCATTCAGCAGATTGTGGGACGCGACAGGGGAGATGTGGTGATAGAGGTTCATGCGGAAAAATTAAAAGACCTGCGCGATTCCGCCGGCGCAGTCGCCAATGCCCTTAACAGGATTCCCGGTCTTGCAAATATCCGGACGAATCTCATCCTCGGCGAGGAGGAATATCTCCTTATCCCTGACCGTGATGCCCTTCTCCGCAGTCAGTATAAGGTCTCCGACTTATCCGCCCAGATTCAGGCATATCTGCGAGGTGAACGCTCCGAACAGGTGAAACTTGACCAGGGAGAGATGGGCATCCTTGTCAAAAATCCCCGCTCGGAACGCGAGGGACTTGAGGGGCTTTTAAACCTGGAAATCATCTCGCCACAGGGCGGACGCGAAAAATTGAAAAACCTCGTTACGCTGAAAAGGGAACGTGGCGTGCGGGAAATCATGCGCGTAAATCAGGAACGGTCGCTCATCGCCATGGCAGACCTCGATGGCATAAGCTACCAGGAAGCCGTCAGGCGTGTGAGGCATGCGCTTGATTCCATGCCCTGGCGGCAGAGTGGCTCAAGCTGGAATATGAGCGGCGAGGAACTGCGCCGACGCGAGTCGTTTGATAATCTCTTCTTTGCGCTCATCATTGCCATAGTCCTTGTTTATATGGTCATCGCCGCCATCCTCGAATCCATCGTCCACCCCTTGACCATCATGCTATCTGTCCCGCTGGCTGGCGCGGGCGTTGTGGCATCTTTCCTTATAACCGGCATCTCGCTGAACCTGATGGGTTATATCGGCATCGTTATGCTGACAGGCATCGTGGTGAACAACGCTATCGTCCTTTTAGCACGTATTCGGCAGATAAGAGACGAGAAGGGCGCCAGTGCGCCCGTCTTCGATGCCATTGTGCTGGCGGGGAGGCAGAGACTCAGACCCATTCTAATGACCTCACTGACCACCATCATTGCCCTTCTGCCTCTCGCCATGGGATTCGGGCAGGGTGCCGAGCTCCGCCGTCCCATGGCAATCGCCGTCATCGGCGGGCTCACATCCTCCACCCTTCTCACCCTCTGGATTATGCCGGCAATATATCTTATTGTTGAAGATGGCATTGGTTTCATCAAAAAACTAAGATTTTGGGGCGGTAAACCTTCTTAAACAAATGAAACTCTTAAACCTGAAACTTCTTGAGGCGTCACCGATGCGCAAATTGCTCTCCATAATCCGTTACGAATTCCTGATGCAGGTCAAATCCATGCGTTTCAAGGGACTGTGCGTCCTCGCTTTTTTCTTCAACTTCGCCATGTATAACCGCGGTCTTGCTGCATTAGAATCCCGCCCCACCGACAGCTTTTTAAGCTTCCAGATGATGATTTTTTACTGGCTGGCGATAATCATGGCGGGACTTTTCTCCATGGGACGCATCCGCAAAACAGGGATGCATCCAATCCTTATGACCCGCCCGATTCCCACATATTTTCTCGCCCTCGGACAGATGCTCGCCGCCTTCCTGTCCCTTATGACCCTTGCCCTTCTCTACTTCTTCCCCGCAGGTTTCATCCTCAAACTGCAGTTTGATATAGATTTCCCAACCATATTTATCCTTTACATCCTCCTCTTCTATTTCGCCCCGGCTCTCATAGGTCTCCTCTCAATCACTATCTGGATACGGACATGCTTCAAGAACAACCTCATGGCGCTTATTATCCTCGGCTTCATATTTGTCAGCATGGGGATTCTGGCGAACGGTCCTCTCTTGGATGTGTCGACACCGGATGGAGCATACCATAATTTTGTGCCACTCGTATCCCAGTTCTCCCACAACTACTGGCATAGATTCCAGATGATGGAAGATAGCCCACATATTGTGTTCACCCGAAAGGGTGACTGGTTCAATCTCCTTCTCTCACTTGTTTATTGCAACGTCTTTCTTGTCCTTTCCTGCTATCACCTTCGGCGGACGGAGCCACAGCGCAAGGTGCTTGGTACATATGGGCGCCACTGGTATCACATCCCCACATTCGTGAAAATGGTGGCAGACCTCAAGATTGACCCACATATCACATGGCGAAGTCATGCCCTCCTCATCGCCCTTGCTGCTTTTATTATTGCCAAGACGGGCTTGCCTCTTGCGCGTCCATACTGGCAAAACTTTCTTGCCTCCCGCGAGGTGCAAAAAAGGGCGGCGGCAAATGGCTCTGCGCCCATCGACCAGAAACGCTACGAGCCAGAAAATATCCCGCAACGCCTCATCCTCCAAATCAAAATCCTCCGCGATGACCAGGTCTGGACACCTGAATCACTTACCTCCAACCTCACCTTCACCTGCAATGCCGACACAAGCGGCACACTTGCTATTATCGGCACCTTCTGGCGGTGGAACCAGACCGTTGAAGAAATCTTGCTGGAAGGACACCGGATTCCTTTTTTCAAGAAAGATACACACCTCTTCATAGAGGGAAGGGAGTTCAAATCATTCTCTGATGGTGCGCCACATCACCTTATCATCCATGCCTCCACCAGAAAAAGCGTTCCAACTGATTGGGAATATACACGCTATTTCATCCCCATGGGTTATTTCTTTGTCGATAAGAAGAAAATCAGCAGAAGACCACCTGATGGTCAGGAAATATGGTTCTTCCCCAGTCATCCAGACTATCTCTGGGACACTCGGCTCACCCTTACTGTCCATTATCCTTTCCCGCCCGTGGAAGCCCCCGTCCCTCCCATTAAGGTGGAAAAGACGGGGCGCGGCAGAAATGCCCTGACAACCTATGTCTTTGACATCCCCGCAGAATTGAACACCGTATCATCATCTGTCCGGTTCACCTATTTTGGCTTAGGGCGAGATGTATTCTATACGCTCAAAAATTCACAGCTCAAAATCCGCTTTGTCACTGAGAAAAGCAGGGAGAAAACCCTCAGGGAAGTGATGGAACTGGCGGAGCCTGTCCTTGAAGAGTTCTGCACCATGTATGGGATATCACCGGAAAGAACCATCACCATCAATCTTAACCCCTGGGATCTGAGGGAGGTTAGAAAGATGCAGGTGCGCTGTATTCAGCATAGTGGAGGGGGCACATGGTGGGCTGACTCGCTTTACAATTCCCTGGATTCCATAGAGCACAATATGCTTGAGAGTGTCTTCATGAAAGACTTTCGCGGTCCCGGCATCCAGGGTGAACCCAGCATCTGGGACATTGGTTCCTTCATGGAACCAAATTTCACCCGCGGACTGAATCACCATCTTTCAATGAGTCAGAAGTTTGAGCCATGGGAATTAAAACCTGCCGCCAGCCACCTCGACCCGCAGAGAGCAAGGAGCCTTGAACAAGGAACGCGCACAGAACTGCTGGAGAACAGAAGTATTCCTGTCTTCCAGATGCTTTACCTTGTCTTGGGGCATGACAACTGGCTCAAAATGCTCCAACGCCTCAAGTCCAAAATCCACAAAAACTTCCTTACACCCCAGTTGCTTCAGGAGGCAGTTCGCGAAACCACTGGCGACCCGATGGACTGGTTCTTTGATTATTGGATGAAAAGCGGCACCGGCTTTCCCTCATATAAAATAAAAGGTTATCGCGCCAATATGTCAGAGGGAGAAAAGGAAGATGAAACCGTTTATAATGTGGAGGTTGATATTGCCAACCTCGGAACCGGACGCATGCCCGTGCCTGTTAGACTCATAACCTCCAAAGAACCTATCAACGACAAAATCTGGCTGGGTCCATCCGAGACCGCCACATGGAAGGTAACCACAAAAAATCTCCCCATGCAGGTGCAGATTGACCCCGACCAGTGGATAATGATGTCCCCCTACTGGAATGAAAAAATGAAGATGTGGGAAATGGTGCCATCCATGACAATTAACGTTGAAAGCAAATCTGGAAATCCGCCGTGGCGGATTGGAACAACGGGAAAAAAGTAAGCCATGCATATCACTAAAATATCAATCAACCGACCCGTCCTGACGCTCATGTCCTCACTGGGTCTCATCTTCCTTGGCGTCATATCATGGCGTGAACTACCCGTCCAGCGCCTGCCGGACATCACATTCCCCGCCATGTTCTATTCCGCACGCCTCACTGAGGGCGATTATTCGCCTGAAAAGACCAATGATGAACTCACGCGTGCGGTTGAAAAAATGGTCGCCTCGCTCCCGGGCGTCCGGGACATGTATTCCTCAACCGGCTCCGGCTACTTCTGGGGATATGCCAATTTTGAGCGCGGAACGGACATGCGCTATCGCGTCATCGAACTTCAGGACAGAATGAATAAATGGACTGCTGGACGGCGCGATAAAATCCAGACCCATGTCATCCCTTATTCCACAAGCGAAATGGCAGGACAATTGATGGAACTCATCCTATCAGTCCCCGTGGGAGAAGAGTTTCGCACCGCCTCCTGCGCCGACCTCATCCGACGTAGAATCAGGAGCATCGATGGCATCGCTCAGGTGGAAATCGCAGGCGAGATGCGCCCAAATTTCATGCTGGAGACTGAAAGCGACCAGCTCACCGCCTATGGGCTGGATGTCAAAAAAGTTGTGGATGCCATCAACGAGGGCTCGCAGGAAAAAACCTGGCTCGGTCCTCTCAGCGAGGGGCGCATATCCCATGACGTCCATATCGAGTCCATAATCGCATCCATGGATGAGCTCCTGAACCTCCGTATTGATGACAAGGGTCTTTTCCCACTCGGCACCCTTGTCACACCAGCACGCCAGACGGTGGAAGAGAAAAGTATCTTCCGTTTCAACGGGAAAAATGCCATCAAGGTCAACATCACAAAAGAGAAAGACCGCAACACCATCCGCATGGCAAATCTCGTTCGGGCGAGGATTTCAGAACTTAAAAAAGAACTGCCGGAGGGATTTGATTTGACAATCGTCTCAGACGAGGCGGCTGAGCTGGAAAAACTGCTCCACAACATCGCCAAACTGGCAATCATGGGCGCTCTGCTTGCGCTCTTTGTGCTCATGGTCTTTGTACGCAACTGGCGCATCGCCATGGTCGTGGTCATCTCCATCCCTCTTTCCATCCTTATCACATTCAACGCCATGTATGCGGCGGGATTGTCCATCAACATCCTTTCACTTCTGGGGCTCGCCGCAGGTGTGGGGATACTTGTGGATAATTCAATAGTTGTGGTGGAAAATGTTTATCGCTACCACCAGCGACAGCGCCCGCCGCGCGAAGCGGCATGGCTCGGTTCACGCGAGGTCGTGCGAGCCATAGTGGTCTCCACAGCAACTAATCTTGTCGTCTTCATCCCGCTTTTATACATTGACGAGATGGCGGCTCTTGTGATGAAGGAGATGGCACTCTCGCTTGTCTTCCCAATGCTTGCGAGCCTCCTTGTGGCAGTCACACTTGTCCCCATGCTTGCCTCCAAGGTAATGGAGGCGGGAAAATGGCTCCGCTTAAAGACTCATGATGAGTCGGGAAATCCTCCTCAAGAGGATAGCCAATCGCTTAAGCCCCGCCGCATCCCCGCTGTGCGCTCATTCCTCATGCGTTTGAATCCCTATAAGAAATCCGATGCACACCCGCGAAATCTCCTGAAGGAGTTTGTCCTTTACTGCGCCAAGGGCTCTTTGCGCCATCCCATCCGCCTATTCTTTGTAATCCTTATAATCCTCCTTGTGACCCTCATCGCATCAGGCATAAAGATTGTCATCCAGAGAAATTTCAGATATCAAAAGACATACTCCATCACCCTTTATGGCAAACCGCCCCTCGGCTCCACACTCAAGGACACAGACCAATTCTTTCTCCAGAAGGAGCGCCAGATTGCGGAAGAGATGAAAAAATCCGATGTCTTCAAGTCCTTCTCCTCCAGATTCACAAAAGACGGCGGGGAGATTAATCTTGAAGTCTCGGACAAATACCAATCGCTGTATTGGACTGAATTCATCATTGCCTATAAGGATTTCCGCTCCGGTGATAAGAACAGCGGATTTAGATTCTGGCCCTTCCCTGGCGCCTCTCTTGCGGCTGAATCCGCCTCAGGCGGACATGGTTATCAAGATTACGGCGGCAGATTTGGAATGCCGGAATCCGTCCTTATCACCGGTGAGAATATCGACGCAATGCAGAGAGGGGCTGAGATAGTCAAAGATTTCCTCCAGAAGGACGCCAACATCGGCAATGTGGAGATTTCAACACCCCTCGGCACTCCAGAGGTGCAGTTCATCCCGGACCTCGAACTCTTCCTCGTCATGAAGGCGGATTTATCCACACTTCAATCCTTTTTTCAGGCACGCGAGGAGCGAGGCATCCAGACATCGCTCACTTTGTCCGACCCGTCGAGCCGCGTGGAAAGACAGGTAACGGTGCGGGTGGTAACCGAGGAGGAAAAACGTGAAAAGGGCGAGAAAAAACCGCGGCAGACACTTCGGGAACTTAAGCGCACCATGATTCCGCTTCAGGGTGGTGGGATTATCCCACTTGAGCGTCTCGGGTCTTTCATCATCACACACAATACACCCACCATTGAAAAGAAAAACCGCCAGCGTAATATTAACGTTGGCTTCAGCTTTCAGCAATCGTTTTACAGGCAGGGCATGGAAAAAAAGAGGCAGGAGACCCTGAGGGAAATCCAGAAACGAATAAATAACATCAGACTCCCGGGCGGTATTTCAGCGACTATTGCAGGTAGTCTTGAAGAGGCGGAACCCGGCAGACTCACACTACGAAAACTCCTCCTCCTTGCCGTACTTGGTATTTTCCTCGTCATGGCATTCTCCTTCGAATCCCTCATCAGCCCGATAGTTATCCTCGCCACTCTTCCCCTTGCCTGCATCGGCGGCATCTGGGGCATCATCTTTTTCAACACAACCCTGAATGAGATTGCCATGCTGGGCACAATTCTTCTGGCAGGTCTGTCTGTCAATAATGGAATCCTGTTGATAGAATTTACCCGTCAGATGGAGAGCTTGCAAGGTTTTCCCCGTTCGCGCGCACTTCTTACCGCAGTTTCCTACCGCCTGAGACCAATCCTCATGACCTCACTCACCACCATCCTTGGTCTCCTTCCAATCCTATTTTCCAGCGAGGCTGAAATGGAGGCGCGCAGTCTCGTGTCCGTCCTCGTTGGCGGCATGACCGTTTCCATGCTCCTCACCCTCGTTGTCATCCCCACCTTTTACAACGTCCTATCAATCGGCATTGACCGGTTAAAAATTCTCAAAGTCCGCATCCTGCGCCAGCAAAAACCCGTTATCGTCAGAAAATTAGAGTCGATGGCTCTCTCCCCCTCACAGATGCACATTTCCATAAAAAATATTTCAAAGATTTATCCCGTCTTCAAGTGGAAGAAACTCCTCCGCATTATCCCATCGCGCACCTACCCCATCGGGCACCGCCCCCCTGAAGGCATAAACGCACTGAAGCATATCACTCTTGAAATAGAGTCCGGCATGTTTGGTTTACTCGGACCCAACGGCGCAGGCAAAACAACTCTCATGAAAATCCTGACTGGCATAATAGAACCCACCTATGGTGCCGTGGAGATGCTCGGGCACGACCTGCGCTTCCATCGTCAGGACATCCGCAGTTACATCAGCTATCTCCCGCAGAATTTCGGCGTCTATGAATCGCTCACTATTGAGCAATATCTGAACTTTTTCGCCCCTTATTATGGACTTCGTGACTTGACGGAGCGCAGACGAAGGATTGACGAAGTTATTGAGATGGTGGGGCTTTCAGATGCTCGTGAGAAGCCCATGAAACGATTCTCAGGCGGGATGAGACAGCGTGCTGGCGTTGCACAGTTCATGCTCAACCCGCGCCCATTAATTATTGTGGATGAACCGACCGCTGGTCTTGACCCCGTGGAACGGGTGAAATTCCGCCTATTTCTTTCAGAACTGGCGCAAACGAGAATTGTCCTGCTTTCCACACACATCGTTGATGACATAACGAGCAGTTGCAAATGCGTGGCGGTCCTTAATCGCGGCGAGGTTCTTTACCAGGGAGACGTGCAGGGGATTCAGGCACAGGCGCAAAACCTCATCTGGGACATAATACTTCCCGCCGACCAGCCACCCCCCATCCCACGCCGCCAGATTCTCTTCCGCAGACATATAACAGGTCTTCTCTCACAGCGCGCTGAAGGTGCAACACGAAATGTCATCTGTCACTATGTCTCCGAGAATCCTCTCCCTGGCTCAACGCCTGTCTATCCAAGCTTCGAGGACGCCTATGTGGCTCTGCTTCTGAAACATGACGCCGTAACTGGCAATATATCACCCCTCCCCAACCTTCACAATAATGAACAAAAAACTTGCATTATACCGCCTCATTTAAAGATAATAATTGACAAATCCTGATAATAACTTTTTCATTCTTATTATTAAAAGGGTTGTCTTTAATCCTGATTTTTTTCAAGCCTCGCGAAACTCCACGCGGAGGTTTATAAATGGATGAACCTCGAAATCCCTCCGCATCCTCTCCCATAGAGAAATCGACTCACAAATCAGAATCGCCCGCATCAAAAGACAAAAACACTCAAGAGAAACTCCGTGATGAGTCGGGAATTGTCTCGGGAACTCCGGGCATTGACCCCGATATCACGGAGCGCAAGCGCATCGAGGATGAGCTGAAAAAGGTGCATGACATTTACCACAGCGCAATCCGGAGCTCCAACGGCGTCGCTTATTCCCTCAGATACTCAGACAGGAGATATGATTACTTCGATGAGAATGGGGAAATCCTTCTCGGAATCCCAGTTCGCAATCTGGCGCAAAGTGAATTTATCAAACTCGTAAAAGAGGAGGTGGTTATTGAGCCGGAAGACCAAAGCGAACTGACCTTCCTGCAGGGAAAAGTCAAACGTTTCGTTGCCAATTACAGAATTGTCACCCCGAAGGGTGAGGAAAAATGGCTGAGTGATTTCTCCATCCCGGTCAAGGACGAGAAAACTGGAGAGGTCATAGGTTCAATGGGCATCCTCTTTGACATCACAAAACAAAAACGCATTGAGCTGGAACGCGAGATGCTTCAGGAAATATCCGAGGCATTGTCATCTCTTGTCAGCTTAAAAGATATGGGAGCCATGCTTGCCGCCCGCTCACGAAAATTATTCCGCCATGATGCCTTCATCTTCAGCCTCTTTGACGAATCCCATGACGTATTCAAAAGCATCTATCTTGAAGACACCCCGCCCGGCGGAAAAGAACCGATTTCCCTTGCGCCGGCAAAATCAATGAAATTAAGCAAATGCAATCCCGTATTCCCTGAGCTCAAACCAAAATTATTTAACCGCAAAAGGGAAAAACCCGGAATAAAACTTTCAGGTATCGGGTTCAAGGACCGCATATCACTCTCCCTCATGTTTGTGCCCATCATGTTGGAGAAACGCCTGCTTGGTGTCATCTCCGCCCAGAGCTACACCCCGGACTTCTATAAGGAGCATGACCTGAAACTCCTTCATGCCATTGCCGAGATATGCGGCGGCGGCGTGGAGCGCATAAGATCCTGCGAAGCCCTTGCGGTCAAAGACCGAGCAATTGAATCCTCAATCAATGCCGTGGTGATGGCAGACCTCGATGGCACGGTTAATTATATAAATCCCGCCTTTCAGCGGATATGGGATTTTGATGACCCGAAGGATGTCATCGGAAAACCCCTCTCCCGACTTTTTCAAAGCACCGGTGAATCAAAAAATATTATAGACATCCTGATGGAGCAGGATGGTTGGCTGGGCGAGATGACAGCTCTCCGTCAGGATGGTTCCACCTTTGATGCCCTCGTCTCCGCAAGCATCGTGAGGGATAAGTCAGGCAGTCCATTTTCCATGATGGCATCCGTCACTGACTTGACAGGTCACAACCTTCTTAAGAGGGCACTCTCAGTTGCAATGGCATCAATCGACCACAGCGGCGAGGCTATTTTATGGCTGGAACCGGATGGAAATTGCATCTATGCAAACGATGCCGCCTGCCAAATGACCGGTTACTCCCGCGACGAACTGCTCTCCATGTCCGTCAAAGACCTGAACCCCAAATATGCGGGGCAGAAATGGAAAAAAAACTGGTGGCAAACTTCAAGGAAACTAAGTAGAATCATCGAGACCACCATTAGAAAAAAGGATGGGCAAATTATTCAGGTAGAGATATCCTCAAATTATATCAACTACAGGGGCAAAGAATTTCACTGCTCATTCATCCGTGACATCACGAAACGCAAGCTGGCGGAGGAGGAATTAAAGAAGGCACATGATATCTACCGCAAGGTAATCCATAACTCTATGGGTGTCGTCTATTCACTCCGGTTCCCTGATTGGCGCTATGAATACTTTGATAAAGAGGGCGAGTTAATGCTGGGCGCCTCCTTCGCCGGCAAAACCTCAGGGGACTTTAACAAACTCGTCAGGGAAACCATCATCATTGACCCCGATGCCCCGAAAGACGTCAGTGATTACAGCGCCGCCTTTCACCGTGGCGAGGTAAAACAATACAGGGTTGATTACAGAATAATAACTCCGCAGGGGAAGGAAAAATGGCTGAGGGACTGCGCCGTCCCGATAATTTCTGAACAAACAGGCAAGGTCACGGGCTCACTCGGCATCCTGTATGACATCACAGAATATAAACGCACCAAAATGGAAAAGGAGCTCTTGCAACATATCTCGGAACGCATCTCATCGATTATCGACCTTGGAGAAATCGCAACCCTGCTCGCCGAAGAGTCGCGCAATCTCTTCAAACACGATGCCTTCTGGTTCGGACTGTATGAAGAGTCTCACAACAGATTCTCCGGCATTTATATGGAAGATACGCCGAGGGGTGCGTCTCATCCTGAAAAGATGGACCATGCACAGGTGATAGAAATGGGCAGACATTTCCCCTCATTTATCGCCAGTCATCCCCGGCTCATCAATCGGAACGTGGAACCAAAAAAATCAAAACTCTCACCCTTCGGAGCCACAGACCGTCTCTCCCGCTCTCTCATGTTCGTTCCCATCCTGTGGGAAAAACGACTCATCGGCAGTATCTCAGTGCAGAGCTATACTCCCAAAAGATACACCGACCGCGACCTCAAACTCCTCCATGCCGTGGCTGAGCAGTGCGCAGGGGTCATCTCCCGCCTCCGTGCCATCGAGTCGCTCAGAATCAAGGACTGGGCGATTGACTCCTCTATCAATGCCATCGCCATTCTTGACCTTGATGGACATGTGACTTATGCAAATCACTCCTTTCTCACACTCTGGGAGTATGATGATATAAGTGACGCAATGGGAAAATCCTTTTCCTCACTCTTGGTTCATAAATCGTCGGCGCAAAATGTCTGGAATGCCATTCGTAAGGAGGGAGACTGGAAGGGTGAACTGGAAGCCCGACGAAGCGACGGCACATCCTTCGATGCCTTTGTATCCGCAAGCACGGTCATCAATTCGTCCAGCAACCCAATCTGCATTATGTTCTCTATTATGGACATCTCTGAACACAAACTGGCGGACAAGGCGCTACAACTCTCCCGCTTCTGCATGGACAGCGCAGGGGACATTATCATGTGGTTTGACAACGATGGCAGGCTCTTCTATGCAAATGAGGCGGCTTCACGCATCCTCGGCTACTCCATCGATGAACTCCTCTCAATGAAGATATCCGATATCGACACCACCATTACGAAGGAGATACACAGGGAAAGATGGAAACTCATGGAGAAACAGGGGGCAATCACATTTGAATCCATTCACACAACTAAGGATGGTCGCCAGATACCCGTTGATATTAATGCCTCCTGCCTCCAGTATGGGGATAAGAAACTCGGTTGCGTCTTCATCCGCGACATCTCTGAACGCAAATCCGCTGAGGCGAAAATCCGCGAGGAGGAACGAAAATACCGCACAGTGGTGGAAAATGTGGAGGCGTTCATCACCATCGTTAATAATGATGGCGTCATCCTGATGATGAATCGTGCCTCCGCACTCCTACATGGTGGAAAACCTCAGGACTTCGTGGGCAAAACCCTGTGGGATATCTTACCCAGGGACACTGCCGACGAACACATGACAAATATCCGGAAAGTTATCAAGTCCGGTAAGGCTTTGAATATTCCAGACCACCCCATTATTGTTGTAACTCTCGAACATTGGTTCAGGACCAATATCCAGCCCATCTACGATTCAGCCGGAAAGGTCTCATGCGTTCAGGTCACAATTCATGACATCACGGATTTGAAACGCGCCGAAAAAAATATGAAAGATACAAACGAAAGACTGCAATACCAGGAAGGGTTTAATCAGGCAATTCTGCTATCTGCGCCTCATGGCATTTGCACGCTCAATTCAGAATGGAAAATTGACCGGGCTAACGATGCGGCAGGGGAAATCCTCGACCCGGAAAAAACACTCCCCGGTCTTGAAAATATCCCTTTCAAAAAATTCTTCCCCACTGCTAAAGATTTTGAAAAATATAAATCCTCCGTTAGAGATACCATCATGAAAAAAGGTGTTGACCGCCGTGATATATACCTGAAGACACCCAAAGACGCAAGATTCCAATGCAATATTTCCCTTGTGCGCATTGACCAAGCCGGGACTCATCGCGGATATATCGCCAGCATCTCTCCCATCAAATAATAAAAATTGCCCCTGCCCGCTCCGTTAAAGTGCCAGCGTCCGGCAAAGAGAATATCTTCTCTCTCAACTTTTCGTGATAAACGTCAGAATGGCGTGAAATGGCAGTGTCTGGACATCCCGGACAAACTCATCAGAGGCGGCAACGCCTGCATGTCTACCCGGGTCCATGCGGAATCTCCCGACGCCTGGTTTATGAAGGACAATCCGAACAGGGCGCTCTCCCTTGTGCCTCCTGATGAGTTCCTTAATCCTCTCAAGATTCTCCACCGTGGCGCTTGCCGGTGCTAGTTCAATCTCCACAGCTCGGCCCAGTTTTTTCCGTGCATCAGCCGCCGTATACACCTCATCCACAATGATTTCCGGCTCATTCCGCGTCTGCGAGAGCTTCCCACGGACAAAAATCGCCCTGTCCACTTCAAGAAGAGTGCGATACTGCTCATAAGCCCTGTTAAAAAATAGAAGGCGCACGCTCCCCTGAAAATCTTCCAGCATCACATTGGCATAAGTATTGCCGTTTTTATCCAGTCTGGGCGTCACACTATTGACAATCCCGAGCAGGCACACATTCTCCCTGCCTCGCCTTGCTCTGATGCTTTTTCCATGGC
>Ga0172363_10001357_pt1 | contig 19709 bp, 18 predicted proteins | sample LakKivs2_kivu2a2_FD_114541 | JGI IMG/M metagenome (GOLD analysis project Ga0172363, IMG submission 114541) | Sediment microbial communities from Lake Kivu, Rwanda - Sediment s2_kivu2a2 | ecosystem: Environmental > Aquatic > Freshwater > Lake > Sediment | place: Rwanda: Western Province, Lake... | reverse complement strand
CCAGTTGATTCTCACAGATCGCAGACTCGTGTTCGTCAAACCCGCCTCACGGGGGCTCATTGCTGGAGCTCCTCCAGACTACTCCGGCAACATAGACGAGGGATTGAGGAACGAGGGAAGCATCGCAATCCCGCTGGAGCAAATCGTCGAGGCTAAGGCCGATTCCACTTGGGGCACGCCGTATCTGAGAGTGCGTTATCGAACTGAATCGGGGGACAAAGCTTGTTCCTTTATCTTCAGGGGTGGATCTTTGGTATCAGGAGGAGTTTTCCTCGGAAGAAAGGCCATCGAACAGCTCGCTGCGATGATAGAACAGTTGAAGCAGCAGACTCCAAATAAATAGAGATCTATCTCTTTATCACGTAATCTGCGAACACCCTCACATTTCCTTTAGAGCTGGTATTCCGAGCAGGTCGAGCACTTTCCCGAACACTATGACGAAGGCTTCCGTCAAATGTAACCTTGACGACCTAAGGTCCGAGGGTTCCGCCGAAAGAACCGGGCAGGTTTCATAGAATATGTTGAACTCGTCAGCCAGCTGCTTGGCATATTGCGTGAGGTACTTGGGCTGCAAATCCTCCGCCGCAAGCTTGACCCAGTGGGACAGTTTCGCCATTTCCCTTATCAGTGTGGTCTCCGGTTCCGATTTGAGCAGTTGCGGCAGCAGTGGACCCTGCTCGTACGGCCCAGCTTTCAACAGTATGCCATATGCTCTCGCATGGGTGTACTGAAGCCTCTGCCCCGTGTCACCGTCCAGCCTGAGAGCTTCCTCGATGTCAAAGACCATCAGGTTCTTCAGATCTGCCTTGGCCAGCGCGTACCTGATGGAGCCGACCGCTATCTCTGAGCCAACCAGATCGAGCCACTCCTCTCTCGCGGATGGGTTCCTCCTACTGCTCTCGGACTTGGCCCTCTTGCCCAGCTCGGCCAGAACATCCTCAGCGTTCACGACCAATCCCTTTCTTCCGGACATGTGGACGATCTTCTTTGACCTGAACGACTCATCCTTGGAAAGCTGATATGCGGTCTCCCCTGACAACGCTACCACTTCATAGAGAAAAGGCCTGTATGATTCCTTGGCGCGCTGTGAAAGGAAGCCTAGAGATTCCCTGACCACAGTCTGGGGGTATTCTTGTCGCGAATCCACTACCGTGATAGCAAGATCAGCCCCGTTGTATCGTTCAGGAGCTTTTCCGCCTTTGGTATGATCCGTCGTCCAGAGGGTCTGTCCATTCGGTTGAACCACAAATGGTCTGTACTTGAAGTCAGTGTTAGGCTGCCCCACCTTCCACCATGCATAGCCAATGTCCTTCCCGACATACGTGGCGGTACCGTCTGATCTGATCAGCACCTCGTCGGGTTCCTCGAGTTTGGAGAAGACCGCCACATCGCCGAGCCTTATTGTCACTGTCCCTTTGTTCCTTCCTTCCTGCGGCCGAGAGATCCTTCCCTTCTCCTCCAGTGACGATATGGCTTCCTCGAAGAGCCCCGACTTCACGATATCACTTTCCCAATTCAACAAATCGAAGAACACGTTGGTGCTCCAGCAGGTGCGCAGTTGGTCGGACGTCACTCTCTCGGCGAAGGCTCTGGCTGTCTCTGCAATCTCGTTGTCGCCTTGCTCTATCTTCGATATGACCTCGCTCTTCTTCTTCGTGAGTTTCTCATCAGACTCAATTGCCGAATGAGCTTCCGCGTAAACCCTCCCTGCATAGACATCAAATCTCTCGCCCTTTGGTTCCATAGGGTAGTTCATGTACAGATGGGCCACCAAGTTGTCCGCGACCTGCGCGCCGCTGTCATCAACGTAGTTCAGGACTCGTACGCTGTGGCCAACGTATCTCAGCACTCTTGCTAGACAATCACCTAGGACCGTGTTCCTCAGAGTGCCTATGTGCAAGGCCTTGTTGGGGTTCGAGTTCGTGTGCTCGACCAGTACTTTCTTGGGCTCGACATCTTCCGGCTTCCCGTAATCTCCACCACGGCGGAATACGCGCTCAAGGACGGCCGCGGAATACTTGAATGGCTCGAACGTGAAGTTCAGGTATCCTGATGTCTGTTGGACGGACCTGATATACGGATGAGCACCGAAGTCAATCTGGCGGGCTATCTGTTCGGCGACATCTCTTGGGTTCTTGCGAAGTTGATTGCCCAGCTCAAGGGCCACAGTAGAGGTCAGATCGCCGTAGCTCCGATCGGTAGGCTCTCCGACTGTCGCCTCGATTTCATAGCCTGCCCTCCGTGTTGCCTCAGTCAGGATACGCCTGGTATGTGCGGCAGCTTCGGCGAACGACAATAGCCGAGCTACTCCTGCACTTGATGAGTTAAAGCTATTGTAGAGAATCGCCACCCAAAATCCTGTTCTCTTCCTTGGGACCTGAGACGCCGGGTGTGCTATCCGAACCTAATAGACAAGATCAGCTATTGCCCGCTTGACATCATCTGGGCTTATCGTCTTTCTCTTGTCCTTGACGGTGTATTCAATCGATCTCTTGGCTATTTTCCTTCCTTCCCTGAGCAACAGGTCGTGGAGCACCAGCAAAGCTTCCGCGGACACTCTTTCGACGGTCCTCGACTCCTTCATCTCAAGTTCAAGCACTTTCCTTATCGAACTATTGGGGAACACCCTTATGGAAGGCTCGATCCTCCTACTCACCTTCTTCTCCTCTTCCTCAGGTGTCTTCGGCCCTGTGTCTGCTCCAGTACCTGCAGTGCTTTCCAAGGTGTGTGCGTCACTTCCTTGCCTTTCTTAAAGCTTGTCGGCTCGCTCACTCTCTTCCGAGTTTCTCGTTCAGCTTCCAGCGTTTCCCGAGCTCCTGCAGGTTCGGGAAGGCTTTCTGCAATATGGGAAGATACATCTCGATCTCATTCTTCGTCATGTACTGGAACTGATACTCGCCTACGTACGGAGACGGCTCTCCCTCTCTCTTGACGAACTCCAAGTGCATGAAGGGCTCTCCCTCTCCTATCTCAATGGGCTTCCTCTCGTTGTTCAGGTTGACCACTTCAAGGGCAAGCCTGCCCATGAAGCCGCTGTGTACCTTGGCGGCATTCAGGAAGGACAGCCCGTCCCTGCCAAACTTGCTCTTGGCGGTCAGGTGAGCGACGAAGTTGGACGGAAGGAAAACGATTTCTCTGGTTATCAGGTTCTGATGTTCCAAGTAGTTCAGGACGACTGTTTCCTTTACCGTAAGAATGTATGAATCCCCGTCAAGCAGTCGCTCATCGAACGGGTGCACCACCTTGAAATCCCTGACGAGTTTCAGTATCTCGCTTCTGCCCAGTACAGACATCGGTCTCTGTCCCTTTCGGCCGGCTTAAATGTTTGACAACCTCTCTCGAAGATCACGGATGTTGCTTGAGTCGTCGTGGCGCAAATATGTAAGAAGGAATCAACGGGCCCGCTGGGATTTGAACCCAGGATCTCCGGCTTCGCAGGCGTCCTTAGAATCCTCCCATGAACGATTTCACTTTTTCAGCGCTAACGAGAACAATCTGCGCGGGACACTCGAGAAGACGGGGGAAGCCATCTCCAGCGTTCCAGAGATAGCCGTTCCAGCAAATGCTACCGGGAGCCAAGTTTTGATGAAGCCTGATCCTGATCTGGGGAAGTTCGCCTCCTTCTGTCAGGTGGATCTCCAACTCGCTGAGAGGACAGTCCGGGAGCACGTCTGGCAGATAGGCAGGTTCCTGAGATCCGTGTGCAAAGATCCGAAACTCATCACTCGAGAAGACGTCAGATCCTACCTTGCGATGTATGCAGACAAGGCTCCGGCGACGCGCGCGAACGTCCTGAAGTCGCTCAAGGTCTATTTCAGGGATTACCTCGGACGCCCGAAGGTAGTTGAGACCTTCAGGTTCCCCAAGCAGGAGTTCAGTCCGAAGCAGGTTCCCTCGCGCGCGGACCTTCAGAGGTTCTATGAGGCGATACCCTCAGCCAGAGCGAGGGCGTTCTTCCTTCTCTGTGCAACTTCTGGCCTGAGGAAGCACGAAGTCCTGTCGCTCAACAGGGAGGACGTGGATCTTGAGAAGCGGATGATCATCCCCAGGAAAAACGGTAGCCGGACAAAGCGGACTTGGGTTTCGTTCTTCAACGAGGAAGCAAAGGCAGCCCTGTTGGAATACCTGGAGACCAGGATAGACGACGATCCAAGACTGTTCAGGATAAGCCCGAGGCAAACTCACTTCTTCGAAGCCGCGCGCTTGGAGACAGGCCTTCAGATTACCCCTCAGGTTCTGCGGGAGTTCTTCGCGTGCGAGATGGGTAGGCTGGGCGTCTCTGACAGATACGTGGACGCCTTCTGCGGAAGGATACCTCACTCGGTCCTCGCGAGGCATTACACGGACTTCTCGCCCGAGAGGCTGAAGGAGATATACGATCGGGCAGGGCTAAGGATCTTCAGTGAGCATAAGTTGGCTAACTAAGGTGGCCCATCCTCCAAGCCTTGATCTGGAATGCACCACTGTTACATTCTTCCGCGTGCTTTATGGCCAACTGCGACTCTCCTTGATTAAACAACTTCTCTGGGCCAACCATCGATTTCTCATATCCATACTTAGCGATAATGTAGAAACTCGACCAGAACTGAGTAAGCATGAGTAGCCTTGGCAAGTTGACATAGTTCAGTTCCTCGGGAACCTTCTTGAGAACCCTCGTGAGATCCTCATCCTTGAGTTCATGGCTTTTCGGGTAACTTTCATCGAAGTAGAGGAATATGGCCTTCATAGAGAACTCCATGCTCATTTGCGAAGCCGATATGCTCTCTGGATAGTTGGCCTTCTTCGCCTGTTCTCTTGCTTCCTCGAGAGCGTTGGCCGACCGACTGAAGTAACTTTCTGCCATCACGAATGACTGGCTCATGCTGGTTTTGCCCTTTCTGAATTCATCCGGTCGTCTTAAAAAACTGATAGCGTGCGGATCTTGGAGATTCTTTGTATTTCTCCGGGATGTCCTGCCTCAAGAATCAAGACCCGTCTGCCCGCTGACTGCTTAGCGTCTCCATTGAAACGCCAAGATTCGTTACGAAAATCGGATATATTGTGTGCTACAAGGCTTAATACCCCAGACTGAGGAAAATAACATGTCGAATGACTCCGTCTGAAATCAAGGACATGTGCCGCACTATCGCTTTTGGCATCGCCGTGTTCATGGTAGGATTTATGGTTGGTTGGGAGGTAGTCGAACGCCCAATTGTTGAACATCTTGTCTATTTGTCATTAATGATAGGGCTCGCAGTTGTAGCGCTAATCCTCCTTATCTTGGCTGCGGTTCTCCCGAAGGACCAAACTCCACCACCACCTACTACGTGAAACGTTTGAGATCTATCCAGATCTTATCGGTTTCAGTTTTTCATCTCTATCCGGATTTTTCTTTCAGCCCCTGGACGATACCACTATACCGGCAATACCGCCTCCTGAGCAACTGCACGCTGCTATTGCAACGCTGAAACTGAATGACGAACGTCCAAAAAGCGACATTCACCTGACAAGTGACAGTCGGCCAACAGCCGGTATCACTGGTATAGTGGTATCCCCTGCCCCTGAGAAAAAAATCGCGTTAGACGTGAAAAAGTGAAACTATCGGGAAACCTTCAGGTGAATCCCAATTGCCTGTCCAACTCGGCAAGGGTTCACCGTCTCCGTTCCCTCTTAGTCCATCCCGATTTTCTGGCCTCGTTCAATTCTATCGGCCTGACCACTAAACATCCCTTCTTCTCGTCTACTTCCACCAGACATGGATCGCCAACTTTGAACGGAAACGAAGTGTCCTCGGCTACCTTAGTTGGAACGTAGATCCAAACCCTGGCATATTCTCTGCCCTTGCTGGTCGATTTCCTTCCTATGATTGTCCCAACCCCGCTTCTTGCCAAGATAGTGCACTGCATTGGTCCCTGATTCTGATAGCAGTATTCGGTCACCAAGTTGGTGCACTAATCTTAATAGGTGATCCATACCCGAAAACGCGGAGCAGCGGGCTTGGAGCCGGAAGTTCACATAGTTTCAGCCTACCTTCAACTCGTCAAAGGCTGCTTTGTCATGACCAACGTTCTGCTCCAAGGCGGAAAGGAAATCGACATCCTTGCTGTCAACCCTAACACAGGCGAGAGATTTCACGTAGAATGCAGGGTCACGACAACACCTGCGTTTAGGATCAGGGCCATAGACAGTCATTCGAAAGGGAGGATGCACAGGCGCGGCCTCGACACCCTTGACAGGGAGAAATTCGAGCACCCTGTGGTGAAGCAAAAGGTCCAAGAGATCTTCCGGACAGGCCAATACAAGAAGATCCTCGTGATCTGGAAGGCAGAAGATGAGAGCGTCATTGACATCGCGAAAAAAGACTATGCAATCGAAATATGGAAGATGACAGACATACTGAAGGAGTTGGCTCAGACTCTCGGCACAAAGCCGCATAGAGATGACGTGCTGAGAACGATCCAACTGATATCGCATTGATCACTGAGCGAGAAACCACAGGCCTTGGTGGACCGTTGGCTAACATGAGAATGTCTGAGGTATTTTCGGGGTTGGTTCTGAAGATCAAGCCCTACGGCCCTCTCTTGCCATTTCAAGGGCCGATGGTTAAATACACAAGGGCTCACATTAAGAATATAGTAAATGGGCCTCAGAGAAGAGAACCTGAATGTCGTTTTAGCCGGCCTCTTGGCTGAAAAGGGCCTGAAGGCCTTGGGAGAGGTGATCCTGAGGCAACGAGGAAGGAAGCAAGAACCGGATGTCCTCATTCTCTTGAATGGCGTGCGAATAGTAATCGAGGGCAAGAAACCCGGAAAGTGGGATGAACTTGTTCAGCAGTGTCAAGATCGGTTGGACAGCAACGTATGCGACCTGTGCGTCATGGTAGAGTATGCAAGTATGGGGACAGGCAGTCTGTCACTGACTCAATCTGATGTAAGAAGGGCTCTCCTCGACGGAAGATTCAATGTTGGGTTTCTGTCTTACATTGACAGGGCGGGGCTCGCCAAGTGGGTAGGAGCACCATCGAAACCCGAACAGTATATGGATGTCGGATTCGACGACCTTCTCACCTACTTGATGAGCACCTATAGCAAAGTTGTGAGAGAAGACATAGTCGACCCAGCCGTAAAGCGCATGGATGAGGTTTTGGGTGAATTTGCAGACAGTCTCTCAACCGAGGTCAATGTTAGTCGTTTGAAGGAAGTCTTGGAAATAGGAGAGAAGGAAGGCGAAGAGGATGCAGAGTAGTGAGGAATCGCGGAAGGTCATTTCAACAGCCGGACTGTTGCTCGTTGATGCTATGGTATTTCAGGAAGTGATAGCGTCCGCTCACAAGGATGTCCTTACTCTCTCAAGGCTGATGGAATCCCCGAACCCCAAGAAGGACATGGAGGAATCTTGGCGATACATAATTACCAACATAGACTACGAGCCAGTCCTTGACATTGCGCTAAGAATCCTATCAAGTGTTCCAGTGAGCCCATCTGTGAATCAACAACTGAAGCAACTGATGAGTTTAGCCTATGATATCGCATCGTCGAAGGTGCTTCTAAGACATGACCTGTTCGGCAGGATCTATCACACGTTGTTGCTGGGGAAACTGGTGAAATACTACGCTACATACTATACGTCGATACCAGCCGCGCGACTTCTGGCAAGACTCCTCATAACTCTGCCGTCAGACTTAGTGGTGAAGGAGGTACCTCCCCTATACGCCGGCGAACCACTTAGGGTCGTAGATTTCGCATGTGGATCTGGCACACTTCTGTCAGCAATCTACAAAGAGGTCGATGCGAGATACCGAATTGAAGCAGAAGACCTCAGGATTGATGATTTGCACAGGTATCTGATAGAGGAGGGCATCTGGGGGTTCGATGTTCTCCACCACGCCGTTCATCTCGCCGCGACAGTTCTGTCTCTGCACAATCCGGTGCCCGTTAAAGGTTCGAGACTGTTTGCTCTGCCGCTGGGACAAGGAAAGCATCTTGGAAGTCTGGATTTTCTGACCTCGGATAGGCTTACGCCCGCTTTCACAGGCGATTCTATTGCAGGCGGAGGAGAAAGGATAAGCGTAAGAGGAAAAGAGAAGGAAGAGATCAAACTTCCAGATTTCCATGTCTGTATCATGAACCCACCGTTCACCAGAAGCGTCGGCGGCAACTTGCTCTTCGGTTCATTGCCAAAGAAAGAGAGAGCCGAACTACAGAAGGAACTACGTCGCGTCCTCAAGCAAGAGAATTTAGCCGGGATTGGACAGGCGGGCCTCGGGCCTGTCTTTGCATTCTTGGCTGACGAATACTTGACACAAGAGGGCAGGCTGGGACTTGTATTGCCTCGGGCCGTGTTGTCAGGGGTATCTTGGGAGAAGGTAAGGGAAAAACTGCTTAGGGAATACCATGTTGAATACGTGATAACGAGTTATGAGGCTCCCGATGGCTGGAACTTCAGCGAGAACACTGCTCTCAGTGAAGTCCTAATTGTGGCGAAGAAAAGTGGAAAGAGAACAGAAGAGTCACAGGGGACGGGCCCTGACTATACGCTGTTTGTCAACTTGTGGAAGAAACCAAGCAACGAAATCGAATCCATCTACATGGGGACTCAACTGACAGAGATATTTGGAAAGGGGAAATTGTATGACGTGACCAACTCTAACGCATCTCCCTATCATCTGAAGTTGCACGGGAGAAAGGTCGGAGAAGTCTACTCGGCTCGGTTGACCGACGAGAACTTCGGCATCTGCAATGTCTTCTCGCAGATGGAACTGAATAGGGTAATCGTCCTGCTGAGACAGGGTATCATCTACTTGCCTGACGAGGGTGTAGTTGGAAAAATCCCTATTACTTCATTGTCCAAACTTGGGGCGGAAGTGGGGCCAGATCGGAGTCAAGTTCACTCGGCTTTTGGAGTCAGCACGACAAAGACACCCTACAAGGCTCTTTGGGGCTATGACTCAAGCATCAACAAGACGATCTCACAGGCATCAAATGCCTACCTGGAACCAAAGGATGCTGAACAGGCACGTGACCTTTGGAGGAAACGCGGAAACCTGCTGATAGTTGAAAGGGCAAGGTTGTCTACATATCCGATATTGGCCACAAACCTCGAGGAAGGAGTTCTGTCGAATGTGTGGTGGCCGGTGAGTGTCCAAGATGATGCCGCCAAGATTCTGGCCGTCTGGCTCAACTCCACCTTGGGTCTCTTGCTCTTGCTCTCGAACATTGTTGTGACTCAGGGGCCGTGGGTCGATATCAAGAAAGAGCACCTACAAGTGATGCCAATACTGAACGTCAAGAAACTTGCCGAGAAATCAAGAAAAGCGCTCCTGAACCTCTACGATCAGACTATTGGCGACCGGAAGATCTGCGATTCTGAGTTGAAAGCCTTGCCCGAGGAATTCCGCAGCCCTGGGACGAGAAAAGTGATTGACGATGGCGTTGCTGAAGCCTTGGGTCTCAAACTGAATCTGGACGCCCTATACGAGTTGCTCTCGGTCGAACCAATGATAACAGGCAAGTGACATATCATTCTCGTTACGGTTGTCTTCGCCTCCTCATATTCCTTGGAATTAGCAAACCAGAGGGCTAAGGTGCGCGTTGGTTGTGCACTTTCTTCTGACCGGATCTCCCCCTCTCGGCATCGTAAGCGGCTCACTCGAGACGGGGCCTCCCCGCCCCCAGAGAAACCGCAACGCAGCAGCCCGAAAGCCCACACCAACGTGAAGAGTCAACCCAGCGCAGTTTAATTATCTAAATTGTTACGTCCAGACCATGTTTAATTAACTAAATCCAATAACGTAAAAATCGATGTATAGAATATGGACCTTAAATTAATATGTGAGAGTCAGGGGATGAGACCATGCGAAGGGATAGGCGAGTATCAGTTTGTTTCGACATTCAGACGTTCAATCTGCTCGAAGAGGCTCGCGGCAATGTTCCGCGTCCCAAGTTCCTGAATGACAGGATCAAGCAGGTGCTACGAGGGAGGCGAGGATACCATGTCTAAGAGCGAGAATTCTCATGTGAAGGCAGAGGCGACTGCAACAACAGAATCTGACTCGGAGCAGGAGGTTATCGAGGAGGATTACTCAGGATGGTATGTCGAGTTCAGCGAAGGACTCAAGCGGTCTGTGCCGCCTCGAATGGTGCTGCTCAGAGATCTTGAACGAGTTGTCCAAGAAGCAAAGAAAAAAGGGGCTGATGCCGACGTCGACTTGTTTACATCAGTTTTCAGATATCCGTCCACAGATCCTTACATCGGGCCTGTGATCGGAGGACTCGTTTTCGATCTTGACGATCCTAAAGATCCAGAGAGGGCACGGAAGGAAGCGGTCAAACTCATAGAATTCCTGAAGAATGACCTTGGAATCAGGGAGGACTCGATTGATGTTGCCTTTAGTGGTTCCAAAGGGTTTAGCATTGTCGTCAATCGCCGTGTTTTCGGTTTTGAGCCCTCAGAGACCTTGCCCTTAATTCACAAATCAATGGCGAAAGAGATCCTTGAAACTCTAAGTCTTGATACACTTGACTCGAAAATCTACGAGCGCCGCAGGCTCTGGCGGGTTCCGGATACGAGGAATTCACGGTCTATGCGATACAAGGTACGCCTGACGCCCCAAGAATTGGAGGGGCTGGATTTCGACAAGATCTGGCAGATAGCCCTACAACCGAGGCCCCAAGTTCCGAAGCCTGGCACGACCGGAGTAATCCATAGACTGTCCGAACGTGCGCGCGCCTTTTACTTGAAACATAAGGCAGAAGTGGAGAAAGAGTTATCGAACAAACCGATAGCGTTCGCTCCCACGGATTTCAAGGGGGCTATTCCGATATGTCTCGCTTCGATCCTCAATGAAGGCGTTGACGAAGGGCAGAGAAATGCATCCGCCTTCGCTCTGTCCGTGTTCTTTGCTGGGGCGAGAGATTCAGAACAAGCGATCAAGGCAAGGCTGCTCAAATGGAATAGATTGAATCGCCCTCCATTAGAGGACCGCGAGATTGAGAGGACGGTCGAATCTGCCATCCAAGGCGTTGTTGATGGGCGATATTCGGTTGGCTGTAGCAACACCATCTTGGCTGAACATTGCGATATCGCAAGGTGTCAGATAGTTAAGGGTGGCGCAATACCTCCGCCACTGAGGGAAAAGGCGGAAGAACTCCTCAGAGATCCTGAGATCATTCACAAGATCCTTCATGCCAGCGAGAGGCAACTGACGAAAGATGAATCGCTTCGAACGCTGGAGATCTTGGTGATGGCGAGCACCTTTGGTCCATCTCCGGTGGTCCTGCAACTATCGCAAGTCTGGTCGTCTGGCAGGACTGCGATAACTGTCGCTATGGCCGACCTACTTCCTGATGATCGCGTTTGGTTCTTAGGAGCCCTGAGCCCGACCGCCTTGGTGCATGAGCGCGGGGAATGGGAAGAGGAGAAAGGTGGCTTTGTCGTAAACCTGGAAGGCAAACTGCTGGTCTTCCTCGAAAACCCTGACCCGAAAACCTATGAGAAGTTGAGGCCGCTGCTCTCACACGATAGGCCCGAGATTCCATATCGCTTCACCGACCGGACACCGAAAGGCAGCCTGAGGACGATGACTTCGATCTTGCGAGGCTGGCCCGGCGTGATCTTCTGCGGATCACAGATGCCAGCCACAGCCGAGTATTCGAGCCGCTGGATCACAGCATCGCCAGATGTCACTGGTGACAAGATCGGTGCAGTCATTGAACGAAGTGGCCTGGAAATGAAGACCCCTAAGCAGTTCGAGAAAGGAGAGGAATTCGCTGTTGTCAGGGCAGCGTTTCAGATCCTCGGGGAAAACATGAGGTGGAAGGTTACCGCTTCATTCGGCGATCTACTTGCGAAATACTTCCGGAAAAAAGATCCGACCGACATGAGGAGGTTCAAGCAATTCAGAGATCTGATCTGTGCTTCCACTATCCTTCATGCCTTTCAAAGGGAGAAAGACGAGGACGGCAATCTCAAATCTGTTCTTGGAGATGTTGAGATCGCCTACGATTGCTTGAAGCGGATCGAGACGACCAGTATCTATGGCATTGGTCAGCACATCATTGACTACTGGAACGGGCTCAAGGCGATCAAAGAAAAGGGCACATACCCAATACCCTATGATCAAGCGACTTCGAAGTTCCAAGAGATATTCAAACGGCCTGTCTCAAAAACGTGGCTTCATGAAGGCTACCTGAAGCCGTTAGAACAAGCCGGTCTCATCGATTTCCAAGAAGACCCTGAAGACAAGCGGAAGAAGAACATACTGGTCTTGGAAGGCAAGCAAGAACCTCTCTTCGATTTCGAGGGCTTCATGAAAGAAGCAAAGGAGCGTGAGCGGTTCCACCGCACGATAGGAGGTGATGAAGATGCCTGATAATGTTCCGCTTCCGACCAAGGAGGCGAGGATCGAAGCGATCTCAAAGATCCAAACAAGGATCGCAGAATTAGAGAAGAGGAAGGATAGCGACTCAGAGTATGACGAGGACTACTATGAATTCATTGGCTGCCCTCTCTGTGGCTTCAGAATGGTCTGGCCAGATGACAGGTTCTTCATCCAAGAGCATTTCAAATCGTGGCATCCGTCTCTGAGGTTCCAGGCTGAGAGGGTCAGAACCTGGATCTTCGGTGATGAGGAACTCAAGATCTTCAGGGCGACAACGATCTACGAACGCCGCCTGGTTGTCGATCTAATCGGATACGCTCAACTTGAGGAGTTGGAATTTCGATGGCTTGGAACGAAGTCTCTGAGGAAGTTCTTCATTGCCTACGGCTGCGTGATTAGTTCCGAGATCGCCGGCTATTCTGTGTGGAACTACCTGAGACTGAGAAATCTCACTTTGAAACAGGCCGATAAGAAACTCAAAGAAAGGACGCGCACACTGAGACAGATCTTCCTCCTCCCTGAATTCCGAGGGCAGGGTTATGGTAACAAGTTGATCGATGCGGCCCTTTTCGACCTGAGGGTGAAGCCAGATGAAACATGGACTGTCGAATCTCCAAACAACGTGATGATCGGACTTCTGCGCTCACGGGCAGACGCAAAAAGGATCGAAGTCTTTTCCGCTGGCTGAGTCGCATGCCCCATCCCTATGCCGCTCTGATTGAAAGACAGAAAGCGAGATACTTCGCGAGGAAGCGCTGTCCGATATGCGGGAGACCAGGGTCAGGACCCTATCCGAAGATGATCAAGGGGCGGCGATATCTTTACTTCGCTCATTCATTGAGGAACGGTGAAACGGGGAAACGGGCAAGCCATATCAAAAATGGTGCTATGTTGGTCCAGCATCCGCCATTGAAGAAGCCGGAGGAATCCAAGCGTATCTCGAGGCAATAAGATCGCGCGCTCGTGTTGCTTCTTGATTGTGAAACTGTTACCTAAGAAAACGACACCTTGTGTGGGCATGAAAGAGGCGGCCTTTATAACCTGGGCTCCGAGAAACTTGTGGTATCTTCGAGGGCAAAAATCGATATCTGAAGAATCAAGGCGCGCTGGATGCCTCTTCTGCGTTTCCGTTCTTGGTAGAATAATACATCAAGTGATAGCACAGTAGTATTTCCAACGTAGCGTTGGAGCCCTCAAATGTCCTAAGGATCAGACTTGATGTATCTCGCATGTCGAAAGTTGTTGTATTGTCCTCTGAATACTTCGAAAATTGAAGAATGCGTAGAAAACTGTTGTTATCGCAAAAACTGTGGAACTGAGGGGAATTCGTGCACCGACCTATCACTTCTTCCTTTGCTTCTTAACAGTCTTGTAGCCGGCTTCTGTCAAGGCGACCAGCCCGCGCCGGATCTTCAGGACTAATCCCCTGCGTTCCAAGTTCTTCAAAGACCTGTAGATCGTTGTCTGCGTTCGCCTCAGATCATGGGCGAGTTGCTTTGGCGATATTGGCTCTCCCTTTTCGACCAGCGCTGACAGGAATGCCTTGGAGGTCTTCGTCAGTGGAACCTCAATTCTCTTAACAGCCTCAGACAACGGGAGCCACTTACCATTCAGAAAGATCCTGATCTTGACCCTTGCGGTTCTCTTCTTCCTCTTGGATGCTCTTCTTCTTGCCACGTCTGATTCGGACTTGAGACCTGATTTAAGCATGGCGCTGTCAGTTTATTTAGTTGGTCGCGCGCGGGCGGCATAATGTCTTTAAAGGAAGGCCCTCCATTGAATATGACCTAAGAAGTGTTCGGTCGGTCAAGTGGTCAAGGCAGGGAAAACCTGACAAGACATGACAGAAAGATCCTCGAGGCCGCGCAGACAAGATCTCCTGTGAGCGTATCTGTTTCAGCGTGGCGGCCCGGAATGCCTGGGATCTACGTGAATGACGTGATGGTGGATTGGCAGCCCGGTTTTCTCATAGCAAGATCCAAGGCTTTGGAGATAATCGATTTCCTTGAGAACAGAGGGTTTCAAGTTAGGGCGCCCGGACTAAGAAATGAACCCTCTGTCAAGAGCGCAGAGGTCATAAAAGTCAGATGTCAGCAATGTGGTCATTTGAACGATGAGGACGCCAAGTTCTGCCAAGGATGTGGAACAGCATTGAAGCGCGACCAATTGTGAAAAAGGTTGCGGCACGACCAGTCTGGATCCTTGAGACCTCGTCTTGCGAGAAAAACCTCCGTAGGAGTGAAAAAGTGAAAGAATTCAGGATTCACGATTTTGAGACACGAGGAAGGGCGCGTTCTACGATGCTCAAGAATCGCTCAGAGAGACTAAACGCACCTCCCCAGAACAGTGAATTGAAGACCGTAAGCACTGGGATTCCTCTAATATAGACGTCTTCATCTGTCACCTTCACTTCTGGCTTATACGTGGAATACTCCCGAAGGTTACAGAATGCAGAACAAAGAAAGTAAGCACTGGCCACAAACATCGCGATCCGTATCCACCAGAAGACTTCTTGCCTTGTCATTCTATTTCCTGAGCAAACAGCGATTTTGAGGTTAAAAACTCCTCAACGCGGTTGCTATCTTCCGCCTCGCCTAATGACTTGAGAAAGCCCTCAAGATCGATTGGAATTAGTGCCAGAAGATTTCCTAAAATGATCTAAACTTCTTCCTTAAACTCTTGCCTCAAGTTTCTATCTGGTTTTAAATACGTGGCCGACAAGGAATCTGCGATGGGAAAGAAAAACAAGGTATATTCAGCTCTCAATTACGAGAGATGCAGGGAAGTGGGCGAGAAAGCACACAGGCAAAGCCTTGCCCGGTTGGGCGCTGGAATCAGTGCTACAAGGCTGACTCCTGTGGGCGATACATCCCGGTTGGCAAGAATGGCCGCGCGAGTTGCCTTAAAGGAACGCTGATTAAGAGCCAGGTGCATTTCATTGGGGGGTGAAGTAGTATGGATAAACCCGCCGCCACCGCCGGTCTGATTGCCATATTGATAGGTATCACGGTCATATTCGTCTCGCTAATGCCTACGTTTCGCTACTACAGTATCATCGGGCCGATTGTTGGCGCAATGTTCATCGTAGCAGGCGTTGTCCTTGTGATCTATGGCCTGCTAAGAGGGACAAATACCGCACATAAGGAGAGCAGATAGTGTCAATGGATGCCTGTTCTATGATCAGGCGCTTTTCCTACCGCTCTTTCACCCTATCCTCAAGTTCGTCAACTCTCGCCTTCAAGTGAATCAACATTAGCATGAATAATGTTTCACTCGGGATCACTCTCGGCACTATGGATCCTGCATCCGACCTTGTGAGCGCAGCGTCCAGCAGTTCCTTGAGCGCCTTTCGTTCTTCTGACGGGAGCATCGTTCTCATTTTGATCCATTCGCTGTATTCCTCGTTCATGAGTTGCCTTACGGTCGGGACTGTTCTGCCCATATGATGCCTATCTGGAACGAGAATATCAAATGTGTGATATTGTAAACCGACAGGGACACCGTTGTAAGAAAGTGGAAACTGTGCCGATAGGCTTAAAACACATTGCAGATGAGAGGAACCAAAAGATGGATAAAGGAGGATCAGCCCTAATACTGGCGGCACTCGTCATCGGTGCAATATTCGGCTACTTCTACGGCACGAGTTCGCAAGCCTCTCAAGTCGCTCAGTTGCTGTCACAGGTCGACACCTTAACGAGCGAAAGGAACTCGCTACAGACTCAGTTGGCGTCTGCACAGGCTGAGATTGCCAATCTCACGGACACGATTGACAGCCTCCGCTTGGATAAGATTGCAATGCAGGCGCAGATCGATGCTCTCGTCGCAGGAAAACAGGCGCTGCAACTGAAAGTCGTTCAGTTGAACTCCACGATCCAATCACTCAACGCCCAGATCGTATACCTAAACTATCTCCTCGCTACTGCGAATGCCACGATAAGGTCGCTATCGACTGGAGAACCCTCGATACTGGCTGTGCGTTTCTCTCCTAAGGGAGGATGCGCAGATCAGGTAATCTACTGGCTCGGCAGGGCAAATTCAAGCGTCCACGTTCTAATCTACAGTTTCACCTATGATCCAATAGGAGATGCTGTCCTTTCGACCTACCACAGAGGTGTTGACGTGAAAATAGTCTTCGAGAAGGACCAAGTGTCCAAATACAGCGAATTCTTCCGATTAGCCGCGGCGGGCGTGTCAGTCAGGAACGACACCAACCCCAACTTAATGCACACTAAGGTCGCGATCATAGACGGGCATATTGTCCTGGTCGGTAGTTTCAACTGGAGCGCCGCGGCTGAGAATGATAACAACGAAGTTCTGCTCGTGATCAGAAGTGCAGATTTAGCGGCCAGGCTTGAAGCTGAGTTTCAGAGGATCTGGATAACGGGTCGGTAAGGGCGCGCGAGAACTAAAATAGTTACAGAGAAGCGTGCTCGCAGAACTATGGAGAGCAAGGAAGTGACAGCGGCGCGACAAGAAGACAGTGCAAACGGCCATATGCACAAGATCCAAGGGCAATTCGAAGAAGGAGAAGAGTGGCTGCAGAAGTATCTCGGCTCCCACTCCGACCTCTTGCCAATGCGAGATTTGGAAGGAATTGACTTCAAACTCAGACTTATAGGGAGGGAACTGAGTGGCATGGATTTGCTGTTCGCAGATAAGGGAGGTCTGTTGACAGTCGTAGAAACCAAACTGCCAAAGAACTGGGAAGTCAGGCGCACTGTCTTGGCGCAATTGCTCGACTATGCTGCGACGCTGAAGAAATGGAAGATCAAAGATCTTTGCCTGCGCATAGCCCTGCTAAGTGAAAGGTCTACTGAGGGGTTACCGGAGTTGAGAAAACTGAGCGAAGCCCTGCACAAACTCCTTCGACAAGGAGAGTTCACGAGTGAAGATGAGAAGGCAGCAAAGACGATTTTAGCGAACTACGTGCTGGAGGGCGAGGTCAAAGGATCTGCCAAACGGGCCAGGGGGGCGGAATCTTTCCTCAGCAACCTTGATTCGATGCTCGGGGAGGGAAGTTGCAGGCTGGTCATAGTCACATACGAAGTATCCTCTGACCTGCTCGACTTGCTGAACTATGTAAACTCAACAACCCAAAGAGGGCATCAACTGGCCGCGGTTGAACTTTCGAGGGTAGACCTGCAAGACGGAAAATACTTCATACCCCATCTTGTAGGGGCTCCTCAGACACTAAGCCCGGTATACTATAGAGAGAACATTGAGGGACGAGTCTACGGGGAATGGACTCCTGAGGACTGGATAAGAACCCTACCAGAGGATCTGCAATCCGACGGGTCTGATCTCGTAGCCGCAATCAGGCGAAAGCCAGACGAGTTGTGGTGCGAAGGAGGAGGTGGGAAAGATCCAACCCTGAATGTGCGTTCCGCACACAGCGAGTATGTTTTCCTTGAATTCTATGCTGATGGCAAAGTCAAGATAGAATCCGGCTTGGGCCCGGGATCGAAGTCTTCCGAGTCACAGAAGCGAAAACTGTGGTCGTTATTCGATTCCACCCCCTTCCTCAAGAAGGCCACTGAGGATTTGAGGAAAAGCAAGGAACGAGGAACATCATACCCAATTGCCTATTTTGATTTCAGAAAATCAGGCAAGGAAGGTGAACGATGGAAATCGTTGCTTGGGTTCTTGGAGGAATACGATCAGATCATCAGCGCGCCTGACAAGGCATAATAGCGTTCATGCTACTGGTAGTCAACGAGGCAAATGACGCTATGTCGTCCGTCAGGGGATTAGTATGCAGCAATCACAAAGGAGACCGGTGCGCTGTGTGTGGTAAATGGCCGGCAAGAAACAATGCGCTGCTTTGCAGCAGTTGTGCGTTTGGTGGCAACAGAGAGAATTGCATCGTCTGCGGAAAATGGCCTGCGCGCGATGGAGGATTGGTCTGCGACTTACACAAGGGAAAATGCGTGAAGTGCGGCAGGAGCCTATAGGTCGGTTCTCGTCGCACAGCACTTGACTTGCCTCTTCGTATTTGAACTCTCGGCCTCACCTTTATGACCTGTCGTGAGCCGGATCTTTCTAAGATGCTTAGCAAGGCCGAGATCCTCTTTTTCAGAGGGGAGAAACAGGTAAGCAAGGACTATGCCCGTATGATCCGCGGGAGGACTGCCGCTAAGATCCAGCGACTTCGTGAAGAACTCGCGATCTTAGCCTTAGATGCTGAGATGAAGCCGATCCTTGAGGAAGCCCTGCGCGATATCCTTACGCCGGAGAACCTGACAAAGATTCAGGACGAACAGAAAACTGTTCGCGAACAGAATTCCGTTCGTCAAAAACTTGAGAATCAACGGGCCCGCTGGGATTTGAACCCAGGATCTCCGGCTTCGCAGGCCGACGCCGTAATCCGTACTTGGCCACGGGCCCTCTTTTCACTGCTCTTCAATATCAGTATAAAGATTGCACGCCCTTAGCGCATGAATGCTGCGCTACCCGCCTAGCGTTGGACGTTGAGTTAGTGCTATATCCATGAAGTTCCGTGGCTAGCCGGTTTGAGCCAGCAGAAAGCCTCTCCCAGACTGGCAATCGTAGTGTTGGGAGCTGTCATAGCTTCTGTGTGGGTCTTCGCTCAGATCTACATGGCAGAGACTACCGGGAGCTACGTGACGGGGGAGGGTGCATTTGTGAGCACAACCGTGGTGGCTTGGATCTGCATGTCCTTCGCTCTGCAGCTTGCTCCTGTGGATTTCGCTGCTCTTTTCGCACTAGTCGAGGGAGCCAGTGCCAGCTCAATCCTGCTACCAGCTTTGGTTGGGTTGCCAATAGTGCTGGGCCTCCCAACAAGTCTGAACTGGGGGACCATCCTGACTGGCAAGATGTCCGACAGTCTGCCTCTGTTCTTTGGGCCAAACCAAGCCATCGCTACGCTCGCTACGCTGGGGGGTGCCCCAATTCCTTTCGCGACTCTCCTCCCGACCATAGTGTTTGCAGTTGCCCTGAACTCGGTGATCTGGGTCTCACTTTCGGCTCAGATGTTCATTCTCAGGGAAAAGCTCTATTCTCTCCGGACGATCTCCTATCCTGTTCCATCTGCAACTCATGTTCTCGTGAAAGAGGTTGTCTCAGGCACTGGCAGACGTTCGCTCAGCCCAGCGCTACTTTCGGGGTTCTCGTTAGGGTTTCTATTGGTGGCCTTCACTGAGGGCTATCTCTCCAGCTCGTTGCTCAACGGATTCTTCCTGCTGCCCGCTGGATTGACAGGTCAGATATACGGACTTATGAAACAAGTATTGCCAGGATCACTCTTAGGGCTGGACATTTCCTCAAGCGTTCCCTACATCTGGTTCCTCCTGTTCGTCCCTTCATCAGTGAGTGCAACTGTATCTATTGCTGG
>Ga0172363_10001356_pt1 | contig 19715 bp, 14 predicted proteins | sample LakKivs2_kivu2a2_FD_114541 | JGI IMG/M metagenome (GOLD analysis project Ga0172363, IMG submission 114541) | Sediment microbial communities from Lake Kivu, Rwanda - Sediment s2_kivu2a2 | ecosystem: Environmental > Aquatic > Freshwater > Lake > Sediment | place: Rwanda: Western Province, Lake... | reverse complement strand
GGGTGTTCCGCGCGGTCTACAAGCAGGACCGCCAGGGCAACCTGCTCGACAAGAAGAACAACGTGATTGCCCCCGACGACCCGAAGCGGCTCGACAAGGCCGTCCACATGAAGGACATCCACGCCGAGCTCGGCATGCACTGCTCGGACTGCCACTTCGAGCAGGACGTGCACGGCAACGGCAAGCTCTACGGCGGCTTCGCGGAAGCGGTCGAGATCCAGTGCGTCGACTGCCACGGCTCGGTCCGTGGCCGCGCCAAGGTCAAGACCAGCGGCCCCGCCGCGCCGAAGGGTGGCCACGACCTGATGGGCGGCCTCACGCCTTGGAAGAAGCGCCGCTTCGAGTGGGTGGGGACCGAGCTCATCCAGCGCTCGATGGTCGACGAGAACCTCGAGTGGAAGGTGAGCCAGGTCATCGATTCGATCGACCCGGGGTCGGGCGAGTACAACGAGCGCGCCGCGATCGCGAAGACCATCCGGCGCGACGGCAAGACCTGGGGCTCACTGCCCGACGAGAACGCATCGCTCGCCCACAGCGACGACAACATGGTCTGCTACACCTGCCACACCTCGTGGATGACGAGCTGCTTCGGCTGCCACCTTCCCCAGGAAGCGAACTGGCTGAAGGACTCGCAGCACTTCGAGGGCGGCGACTTCCGCAACTGGACGTCCTACAACCCGCAGGTCGTGCGCTACGACGTCTTCATGATGTCGAAGCACAACGCGGCGAAGGGCTTCAAGATCGCACCCGCGCGCTCGAGCTCGGCACTGCTGATCAGCACGACCAACGCCAACCGCGAGCGCCTCTACATCCAGCAGGCTCCGGTCTCGGCCGAGGGCTACTCGAGCCAGGCGTTCAACCCCTTCTTCGGCCACACCGTCCGCAAGGAAGAGGTGCAGAGCTGCACCAGCTGCCACGTCTCGTCCGCCGGTGACAACAACGCCTGGATGGCACAGGTGCTGACGCTCGGCACCAACTTCGTGAACTTCATCGGCCGCTTCGCCTGGGTCGGAATGGGCGAGGACGGCATCGAGGGCGTCGCGGTGACCGAGTGGGACGAGCCGCAGGCGGTGATCGGCTCGAACCTGCACCGCATGGCGTATCCGGCCGAGTTCCAGCGGCACCTCGACGACGCGATGGTTCTCGGCGAGGCCTACGAGCACGGCGGCAGGGACGTCAAGAGCCTGCAGCTGCGCGGCGAGTATCTCTACACCGCGAACGGCTCCGACGGTCTCCGCGTCTTCGACGTCGCGAACATCGACAACAAGGGCCGCTCCGAGCGTATCGTCACGGCACCGGTGTCGCCGCTCGGCCAGCGCGCCTACGTGACCACGACGAACGCGACAGGCGTGGCGCTCCCGACCAACATGCCGATCGATCCGACGCGCGAGCAGAACCCGGCGAACCAGGAGCAGCCCTGGAACCCGATCTACCGCTACGCGTTCGTGTCGGACGCGGTCGAAGGGCTCGTCGTCGTCGACGTCACGCGTCTCGGCGACCGCGATCCGCAGAACAACTTCCTCGAGCGGGCGGCGACGTTCAATCCCGACGGCGCGCTCGACGGCGCGTCGTACATCACGATCGCCGGCAACTACGCCTACATCCTCTGCGAGCGCGGCCTGCAGGTCGTGAGCATCGCCGACCCCCTGGCCCCGCAGGTCGTCGCGACGCTCGGCGCGCCGGCGCTGAACGAGCCGCGCGCGGTCACGGTCCAGTTCCGCTACGCGTTCGTCACCGACGCGGACGGCCTCAAGGTGGTCGAGATGACCTGGCCGGAGAAGCCGGCGCTGAAGGGCTCGCTGCCGATCGCGGACGCGCGCGACCTCTACGTCGCGCGCACCTATGCCTACGTCGCGGCGGGCGCGCAGGGGCTCGCCATCGTCGACGTGACCAGGCCCGAGAAGCCGCAGCTCTTCCAGATGTTCGATGCGGACGGCGTGATGAACGACACGCATTCCATCCGCATCGGCGCGACGTACAACAGCGTCTTCGGCTACGTCGCGGACGGCAAGAACGGTCTCCGCGTCCTGCAGCTCATCGCGCCGGGTGAGACGGTCGGGGCGCAGGGCTTCAGCCCGATTCCGACGCCGCGCCTCATCGCGAGCTACCCGACGGCGGGTCCCGCGATCACGCTCTCGAAGGGCATGGACCGCGACCGCGCGGTCGACGAGAGCGGCAACCAGGTGAGCGTCTTCGGCCGCCTGGCCTCACGGCCGTTCACGCGCCCCGAGATGGAGCGCATGTTCGTCAAGGGCGGCGAGGTGTTCACGGTGTCCGAGGGCCGTCCGCTGGTGAACGGCAAGCCGGTCGGCCCGCAGAAGTTCGTCCGTCCGTACGAGCCGCCGCCGGGTGAGTACGGCACGCCGGAGGGTGGTCCGGTGGTGCAGCCGCTCGCGCCGGAGCCGGAGAGGCTGCTGCCGGGACGGAACTGATGCGATCCGTGGGAGAGGCCGGCGTACGTCACTACGCCGGCCTTCTCCTCGTCGTGATCGTGCTGGCGTGCGGTGACGCGGGCGAGCACGAGACGCCGGTGCTGCCGGGCTCGTGCGGCGCTCTCGATCAGCGACTCGCAGATGAGTTGACCTCGTATCGCGCGCGTCTCGACGATCGCTGCGCGACGGCGAGTGACTGCACCGCGGTGGCGTACCGCGCGTCCCGCGGCGACGTCGTGTGCCTCGACCAAGGCTGCTTCATGCCCGTCACGGTCGACGCGGAACGCTCGCTGCGACGCTTCCTCGATGCGGACGAGACCTTCGGCGAAGTCTGCTTGCGGCTCGATGCGCTCGGCTGTCAGCGTCCGATCGCCGACTGCTTTGCCACGGCTCCCGCGTGCGAAGACGGCCACTGCACGCTAGTGCGAACCGCTCCTTCCTGAGCGAAGCGCACGATCGACGAACCGCCGCCCGAGGAAGCCAGCCCCGATCAAGCCTCGACGTCGGCGAGACACGCGCGGCTTCGCGTGGTCAGTCGTGCGACCAGCGCATCGACCATCGCACTCTTCAGGCCTGATCGCGCGAGGCGACTCTTCACGGAAGCGGCTCGAGCGGGGAGCTGGTCCGCCATCGTGCGCAGATGCTCGCGGATCTCGTCTCCGTCGAGCCGGGCCTGGCGTGCGAATTCGAGCCATTGACGAACGCCGATCTCGGGCAGAAGGTACTTTCCGCCAATCTTCATGGCGAGCTTCGCTCGTCTCGAACCAAAGGGCGGATACGGAAGGATACTCGCAACGTCGTAGAGCGGAGCCAGACGTACGCGCGGTCCCGGCGTCAGGAGGAGCGAGTAGTTCTTGGCATGCGCGTCCGTGCCGCCGATCAACCAGGCGAACGCGAGGGCGCGAACGAACGTGGTCACGTCTTCGAGCGGCTCCGACGAAACGTTCCTGAGCAGATTCACGATGTCGATGGCGTTCGGCCCTCCCTCGCTTTCGTATTTTCTGTCCGGAGAGATTCCCAGCGCTTGGCACAGATCCTCTTGGTGGATCCGGTAGTAGCGTCCGCCGACGCGTGCCCGATCGTAGCGCGTGACGACGATCGCAATCTCCTCGCCGAACCGCAGCACCTCGGACGACGCGGTGGGAAGCCCCATCTCTCGCGCGAGCGAGAGACAGAAGTGCTCGTTCTCGACGTGGCCCGCGAGATCCGCGATGGGCGGCTTGAGAATGTGCGTGGTAGGCGTGCGACCCGAGGGAATCCCCCATCGTTTGCCCTGGCGGAGCAGGGCGGTCTTCGACTGTGCACCGGCGAGGCTGAACTGGCCGGTGTCTCCGATCAGGCGCCACGCGGAGGTATCGCCACGGAGGAGTCGAAGCCGCTCGGCGACGTCGCTTTCGCTCAGCCATTGAACGCGTCCGGTGTTCGATCTGCGTCTGTCGTCGAGGGTCGACGGGGGGAGGAGTCGAAGCGCACCAGGGCAGTCCTCACCGACGTGCGAGAGGAGCGAGAACGCATTTCGGCCCACGTGAAAGTTGCGCGCCCATCGTCGCAGGACCAGGTCGTTCTCCGGGAGGAGGCCCCAGAGGTAAGGTTCGATGGCATCATGGGGATGCGATGCCGCAGTGAGTGGCATCGAAAGAGAGATCGGATAGCTCTGGGGCGCGGTACGCCACGCCTCCTGGTACGTGAAGACGAGTTTTCCGTGCCCGTCGCGATCGATGAGTCCGATTTCCACGTCGTCGAGTAGAACGACGAGCCGCTGGGTCGTCATTTCGGGCGCTCGAGAGCTGCCTTGATGAGGTCGTCGGCACTGGGACGGTGGCTGCGTGCCTTGCTGGGCTTGTCGGCGGCCTTCGACGGTGATTGGCTCTCCGTCACGTCGACGCTCAGGCCCAGTGCTCGCAGTGTTCGCAGGACGAGCGCGACGCCGGCACCCGGCTTTCCGTTCTCGACATCGATGACCCAGTAGCGGCTGACTCCCGCGCGCTCGGCGAGGGTTTGCTGGTCCCAGCCGAGTTTGCGCCGCTGATGGCGGATGAGTGCCGACAGATCGCGAATGGTCGATACCTTCATGGTTCCTCTCCCCGAGGAGTATCGTGTGGCCGATCGCCAACACAATACGATTGTGGCCAATCACCAACAATCCCGGGCATGTGGACGATCGCCCACGCGCCATGCCTGCGGGCGATCGTCCACGTATACGATACGTCGATCAGCCCTTGGTCTGCCGATCGGCCTCTCGACGCCCGCCCCGTCGTCGTGGCGATCTTGGCGAGGCGGAGCAGACTCGGATGCAGCAGGCCCGCACGCTCCCCTCCGGCAGGACGACGTCCCTTGGAAGCCGGCCGCTCGTGAAGCTGTTTCCATGTCACACAGAAACCGGCTCGCCTCCCCGCGCGGCTTTTCACGGCGCGGCTCCTGATCTAGCTTCCCCCGGATGCCCAAGGCCCCCGCACGCCGCTGGCCGCGCGGACGCCGCCTCCCGTCCGGATGGGAGCGCTGGAGCGACGAGCAGATCCTCGACCTGCGCCTCGCCGACCTCGCGGCCACGCTGCGCATCGACGGGACCTGGCTCGAGGGCCGCATCGAGCAGCTCCACCGCGAGCTCGAGCGCTGCGGCATCGTCTTCCAGCCGCACTTCTGGCTGTCCGACGACTGGTTCACGCCCGAGGGGGTCCCGGGAGTCGCGATTCCGTTCTATCTGGCGCACCCGCGCCTCATGCGGATCGAGGAGACGCAGATGCTCGAGGTGGAGGGCGGCACCCCGGAGTGGTGCATGCGCATCCTGCGCCACGAGACCGGGCACGCGATCGACAACGCGTTCCGGCTGCGCCGGCTGCGCCGCCGCCAGCATCTCTTCGGCAGGTCGACGCTGCCCTACCCGGAGTCGTACGCGCCGCGGCCCTACAGCCGGAGCTACGTCCTGCACCTCGAGAACTGGTACGCGCAGTCGCACCCCGACGAGGACTTCGCCGAGACCTTCGCGGTGTGGATGACGCCGCGCTCGGGCTGGCGCCGGACCTACGCCGGCTGGCCGGCGCTGAAGAAGCTCGAGTACCTCGACGAGCTGATGTGGGAGCTCGCGGGCAAGACGCCGCCGATCACCAACCGCCGCGAGATCGAGCCGCTGCCCAAGCTTCGCAAGACGCTACGCCAGCACTACGCGGAGAAGCGCAAGCGCTACGGTGCGGCCCTGCCGGACTTCGCCGACCGCGATCTGAAGCGCCTGTTCTCGGACTCGCCGGTGTTCCGCGATCGCCCCGCCGCCGCGACGTTCCTGCGCCGCGTGCGCAGCCAGGTGAGCCGGCGCGTCGCGCGCACGACGGGAGCCTACCAGTACGCCGTGGACCAGGTGCTCGAGGACATCATCAACCGCTGCCGTGGGCTTCGGCTGCGTCTCACCGCGCCAGAGGAGGAGACCATGATCGACTTCGCGATCCTGCTCGCGGTGCACACCATGAGTTCGCTCACGCGGCGGTCGCGGGTGGCGATGTGAAGAAGCTGCGCGTGCTGGCGCTCATGGACGAGCGCAGGATCCCGCCCGACGAGCCGACCGACGAGGAGCTGGTCAGCGCGGACTGGAAGACCGAGTACGACGTCACCGCCACGCTCGAGCGGCTCGGCCACGAGGTGCGCAACCTCGGCGTCGGCGGCGACCTGAGCGTCATCCGGCGCACGCTCGACGAGGTGAAGCCGCACGTCGTGTTCAACCTGCTCGAGGACTTCCACGACGTGCCGATCTACGACATGAACCTGGTCAGCTACCTCGAGATGCTGCGCACGCCGTACACCGGCTGCAACCCGCGCGGGCTCCTGCTGGCGCGCGACAAGGCGCTGTCGAAGACGCTGCTCGCCTCGCACCGCATTCCCGTCCCGGAGTTCGCGGTGTTCCGTCTCGGCAAGGCCGTCAAGCGGCCGCGCCGGCTCGCGTTTCCGCTGATCGTCAAGTCGCTCACCAAGGAGGGCTCGGAGGGCATCGGCCAGGCGTCGATCGTCGACAGCGACGAGCGCCTCGCCGAGCGCGTGCGCTTCGTGCACGAGCGTCTCGGCACGCACGCGATCGCCGAGCGCTTCATCGACGGGCGCGAGCTCTACGTCGGCGTGGTCGGCAACGACCGCCTGCAGGTGTTCCCGGTGTGGGAGCTGCTGTTCGAGCGGCTGCCGGAAGGTGCCCCGCGCATCGCGACCGAGCGCGTCAAGTGGAGCCGCGCCTACCAGGAGAAGGTCGGCGTCAAGACCGCCGCCGCGAAGGGTTTGCCCGACGAGCTGCGCTCGTCCATCGAGCGCCTGGTGAAGCGCATCTACCGCACGCTCCAGCTCTCGGGCTACGCGCGCATCGACCTCCGGCTCGACGGCGACGGCCGTGTCTACGTGCTGGAGGCGAACCCCAACCCGCAGATCGCCTACGGCGAGGACTTCGCCGAGTCCGCCGAGCACGCCGGCCTCCGGTACGGAGAGCTCCTGCAGCGCATCATGAGCCTCGGCATGCGCTGGGCGCCGGAGACGCGGGGGTAGCCGGCCCGGGATTTCCAGCCGACCCATCGAGGATGCCGCGCCGCAGCGTTCGCGGGTGCAGCGTGCCCGGAGCGGGTCCGTCCGCGAAATCCCGCGCTCGCGATCCGCGACGGGCCGTTCGCGCGAAAGCGTCGCCGGGATGCATTCCAGGCTTTCGCATCGGGCCACGGATTGGTCACAATGGCAGCCGGGCAACAGGGGCGTCGGGGGACGGGCGCCCGCAGCGCCGCGCGCACGCGCGGCATCAAGGAGATGCGATGATGAACGGTTCGGCACGGTGGGCGGCGTCCCACCTCCGCTTCGCTGTGGCGTCCCTGGCGCTACTCGCCGTCGCAGGCGCGGCACACGCGGGCGACGGCGCGCAGTTCGACACGCTGTGCGATCGCACCTACGTCAACAAGAAGGTGGGTGACAACGAGCAGTGGGCGATCACCTGGGAGATCTACGGCAACGCGACCGGGAACGTCTTCAAGCTCGACGGCAGCCCGCCGTCTTTCATCGAGTGCGTGTACATCATCGAAGCGGCCACCACCGAGACGGTCTTCGACTGCTATGGCGCGGGCGCCTGCTCCGGCGCGCCGTGCCGCAGCAGCGAGTGGAGCCTGATCGGGAGCGGGATCCGGATCCCGACGTCGTTCTTCCTGCCGCCGGGCGTCGACGTGCTCGAAGCGTTCGATGCGTGCGAGGTCGAAGACTGAGGCCAGCGCGGTGCGTCGTGACCGGTCGGGCGTCCGCGTCCCGGTGGGTCACGGCGCGCGTGGCGCTTGCTGACCTGCGCCGCGCGTGCTCTCCGAGGAGCCCATGCGCTGGCTTCTCCTGCGTGGCCTGATCCGCGAGCAGCGGCACTGGCTCGACTTCCCCGAGCGCTTCGCCGCGCTGGTGCGCGCGCCCGGTGCGTCGCCGACGGAGACGGTGCTGCTCGACCTGCCGGGCTTCGGCAGCGAGAGCGACGCGGTCGTCCCGCCGACGGTCGCGGGCTTCGTCGACGACCTGCGCGCACGCCTGCGCCACATCGTGCCCGCCGGCGAGGCGTGCGGCATCTTCGCGGTGTCGCTCGGCGGGATGGTCGCGCTGGAGTGGCTGGCGCGCCACCACGGGGACTTCGTCACGGGCGTGGTGGTCAACACCTCGCTCGCGGATCTGTCGTGGCCGTGGGAGCGCATGCGGCCGCACAACTGGCCGCGCGTCGCCCTGGCGCCGTTCCTGTCGGCGCGGGCGCGCGAGCGCATGTTGCTGGGCATGACGCGGCACCAGGGCGACCTCGATGCTGCCGCCGATCGCTACGCCGCGATCGCCGCCGCGACGCCGCCCCGGCGGGCCAGCGCCGCCGGGCAGCTGCGCGCGGCGATGCGGATGCGCTGTCCGCCGTCGATTGCCGTGCCGACGCTGGTGCTCGCGTCGCGGGGCGACCGGCTGGTGTCGTGGCGCTGCAGCGCGCGGCTCGCGGAGCGCCTGGCGCTGCCCCTTCGCCTGCACGAGGGCGCAGGAGACGACGCGGCGGGACACGATCTGCCGCTCGACGCGCCGGATTGGGTGTGCGCGCAGGTGAGCACGTGGCTCGCGGATCTCGCGGCGGATCGAGCGGGGGCGGGCGCCGCGCGCGCGACGACCGCTCCGTGAGCGTCGGGTAGCGGCGACCGCGAGCGTGATCGAGCCCACCAGCCCCGGCCGCGGGCCGCGAGTGCTGGAACGTGACGACCGTGCGGGTCTTGGTCGCGCGGGATGGGGAGCTGGCCTACTTGAGCGCGCCGTTGATCGCGGCGAGGCTGCGCACGAACTGGTCCGGGTTGTACGAGAAGCGGTCGACCGCGTCGATCAGCGTGCGCCGCTGCGGCGTGATCGCGCGGCACGCGGCTGCGCCGAAGCCGGGGTCGCACAGCGCACCGACGGCGAGCACCGCCTGCTCCGGACCGCCGGTCGTGTACCACCACGGCTCGTCGATGTTGACGATGCCGAGCACGTTCGATCGCGGCGGGCGCGAGTACGAGAAACGGTCGATCGAGCGCAGCTTGTCGCCGCTGGCGAGGATGGCCTTCAGCAGACGCTTGGTCTCCGCCTGGTTCAGCCGGTTCGACATCAGGCCGGCGTCGAGGCCGGCGAGCTGGCCCTCGAGCGCCTGCGCCTTCTGTCGCGTTGCGTCGGCGCTCGAGCCGGCGGCGCTCACCAGATCGCTCCACGCACCCGACAGCGATCCGCGGCCTGCTCCCCGCACCCCGAGGATCTGATCGACCATCAGGTAGTGGCCCTTCGTCTGGCGGACTGCGTCGGCGACCAGCTTGTGGTGGCACTGGTAGCAGTTGCGGTCCTCGAAGTGCGAGAACTTGCCGATCGACTGGTAGTTCGACTCGCCGGCCCGCGACGCCACCATGTCGAGCAGCCGGCGCATGCCCACGACCTGGCCGACGGCCCACAGGGTGGGGTCGACGCTGAACGATCCTGGCGGCACGTCCTCCTGGTCGTCCCAGTGCTTCATGATCTGGGCGTAGGCGACCATCTCGAACTGCAGCGGCGGGTGTCCGCCGGCGACGATCTCGTGGTCGATCTCGGTGTGGCAGGCGGCGCAGCGCTCGGCGCGCAGCTTGAAATTCGCGTTGTCGTAGAAGCCGCGAGAGTAGTAGCCGGACTTCTTGCTGTTCCAGTCGCGCTCGACGTGTGCCTGCAGCCACTCCTGTGCCGGCCCGTGGCAGGCCTCGCAGGTGACGCCGTCGGTCTTCTTGTAGCTGCTGCCGGGCGCGAGCTTCGCCGCCGGCGCGTGGCACGCGAGGCACTTGTCGCTCTGCGTGCCGTCGATGCCCATGTAGCGGGCGATCTGCTTGCCGCCCTCGGTGAGCAGCGTGGCATACGCTCGCGAATGGCGGTCGATGTTGCGATTGAGCCACTGCGTACGGGCAGACTTCCAGGGTTTCCAGCCGACCCTCTCGGCCTCGGTCGTGGGCAGCCCCGAACCGTGGCAGGTGGGGTTGCCGCACTTGGTGTCGCCGACGAAGCCATAGGGCCCGCCCGAGAAGTCCACTCCCTGCTCGGCGCCGGAGGCGGCCGGGGATCCGAGCACGAGGAGCGCGAGCACCGCAACCAGCCTGGACATGGACATGCGTTCGGGATGGTATCGCGATCGAACCTGTTCTACAAAAGGGGCCGTCGTCATGGCTGCCCCGAAGCTCATCTCGCGACGGTACGAGGTCCTCGAGCTGCTCGGTCAGGGCGGCATGGGCACCGTGTACAAGGTGCGCCACACGGCCCTCGGCAGCATCTCGGCGCTCAAGGTCCTGCCCAGGGACCTTATGCAGGACCCCGAGATGGTGGCGCGCTTCTACCGTGAGGCGCGCATCATGGCGAACCTGAGCCATCCCAGCATCGTCCGCGTGCTCGACATCGACCAGGACGACGTCCTCGACTTCCACTACTTCGTGATGGAGTACGTCGAGGGCCGGACGCTCAAGAGCTACGTCGAGCAGAAGGGCTCGCTGACCCTCGCCGAGACGCTCGACGTCGTCGGGCAGGTCGCCCGTGCGCTGGCCTACGCGCACGGGCACACGCCGCCGATCGTGCACCGCGACATCAAGCCCGCGAACATCATGATCGAGGACCGCTCGGGCCGCGTCGTGGTGATGGATTTCGGGATCGCGAAGGAGCTCGACGGCAAGGAGCTCACGCGCCCCGGCGTCACCGTCGGCACGCTCAAGTACTGTGCGCCGGAGCAGATGCGGCAGGAGGAGCTCGACGGTGCGGTCGACGTCTACGCCCTCGGCATGGTCATGTACGAGGCGTACACCGGCGCGCACCTGTTCGCCGGGCTCGGCGAGCGCGAGCTGATCGCCCGGGTGCTGGTCGCCGAGAGCGAGAACGCGCCGGTGTTCGAGAAGCCGACGCCGCAGGTGTTCGCCGACCTGGTCGCGAGGGCGATCGCGAAGGCGCGCGCGGTCCGCTTCCCGAGCATGCCGGCGTTTCTGCGCGAGCTCGAGGCTTGCGTCGCCGAGTGCGCGACGGCACCGGCGCACAGCGGCACCACCGGACGCTTCCGCCCGCGCATCGTCCCGTCGCGCGAGGCGGGCGTGAAGGTCACGGAGCTGAAGCCGGAGTGGCGCGACGAAGCCGCGACGCGCCCGACACCGGCGGGTCCCCCGCCCGAACTCGCGCAGCAGGTGCAGCAGGTGCGCGAGCGCACGAGCGTCCTGCGCGAGGCGACCAGCGCGGTCAAAGGCCGCCACCGTGAGCGGGCCGAGCGCGGCTGGCGGCGCGCGGAGAAGCTCCTCGAGGAGGGCAACTTCGCGGAAGCGAAGACCGGCTTCGAGGAGGCGGCGACGCTGTTCAGCGCGCTCGCGAGCCGCATCGGCGAGGAGGGTGACGCGGCGACGGGCGGCAGCACGCCGTCGCACCGTGACCTCGCAGCCGTCGCGGACGGCGGGGCTGCGACGGCCCTCGCGGCGAGCGCGCCCACCGTCGCGCCCGAGTCCGATGTCGTCTCGTCGCCGGGTGCGGCCGCGTCCGAGCCGACCGTCGTCTCGTCGCCGGGTGCGGCCGCGTCCGAGCCGACCGTCGTCTCGTCGCCGGGTGCGGCGGTGTCCGAGCCGACCGTCGTCTCGTCGCCCGGTGCGGTTGCCGCACCGCAGGAGAGGTCCGAGCCGGCGCGCGTCGGGCCGTCCACGATCGCGGCTTCGGGTGCGGCGACCAGCGCGGCTCCCGCGCGAGTCGCACCCGAGCCCACTGTGGTTCCCGCGCGAGGCGGATCCGCGCCCACCGGGGCTGAACGGCAGGCTTTCGTCGCCCCCGGCACGCCGTCTTCGGGCACGGGCGTCACCGTGCCCGGACGGAGCCCGCTCGTGCCGGCGCTCGTCGCAGCCGGTGTCCTCGCCGCGGGGGCTGCCCTCTACCTGGGCACGCGCGGCGGCAGCACGGGCGACGTCGCGCCGGCGCCCCCGGTGCCGACCGTGCTCGCGGCGGCCAAGGCCGAGCCGCCGGCACCGCCCCCGCAGCTCGAAGCGGCGCGGATCGCGGGTCCCGACGGCCCGGCGGTCGTCGAGGAAGCGCCGTCGGCAGCTGCGAAGACGTCGGCCGGGGGAGACGACGGGGCACCGAAGCTCGCCGCCGTACCGTCGGCGCCGGCGCAGGCGGTCGAGCCGGTCGGTGCGGCGCAGGCCGCGGCGGTCGAGCCGGTCGCTGCTGCGGCGCAGGTCGCGGCGGTCGCGCCGGAGCCCGCGGCGCCGCCCCCGGAAGCACCGGCGCCCGCCGTGGCGCCGGAGAGCGACGCCCCGGCGATCGTGCGCTTCACGCGCAACCCGACCGTGGATGTCGTGATCAGCGCGCCGGCGGACGCCACCGTCGTGCTCGACGAGCGTCCGGTGAAGATCGACAAGAACGGCAAGGCCCGCGGCAGCCTGACCGGGCTGCCGGTCGGCGAGAGCGCGCACGCGCTGCGCGTGACGTCGCCCGACGGGACGGTGCGCGAGACTCCGGTCCGGGTGACCTACTACCCCGCCTGGGAAATCCGGCGCTTCCCCGACCTCAAGGGCGAGGCCTACTCGGTCGCGTACGCGCCCGACGGCGCGCACGTCTTCGCCGGTACGCGCAGCAACGTCGTCAAGATGTTCGACACCGCCGGCGGCGGGCTCGCGCAGACGTTCGCCGGACACAAGGACTGGGTGAACGACGTCGCGATCTCGCCCGACGGGAAGACGCTCGCGTCGGGCAGCAAGGACCGCACGATCAAGCTGTGGGACGTCGCGAGTGGCAGCGAGCTGCGCACGCTCGCGGGCCACAAGGGCTGGGTGAACGGCGTCGCGTTCTCGCACGACGGAAGCCAGCTTGCGTCGGGCAGCGACGACCAGACCGTGCGCCTGTGGGACGTCGCCACCGGAACGCAGCTGCAGAGCCTCACCGGCCACTCGGACTGGGTCCTCTCGGTCGCATTCTCGCCCGACGGGCGGAGCGTCGCCTCGGGCGCCCGCGACAAGACCGTCAAGCTCTGGGACACGGCCACCGGCACCCTGCAGCGCACGCTGGCCGGGCACGGCGACTGGGTCGACGCGGTCGCGTTCTCGCCCGACGGCAGGCTCGTCGCGTCGGCGAGCGACGACCGCCGCATCAAGCTCTGGGACGCTGCGAGCGGCAAGAACGTCAAGACGCTGAGCGGGCACGGCGGCTGGGTGGTCGGCGTCGCGTTCTCGCCCGACGGCACGAAGCTGATCTCGGCGAGCAAGGACCAGACGGTCCGCCTGTGGGACGTCGCGAGCGGCGAGGAGCTGCGCACGTTCTCGGGGCACAAGGGGCTCGTCGGCGACGTCGCCTTCGGTCCGGACGGCAGGAGTGCGGTTTCGGGCGGCCGCGATCGCACGCTTCGCCTCTGGTGGACGGCAGAGGAGCCGGGTGCAAGGCCCGCGGGAGTCGAAACGAGCCGCGATTCGGGATAGGGGGGCGTGATGGTGGTGGTCCGGCAGCAGCCGGAATCCCGGTTTGCGGGGGGGCTCGAGGGGCAGTGGGTCTCGCTGGAGGAGCTCGCCGAGCTCGAGCTGTTCAAGAGCGGGAAGCGCGCGTTCAAGGTCAAGATCAACACGAACTTCGCCCCTCGCGCGGGCAATCCCGAGCCCGGCATCAAGGCGGCCGTTCGTCGCGAGTACCAGGCGGGGCAGCTCATCTGCAGCGCGGGGGAGTACGGCTCGACCGCGTTCCTGATCGTCGAGGGGAGTGCCACCGCCTTCGTTCCGCAGCGCGCGACGCCCAAGCCCGTGCCCGGACGCTCGCGCGGCTCGCTGGCACGCATCACCGACATGTTCCGCCGCCGCACGCGGGCGCCGCGCGCGGTGCCTGCCGACGATCTCGCGGTCGGCGAGGTGAGCCGCTACGCGAGCCTGGAAGCCGGTGTCGTGCCGCCGCCGGTCGCGCTCGGTCCGGGCGACTTCTTCGGCATCGACACCTGCATCAACTTCTACCCGCGCGAGGCGACGGTGCGCGCCGAGCAGCGCTGCGTCGTGATCGAGATGCTGCGCTCCGTGCTCGACACCATCCGCGATGCGGGCAGCGCGTCGGAGAAGATCGAGGAGACCTACCAGGCGGCGGCGATCCGCAACCAGATCCGCCTGTCGCGGCTGATGCACGACGTGAGCGACGCCGAGGTCGAGGCGCTGGTGGCGAAGGCCGAGCTCGTCGGTCCCGACTCCGACCAGGTGAAGAACGGCGTCCTCTACGCGGAGGGCGAGCCGGCCGACGCGATCTACCTGATCCGGGCGGGGACCGTGAAGGTCTCGCAGATCCGCGACGGCACCGAGCGCATCTTCTCGTACCTCGGCCGCGGCTCGGCGTTCGGCTTCGAGAACGTGCTGCCGAGCAGACAGAAGGCGCCGCTGGTTCTGCGCTGTGTCTCGCACCCCGAGCTGATCGCACCGCTCGAGATCAAGGGCGCCCTGACGATCGGACGTGGGGCGTCATGCGAGATCGCGCTACCGCCCGAGAACTCCGCCGTCGGGCGCAAGCACGCGCGCCTCGAGGAGCGTGATGGCGAGGTGGCGATCGTCGACCTCGAGAGCGCCAACTTCACCCTGCTCAACGGCGAGCGCATCCAGCGCGCGACCGTCAAGTCGGGCGATCGCGTGACGATCGTCGACTACGTGTTCGACATCTCGCGCGAGCCGCTCGAGCAGACCGTGGTGGCGGCGCCGATCGTGCGCTCCGCGACGGTGACGGGGCTCGACAGCTTCGAGATCGTCAAGATCGACGTCGCGGCGGTCAAGCTCGCGGCCCGCCACAACGACCGCTTCGCCGCGTCGCTGACGCAGGTCGCGCGCACGCTCGAGGCGTCGGCGTACCGCGAGGGAGGCGGGCGGCGCGAGATCGTGAAGCCGCTCGTCGAGCTGAACCTCTACAACTCGCAGAACACGCTGCTCATCGACCTCGACCGCTGCACGCGCTGCGACGAGTGCGTCAAGGCCTGCTCCGACGCGCACGACGGCGTCGCCCGCTTCACCCGCGACGGGCCGCGCTTCGGCAAGTACCTGGTCACGATGGCGTGCCGCTCGTGCACCGACCCGAAGTGCATGGTCGGCTGCCCGGTCGGTTCGATCCGGCGGACCGACTCGCTCGAGATCCAGATCGAGGACTGGTGCATCGGCTGCGAGCGCTGCGCGAACCAGTGCCCGTTCGGCAACATCAACATGGTCGAGCGCGCTGTCGTGCCTGCGCCGCCGGTGGCAGAGGGCAAGGAGGCCGCGGCGCCCGCCGTACAGCTGAAGGCCACCGTCTGCGACCTGTGCTCGGGCTACGACAGTCCGAACTGCGTGTACGCGTGCCCGCACGACGCGGCGATCCGCGTCAATCCCGCCGAGTTCCTCTCCGCGACCGACACCCGCTGAACGCCGGCGACGCATGCTGATCAACCGGGACCACCGAACCTGGGCACTCGCGACGACCGCGATCGCCGTCGTGGGCGGTGTCGCCTACGCAGGCTACGTCGCGGCGCGCCCGTACGGACCGTCGGGTGGCAGCTGGGTCGGGCTCGGCTTCGGCGTTGCGGGCACGGCGTGCATGGTCGCCGCGGGTCTCCTCGCGGGGCGGAAGAAGGTCCGCACGTGGCGCGTCGGCAGCGCACAGGGCTGGATGAAGGCGCACATCTGGCTCTCCCTGCTGGCGGTGCCGCTGATCCTCTTCCACGCCGGCTTCCGCCTCGGCGGACCGCTCACCACGTGGCTCATGGTGCTGTTCGGCATCGTCACCGTGAGCGGCATCGCCGGGCTCGCGCTGCAGCAGCTCGTGCCGTCGCTGATGACCTCGCGAGTCCCGCTCGAGACGCTGCAGGGCCAGATGGACCACGTGAACGAGGGGCTCGCGGTGAGCGCGTACGAGCAGGTGGCCGCGATCGCGGGGCCGATCGCCGAGGCTGCGGAGGAGCAGCAGGCGCTGGCCGACGAGGCGGCGCTGCAGGCGTCGCGTCCCGGCTACTGGAAGCGCGTGTCGCGTGACGAGCCGAACGCGTCGCCCGAGCCGGGCGCGGAGCGGGTCCGGCAGCTCTACCTCGAGCAGGTGCGGCCGTATCTCCGCCGCGGCCTGGCGACGACGGCACGTGTCGCATCGCCGGCCGGCGTGCCCGACGTGCTCGGGCCGCTGCTCGACGCGCCCGAGGACTGGCGTCCGCGCATCGACCGGCTCGCCGCGCTGTGCGAGGAGTCGCGCCAGCTCGAGGTCCAGATGCGGCTGCACCGCCTGCTGCACGGCTGGCTGTTCCTGCACGCGCCGATCTCCTTCGCGCTCTTCGTCCTGACCGCGTTCCACATCTGGTTCGCGCTGTCGTACAAGCCCGGCGGGTGAGCGTGCGCTCCAGCAAGGAACTCGCCTCGCGGCTGCGCTTCGACCGCTTTCCTCGCCCGGACTTCTTCCGCAGGCGCTACCTGCTGGTCGGTGCGGCGGCGGCGCTCGCGGGGCTCGGCCTGTGGCTCTGGATGAGCGCGACCGGCGGCCACATGCAGTACAACCCGGGCCCCGTCACGCAGAACCACGCCACGTTCGGAGCGCGCTGCGAGAGCTGCCACGACCCGTTCCAGAACGTGAAGAACGAGGCCTGCCTGTCGTGCCACCCGTCGCGCGACCACTCCGAGTTCGTGGTGCGCGACGCCGACTGCCGCGACTGCCACGTCGAGCACCTCGGCGAGGCCGGAATGCTCGACGTCGACGATCGCGCCTGTGTCGTTTGCCACGGCGCGCTCGAGACGACGCGCGACGCGCCGCCCATCGCGCGCGACGTGTCGAGCTTCGCCGCCCACCCGCAGTTCGCGGTGCTGCGCGATGGCGCGTCGGACGGGGCGGCGATCCGCTTCAACCACGAGATCCACCTCACCTCCGACAAGGTCCGGCAGGCGCTGCCGGAGGGTGCTGCGAGCGAGCAGTGCGCGCCGTACGCGAAGCTCGAGTGCAAGACGTGCCACCAGGTCGACGAGACCGGCATGCTGATGCGCGAGGTCACCTTCGACCGTGACTGCGCCTGCTGCCACCAGCAGGACGTCCAGGGCCCGCTGGGGTCGATCACCGCGCCGCACCGCGCGCCCGACGTGATCCGCAAGGACCTCACGGCGAAGCTGCTGGTGCTCGGCGTGGGGCGCGCGAACGAGATCTTCTCGTCGCGCGAGACCTCGCTGCCGGGCGTGCGCGACCGCGGACCGATCGACGAGTCGAGATCGCTCGGCGAGTACGAGCGAACGTGGCTCGCGAAGCTGGAAGCCCAGCTCTACCAGCCGTTCGACGAGAAGGCGCCGCTGCTCGAGAACAACAAGTACTGCTTCCTCTGTCACGACGCCGAGTCGCCGTACGTGGCGGGGACGGCGTTGCCGGTGCTGAAGCCGACCCGCATCGCGCAACGCTGGCTCGCGCACTCCGAGTTCGGGCACGCGAAGCACGAGATGGTGCGCTGCGAGGACTGCCACGCGACCGTGCGCTCGAGCTCGAAGACGAGCGAGGTCAACCTGCCGTCGAAGGAGCTGTGCGCGAAGTGCCATACCGAGGACGCCGCGGACTCCGCCGGCGCCCGCTGCGCGCTTTGCCACCTGTATCACGACACCAGCCGTGACCCGGCGCAGCGCGCCGCCGCGCAGCGGACGATCCCGGTCGCGGTGTTGCTGGGTGAGGAGCTGCCCGAGCGAGGGCTGCAGATCCCTCCCGGCCCGACGCCGTCGCTGCCCGCGGCGGGAGAGGGCGCGGCGGCAGCGGAATGACGTCCGCACCGGCTTCGCCGGCCACGAGCGATGGAGCCGGCGGGGCGTTTCGTCCGACGTCCGCACCGGCTTCGCCGGCCACGAGGGATGGAGCCGGCAGGGCGTTCCATCCGACCGACTCTCGCGGCGGGCGAGGTCGGCCGCGACGAAACGCGCGCTGCTCGCAGTCCCCGGTGGGCCGCTCGCTCGGGCTGCGGGCGGTTTGCGCCGGGCCCGGCCAGTGACGACAATCGCGCGGCCCGGCCCCGGCGACGGACCGGCGCGAAGCGGTATGGGCGCTCTCGGCGAATCGACGCGACTGCGGCTCCTGCTCGTCCTGATGGGCGTGCTGCAGGCGGCCTTCCTCGTGTTCCGCGCGCGTCCGTACGGCGCGTCGGTGCATTTTCAGCTCGGCGTGCTGCTCGCACTGACGGCCGTCGCGACGCTCGCCGTGGTGTTTCTGCCGCAGCGCCTCGACGAGCGCGCGTCGGCGCTTCTCGACGCCGCCGGCGCAACCCGCGGCCGCGCGATCGCCACGCTGCTCGCCGTCGCGGTGCTCGCGGGAGTCGCGGGCGTGCTCACGCAGCAACCCTTCAGCTGGGACGAGAGGTCGGTTCTCTGGTCGGCCGAGGTGGTCGCCGCGGAAGGGCCGCGTGGGCTCTTTGCGCGCTACGGCGAGAACGCCTGGCTCGGACCGCAGCACCCGCCGGTCGTGCCGCTCGGGTACGGTGCGATCACCTGGCTCGCCGGCAGCCACCTGAAGCTGCTCCGCATCGTCAACCTCGCGCTGGGCTGCGGCACGGTGCTGCTCGCGTTCCTCGTCACGGAGCGCCTGTACGAGCGTCGCACGGCAGTTCTCGCCGGGATGCTGCTGCTGGTCTCCCCGCTCTTCGAGCGCATCGCGACTGCGGCGACCAACGACATGCCGCTCACCTTCCTGTTCTGCCTTGCGCTGCTGCTCGCGATCCGGCTGGAACGGGAGGCCGGAGACCGTCTCGCGGTGCTGCTCGGGCTCGTCGCCGGTCTCGGGCTGCTCGTCAAGTACACGATGGCGCTGGTCTTCCCGGTTCTCCTCGCCCTGGCGTGGTGCTTCGGCAGTCTGCAGGCCGCGCGGCGGTACGGACCGGTCGTGCTGGTGATCGCCTTCGCGATGCTGCTCGCGTGGCTCGACCACGCCTGGTCGCTCGGCCTCCTCGATGCGCAGCGGACGCACCTCGGACGCCTCGCCGGCGTCGCGCGTCGCAGCCCCGGCTGGGCGCTCGACGCGCTGGTCGTGAAGACGCCGGCCGCGCTCGGTGTGTACGCCGTCCCCTGGGTCGGGCTCGGGGTCTGGGGGGCGTTCCATCGCCGTGCCATGCAGGACCGCTTCGTCGCCTGCTGGATCGCCCTCGTCTTCGTGCCGCTGCTGCTCACGCTCCCCGACAATCGCTACTTCCTGCCCGCGTTCCCCGCGCTGGCGATCCTCGGCGCGCAGGCGCTGGCCGCGCGCCCCCGCTGGGGCGCGCGCGTGCTGCTGCTCGCGGCCCTGCTGTGCGCGATCACTCTGGCGCTCTACGCGAACGTCGATCTCGGGCGCCGGGCAGCGTTCTTCGCGGCGAAGTGACGTGCCCGAAGCCGACGCGGCAGGCCTCCGGCGGATCGTCCTCGCGGCGGCGCGCGAGATCAACGCGGGGCGCTACTTCGAGGCGCACGAGGAGATCGAGGAGCGCCTGGAGGACGTTCCCGACGTGTGGTGGCCGTTCTTCCTGGGTCTCCTGCAGGTGGCGGTCGGCTACCACAAGCTCGCGAGCGGCAACGCCGGCGCGGCGCGCATGCTCGGTATCGGGCTCGAGAAGCTCGATCCCTTCGCCGACGATGCGCTGGGCATCGACGTCGGCGCGCTCCGGCGGCGTGCTCGGCTGGACCTCCACCGGCTCGAGCAGCGCGACGAAGCCGGCGCGCGCGCGAGCCTCGTGACCGACCCGCCCCGGCTGCTGCCGGTGGTCGCGCGCTGACGCGGACGGTTCAGTCCTTCTGCTCGATCGCCTCGCCGGCGAGCACCAGCTCGCCGCGCTGGTTGACGCACGTCGTGCGGCAGCGCAGGCGCCGCTGCACCGGC
>Ga0172363_10001355_pt1 | contig 19719 bp, 16 predicted proteins | sample LakKivs2_kivu2a2_FD_114541 | JGI IMG/M metagenome (GOLD analysis project Ga0172363, IMG submission 114541) | Sediment microbial communities from Lake Kivu, Rwanda - Sediment s2_kivu2a2 | ecosystem: Environmental > Aquatic > Freshwater > Lake > Sediment | place: Rwanda: Western Province, Lake... | reverse complement strand
TGATCTCACGTGACATTATCTCCGACTTCTCAATCAGCTGGTCCGTTTTCGATATTTGACCCATAATTTATCAATTACCTCCATATATTATCCGTCCCTCACCATGGACTGCAGAAGCGTCTAATTGATGAGTGACCATCTTGACTATCCTACATATCATGTCTTTCATAGTGTGTTTTACTCAGAAGTCGTTTGCTCGTATATTATTGCTGGCTTGATACCAATAGTTGCCTCGTTCCTCCCAGCAGAGACTCGCGAGTGAACGGCTTAGTTATGTATCCATCGGCACCCATCTCTTCGGCAAACCTTTTATTTAGTTCATGGCCTATACCAGTGAGCATAATCACCGGGATCCCTTTAGTTGCCTGTTCGGCCTTAATTCTAAGACAAGCGGCATAACCGTCCATCTTTGGCATCATAAGGTCCATCAAAATGAGAGCTGGTTGCTGTTCTTTTGCGATGTCTATTGCCTCCTCTCCGTCGGCTGCCTCGAGAACGGTATACTCTTTTTCCAATATCCTGCTTACTAGTAATCTTACCCCTGGTTCATCATCGACTATAAGTATTTTCTGTTTGTCCATTTAATTTTCTCCTATTTCTCTACTACATTACTGGCAGTGCCTTGAAGCACAGTTGCTTCATCCTGGGATTGGAAGAGCTTCTGCAATTTTGCTGGATTCCTACTTTTCAATAAGGCGTCTTCTGGCGTGACGATCTTCCTCTTTACTAAGCTAGTTAAAGCCTGGTCTAGAGTCTGCATCCCTTCAGGTGTACTTACCTCCATGGTAACAGGTATCTCGAAGACCTTCCCGTCCCTAATATATTTTCTGATGGTATGGCTGGCTAGCATTATTTCAAATGCGGCTACTCGCCCTCCATCAATACGGGGGAGGAGAGCTTGGGATACTATCGCCTCTATTACTTGTGACAATTGCACTCTAATTTGCTGTTGTTGCCCATAAGGGAATACGTCAATTATGCGGTCAATAGACTGGGGAGCGTCGACAGTATGTAGCGTACCAAGTACAAGGTGCCCCGTTTCAGCAGCTGTGATAGCTGTACTTATCGTGTCTAGGTCACGCATTTCCCCGATGACGATTACATCCGCATCATGGCGGAGAGCGTGTATTACTGCGGTGGCGAATGATTTGGTGTCATCCCCCAGGTCTCGCTGTCGGATGAGGCATTTTTTGTTACGGAATACAAATTCGATAGGGTCTTCAACAGTAATAACATTTTTTGTTGCATTCTCATTAAGATGCCTAAGCATCGCTGCCAGCGTAGTTGACTTACCACTACCGGAAGGACCTGTTACCAGAATGATTCCTCTCGGTCTGAGTATAAGCTCCTTGAAAATTTGGGGTAGCCCCCATTCATCAATAGACGGGATATAGAATGGTACAAACCGGAAGGCAAGACTAATTACACCTCTCTGTCGCAGTGTATTAACCCGAAATCGGGCTAGCCCGGGAACAGAATAAGCAAAATCAAGCTCCCATTCTCTCTTAAAAACCGCCCTCTGTTCCTCGTTAGACACCTGCTCCAGGGCGATTTCTATATCTTGGACAGTTAGTGGTGGCAAATCTTCTTGCGGTGTAAGCTCACCATCAATACGGAGCACTGGTGGGCTTGACACCGTGAGGTGCAAATCTGAAGCACCCTTGTTCACCATTAACTTAAGCAGTTCAATCATTTCCATCCTAACAACTCAATAATTAAATTATGTTTAATCGGTACCAACTTTGGTAGTTGCCAAATTCCTAACTCGATAAATTCCAGCTGGCGCTTTGTATTTTTTACTCATTATTCTTAGAAAAGCATTAATCACTACAGGGTCAAACTGGGTCTTCATACAACGTTTAATTTCATCCAGAGCCTTTCCCTTCGACATTGCTTGTCTATACGGACGGGCGGATATCATAGCATCGAAGGCATCAGCCACGGTGAGGATTCTGGCTCCCAGTGGTATGTCTGTACCCGCTACAACATAGTTATAACCACTGCCGTCATAATAATCGTGGTGGTGTTTAATAATCTCGACTATTTTCTCATTAACCAGTGGTCGCACAATGTCGGCACCGACATGAGCATGGATCATAATGTGCTCGTACTCTTCCGATGTAAGGCTGCCAGGCTTATTCTGTATATGCTGGTCAACTGCAATCTTACCTACATCGTGGAGCAAGCTTGCCCAGCGCAAGTCTTCCATATCGTCTGCGGATAGGCCAAGTTCAGCGCCTATAGCTAGCGCTATCTCGGTTACCCGTCGGGAATGACCGCCAGTGTACTTATCATTGGCTTCAAGTGCAGATGCCAGTGCCTCGATGGCGCCAAGGAAAAGCTTTCTAATCTCTCCCGTCTGTTCCTCAATCTTTTCCTCTAGGTATTGTTGATACTCCTTGATCTTTAGCCGCAGAGATCTTCTCTCAAGAGCCTTCTGGACACTCAAAACCACTTCTTCCAGCTTGAATGGTTTGCAAATGTAGTCGTCAGCTCCCTGCTTCAGACATTGAGTGGCTACATCAACCTTAGAAACAACCGTAACCATAACGATCGCCGTGTCAGGGTAGCCCGACTTTATTTCCGGGAGGAGCTCGATTCCTGACTTGTCGGGGAGCCTTATATCCAGCATAACCAGATCAATCGGACTGGCTGCTAGAACGTCCAGGGCTTTCTCAGCTGTAGCCGCTTCCTTGCATTGGTAGCCTTGTTGCGACAATTTCCGGCGAAGAATAGTCCTGATTCCAGTTTCATCATCAACGATAAGCAAAGTTACTGGCATTAAAATACTTGTCCCGTTGACGTTGGTCTGGTTCATAGCATAACCTCAATATTGATGGCTACCGTTAATGGGCAATTCGATAAAAATGGTGGTTCCTTTACCGTGTCGGCTCCTGGCATATATCCGCCCATCGTGCTCAGTAATTATCCCGTGGCAGATGCTTAAACCGAGTCCAGTTCCCTTACCTGTTGCTTTGGTGGTGAAGAAGGGGTTAAATATCTGGCTCAGATTTTTCTGTGATATACCCGGGCCGTCATCAGTGAATTTAATGATCATCGAACCGTTCTGTTTTTCGGTAGTAATAGTCAAAATCCCTCTCTTATGCGCCTCAGTCATAAAATATTCGGCGTTGATAACGATGTTGAAAAAAACCTGTTGTATCTGGAAAGGGTCAACTAAGCTTTCCGGAAGGTCAGGAGCAAGTTGTTTCTCGACCTTGATATCGTGTATTTTATGCTCGTAGGTACGTAATTTCAGTACGTCTTCAATAATGTCGTTTATCTGGCTAAGCTGCTTCACGGGCTTGTGCTTTCGGGCAAATGCAAGGAGGTTCTTTGTCACAACAGCGGCGCGCTGAGCCTCGTTGTAGATAATCTCCAGATCCTGGCGGATGTCGTTGGGGATATTCTTCTCCATGAGCAATTGGGAGAAACCGATTACGCTCGTGAGAGGGTTGTTGAGTTCGTGGGCGGCACCAGCTGCCAGTTCACCAATGGAAGCCAGCCGGTCAGCCAGTATAAACTTCTCATTTTGTTGCTTTTTCTCGGTGATGTCTGTAAAAGAAATTAAACCTGCCAATCTCCCCTGATGTATGATCCTCGCACCCGTCGCACTTATCCATATTTTTCTGCCATCCTTGGTCAATACCCCAAGGTCGTAAGTCAGCTGCGAGTTTTGTTCAAACAAAGCTTTCTTAGCAAGCTCAGAAACTCTCTCCTTGTCCTCTTGAAGAATGAAGTCAAACGGATCTGCTTCAAGGGTTTCCTCTACAGAGCTAAATCCAAATATTTTGGCAGCGGCTTGATTAGCTATCAATACTTTCATAGTTTCAGCGTCTAGAGCAATTGTGCCGATTACTGTATTATCGAACAAAGCTCTATAGTTTTCCTCACTTTGTCGCAATGCCCCCTCCATCCGCTTACGCTCTGTAATATCTACAAAGGAAGCCATCATACATATCGGCTTACCCATCTTATTTTTGACTAAATTTGATGAAAGCTGGACATCAAAAAATGTGCCATCTCTTCTTTTAGCACTCAGTTCGCCTGTCCAACCTCCCTCCTTTTGCACCGCTTTCAGTACTTCTTCAGCTGCATCTACTACTTGCCAAAAATCTGTAGATGGTTTTCCTAAAACCTGCTTTTTATCTTTATATCCCCACCAGTTTAAAAAGGCGTTATTCACATAATTAAGATTCCCCTCCATATCAGCCATGGCTACGGCGTTTATGGATGATGCCAGGGCAGTATCTTTAATTCTAAGCTCCTCTTCCGCCTTTTTTCGGTCGCTGATATCGTTCATGAAACAAAGCACCGCGGGTCTCTTGTCCCACGAAATTAACACAGCGTTAAGCTCAGCCCATCTGATAGCGCCGTCTTTTCTTGTAAACCTGAAATCATATGTTTGGGGCAGTACATCCCCTTTAAGTCTTCTGAAGTAGTTATCAGCCACCATAACACTATCGTCGGGATAGATGAATTCCACAAACGGCTTGGAGGTCAATTCTTCTACTGAATAGCCACTAAGCTCTGCACCCTTCGGATTACTGAATCTAATCATGCCATCCTGCACCACTAAAATAGCCTCGCCGGCGTTCTCTGTAAGCTGTCGGTAACGTTCCTTGGATTTTTTAAGCTCTTCTTCAGCATGTTTGCGCTCAGTGATGTCGCGCACAACACCTATTATTTCTACTGGCTGTCCGCTCTCGTCGCTGATAAAGTTCGCATGTAGTTCAACAGGGATAATATGCCCGTCTTTGTGAACAGCATCAAGCTGAAGAGTACGTTGTAATAAACCATTCTCAAGGTCCTCGAGCATCTGCCTCTTTTGTAGTTCATATGATTCTGGGGTAAGTACATCTTTTGGCTGTAGACATAGTACCTCTTGGACTGTATAGCCCAACATATGCTCAACGGACAGACTCACATAGGTAAAATGCTCGTCCGTTAACCTTAGTGTGTAAATAATATCAGCAGAATGGTCAACGAGTATTTTACATGTCTCTTTCGTCAGCTTGTGCTCTGTGATATCCATGGAGATTGCCAGGATTGCTTCTCTCCCATGGTATTGAACGGAGCGGACTACTCCCATTACCCACTTACTGCTACCGTCCTTACAAGCCACCCTGCATTGGTATGGCGAAGCAAGTTCTTCTTTCAGCATCTTTGTGGCATTTTCTCTGGCTATCTCCCTATCTTCAGGAAGAATGATCGTTAAAAAATCCTTGCCCAGTAATTCGTCTTCTCTATAACCAGTGTAAATCAAGAAGTTAGGGTTGACATAGCGAAACTTTTCATCCTGTATGATGCAAACCCCAACTGGTAGGTTGCTACCTAGAATCTCGAATAAGTCTGCTATCTCTGTTTGTGTGACCACTGATCTCATGTGTCCACCTGCTTAGCTGCTCCGACTTATTTCTGTAACCTGGCTGGTCCTGGCTCTCATGATGTCCATCTGAGCCGGGGTGAATAGTCTCCAACCTCGCCAATCCCGATATTCGACGTCGGAAAATATTCCTTCTTTTAACCACCTGAAAAGTGTGTTTCTGCTGATGCCAATCGCCCGGCAAACCTCGGCCGTCCTGTAATAGGTCTGGTCTTTAATGACAACTGGCATATTTTTTTCTCCTGGAACTACCCAGCTATACCATAATATGGCTCACCTTTGGTGAAGTGTCAATCACCCGTTTGTACCTGTTATCCTGCTACTTTAGTCCTGGTCTGTTCGACGGCTCTTGTCGGTCGGATATCTGATGCAAAATACTGGTACTGTGTCCACCATCCTCTATTCTGACTGGCTGCCAGTGGAATGAGGTTGCCACATTAATCATTCCCAAACCATAATGAGACGCGAGACGGGATGGGACGCTTTCTCCAATCGGCAGGACAAAGGGGAATGAAGAGCCCCTAATTTTTGAGGGGAGTTTGTGGGAAAAATTGAACTATTGCAGTTTTGTAAAAGCTAAACTGTTACGGGAGTAGTCTCAAGTAGATTCGATTCCTGGTGGAACGACTGCCCGATTATCGTTTTATCATAGGTGAAACTAGTTCCTCATCTTTTCTTAATTCGATAATGCGGTCGCGAATCATAGCAGCTTTTTCAAACTCCAGATTCTTAGCCGCTGCTTTCATCTGGGACTCCAGTTGCTTGATGAGATGAGTTATTTCCTCTTTAGAAATAGGAGTAACCGTATAAGGAGCTCTTGCTTCGGCTACTGCTTGAACTCTCTCGGTTATATCCTTAATTGCCTTTTTGATTCCCTGGGGAGTGATACCGTTCTTCTTATTATAAGCCTCTTGAATCTGACGGCGGCGGCTGGTTTCCTCTATCGCCTTTTGCATGGATTTAGTAATAGTGTCAGCATACATTATGACATGGGCATTAATATGCCTGGCAGCTCGTCCCATGGTCTGAATTAGCGCTTCCTCTGACCTGAGGTAGCCTTCTTTATCTGCATCGAGTATGGCTACCAGGCTCACCTCAGGCAAGTCCAATCCCTCACGAAGGAGATTGATGCCCACTACCACGTCATAGACGCCGAGGCGGAGGTCGCGGAGAATCTCTACTCGCTCTAAAGTCTCTACCTCTGAATGTAAGTAATGAGTTTTAATCTCCATCTCCCTCAAGTAATCGCTTAGTTCCTCTGCCATTCGCTTGGTCAAGGTAGTTACCAAACAGCGCTCTCCTTTTGCTACTCTGCTTTTTATCTGATAAATAAGGTCATCGATTTGCCCCTTAACCGGCTTAATCTCAACGGTAGGCTCCAATAGACCGGTGGGGCGGATTAGTTGCTCCACTATCTGCTGGCTGTGTACATATTCATAGGGCTTGGGTGTAGCAGAGACGTAAATAACCTGGTTGATGTGCTTGTCAAACTCCTCATAATTCAATGGACGGTTATCCAGGGCTGAAGGGAGGCGAAAGCCGTAATCAACCAGTGTCTGCTTTCGAGAAATATCACCGTGGTACATGCCCCTTATCTGTGGCAGGGTCATATGTGATTCATCAATGAACAACAGGAAGTCATCGGGGAAGTAATCCAGCAAGGTCCAAGGTGTGCTTTCCGGTGGCCGCCGCTGGAGGTGTCGGGAGTAATTTTCCACCCCGGTGCAGTATCCCACTTCCTGAAGCATTTCAATATCGTAATTAGTCCGTGTCTCAAGCCTCTGGGCTTCCAGTAACTTGCCTTGGCTTCTTAACTCCTTAAATCTTTCCTCTAGCTCGACTTTAATATCCTCGATTGCCGCCAGCAACTTTTCGTGAGAGGTAACAAAGTGCTTTGCGGGGTAGATATCTACTTGGTCATGATGAGCCAGCACTTCACCAGTTAGAGGGTCAACTTCCACAATACGCTCAATCTCGTCCCCCCAGAATTCTATTCTGAAGGCTGTTTCCTGATATGCTGGCTGAATTTCTAGGGTATCGCCTCGGATGCGGAATTTGCCTCTGGTGAAATCATAGTCATTTCTTTCGTATTGCATATCTACCAAACGGCGGGCCAGTTTGTCTCGCTTGTACCGGTTAAAGCGGGATTTGCCCCTTTCAATAGTAAGGGCAAAGCTCCGATATTCTTCAGGCGCACCCAGGCTATAAATACATGAGACCGAAGCGACAATAACTACATCTCGTCGGGTGAAGAGGGACATGGTAGCGGCATGCCGTAGTTTGTCAATCTCCTCATTTATATCAGTTTCTTTCTCAATATAGAGGTCGGTGCTGGGGATATAAGCCTCCGGCTGGTAATAGTCATAGTAGCTTACAAAATACTCCACAGCATTTTCGGGAAGAAATTCCTTGAACTCGGTTGCTAGCTGAGCAGCCAAAGTTTTGTTGTGGCAAATGACCAGAGTTGGTCTCTGTGTTCTCTCGATGATATTGGCCATGGTGAAGGTTTTGCCACTGCCAGTGACTCCAAGCAGCGTCTGTTCTCGGTGACCTTTGTTCGAACCCGCAACCAGTTTGTCCACGGCCTGCGGCTGGTCGCCGGTAAGATGAAAATCGGAAACTATTCTAAAGTCAGGCATAGCAGTTGCTCCAGTGTAACAAACAGTAATAACCAATATACCTCAAACAGCGAAAATTTGCACAGATGAGCAAAGCGGCAATATCCATGAATATTTGAGTAATTTGGGTTCCAATATCCCTCCGGTTCTGATGACAATAGCGTTTGTTGTTATATGACCTGCCCTCATGCCATTCAAGTAATAGAAGTTTTCGTACCAGACATCGGGAAAGTTCGTTTACCCGAAGAAATCTCGAGATACAATGAACGGAGAGAATAAGTCTCGAGACTCACTGGGGAAACTGATCAGACAGTTTATTCTGAAAATGCAGTCAAGAGAGTTTTATAGAATCTATTGAAAGAAACTAATTTTTGACAATAGGCCATAAAAGGTGCATAATCTTGTTTTGGTTTTGGCCAAGTTTGCGAGCACCACAGAAAGGTAGCAATAATTAAGAAGGGCAGCGAGTTTTTTTCATTTCTCACTGGTTTGCTGCCGCTATTTGCACTGGCTCACTTTAGCCATCATTTGATGATGGCGTTGCTTCCTCCTCTTCTCCCCTTTATCCGCCGTCATTTTTTTCTCTCGTACACCCAGGCAGGTGGACTGGTCTCTTCATATAGTATTGCCTACGGCATCAGCCAGCTTCCCGGAGGCCTGGCCGCTGACCGCCTAGGTTCCAGGGTCTTGCTAACCATTGGCGTGGCCGGAGTAGCCGTTGCCGGTCTGCTGATTGGACTTTCCCCGAACTATATCGTTATGGCACTTTTGCTGGTTGTCATGGGTCTGTTGGGGGGAGGTTACCATCCCTCGGCATCACCTCTGGTCTCCGCCTCGGTTAAATCGGAGCACCGAGGAAGAGCACTGGGGATCCATCAGATGGGTGGTACCGCGAGCTTTTTTATGGCGCCACTTATCGCGGCAAGTATTGCCAGTGCTCTAGGCTGGCGGGGCACATTTATCGCTATAGCCATCCCAACTCTGTCCTTCGGCATCATATTTTACCTGCTCCTTGGTAAGATGGGTTATGCTGGCACTACCCGGGATAAGGGAGCCAGGACTTCGGTGATAGAGCCATCTGAGCCGGTCGACCTGCGCCGGCTGTCGGCGGTTATTGCTGTTGGCACCGCCAGCTGGGTGCTGTTCCAGTCCACGCTTACGTTGATCCCGCTCTACACGGTTGACGTGCTTGGCGCTAGTGAAGAGCAGGGCGCTGCCCTGCTGTCAATCGCCTATTTTGGGGGCATCTGGGGCAGCCCTCTAGGTGGTCACCTGTCTGATCGCTTAGGGAGGATTCCGGTGATAATCGCCATTGGACTTATCTCGGGGCCTGTGATTTACCTTCTCAATCACGTGTCCCTAGGCGTGAGCCTTTATGCCGTCCTGTTACTCATGGGCACCGTCATGCATGCAGGCGCGCCGGTGGTGGAATCCTATATCATCAGCCACGTTTCACCGCAGAAACGTTCTACCGTGCTTGGCCTCTATTACGTGGTCAGCCGTGGTGGACCGGCGATAACGTTCTTACTCGGTTATCTTGTCGACACCTATAACTTCTTTATCACGCTATCCGGCGTGTCGATTGCCATGCTGGCTGTTGCCATTGTTGGCATGGCTTTGCTCTGGGGAAAGCGGGGATAATTGCCGAACCCATTGTATTGTGATGGGTGTTGCTTCGGACGCTGGCAAGTACTCTGTCTTGTTTAAGAGATTGAGGTGTGTTAAAATTTGGTATCCTCAGTATAAAAGAAAGGAAAATTATGACATGAAGTCTTATGAGGAACTGGCCAGAGAGCAAGAGAACAGAGAAAGAACCTTCTTATCCAAGTTAATGGGGGAGGCAGGGATAGGGGAATTGGCTGACTTTGAGGTCGGGCTGGGCGAGCGGCAAAGTGAAATTTTGTTCAAGATAACCACCGAGATAGAAGATACTGAAAATGCCTTGCATCAGGTTGAGCAACTTGCTCAGAGGCTTAAGAAACATCTGGAGCGGTTAAGAACGCTACAACGAACTCTATCTAAGTAAGGGTCAAGTCACGCAAAGTATAGCGCAATACAGTCTGAGTCGGAAGTAGCAGTTAGACTTCGTTTTGCGCCCAGTCCTACAGGGTATCCACATCTAGGCAACATCAGGACTGCACTATTCAACTGGCTTTTTGCGCGCCATTATGATGGTGAGTTTATCTTACGAATTGAAGATACTGACGTTGCCCGTAGGGTAGAGGGCGCAGTGGAGATAATACTGGATAGCCTACGCTGGCTGGGATTAAACTGGGATGAAGGACCTTACTTCCAATCTCAACGATTACCCATTTACCGTGAAATTGCCCACAAGTTGCTTGAGGAGGATCATGCATATTTATGCTACTGTTCTCCACAGCTATTAGAGATGATGCGCCAAGAACAGATAAAACGCAAACAGCCACCGAAATATGATCGCCGTTGTCGGGATTTGACACAACATGAAAGAACTCGGCTAGAAGCAATTGGCGTTACTCCCGTGATTCGCTTTAGAACACCTTTTGCAGGTGAAACTACTTTCTGTGACTTGATTCATGGCCCGGTAACTTTTAAGAACGATGCCTTAGACGACTTCATACTGCTCAAATCCGATGGTTATCCTACATATCACCTGGCCAATGTAGTAGATGACCATTTAATGGCTATCTCACATGTACTCAGAGCTGATGAATGGCTTTCCAGCACTCCTCGCCATGTTTTGCTCTACCAGGCTTTAAACTGGCAAGCTCCTCAATTTGCTCATTTGCCCATGATCCTGGGACCTGACCGTGCCAAGCTGTCCAAAAGACACGGTGCTACCACTATAACCGAATATCAAAAGCAGGGATACCTCGCGGATGCAATAGTTAATTTCTTAGCGCTTTTAGGCTGGTCGCTTGACGACCGCACTGAATTGTTATCCAGAGAAGACTTAATAAAACACTTCTCTCTGGAAAGGGTAGGCAAAACGGCCGCTATATTTAACAAAGATAAGCTGGAGTGGATGAATGGGATTTATTTGCGTGCACTGAGCCCGGGCGAATTTGTCCAGCAAGCCATGCCATTTCTAGATAGAGATTTGCCAGAATCAGTAAAACGCCCATTGGATAGTAGTTACGTCGGCCGGGTTCTGTCACTCATTCAAGAGCGAGCCAAAACCCTGGCTGAGATTCCTCAGCTTGCTAGTTTCTTCTTCCTTGATGAGGTGAAATATGATACAGGCTTGCTTTTAAGCGGGAAACTGGATGCTAAATCGGCTGCCCAGGCTATGACGATTGCTTCGCAAAAATTAGAAGAGATAACGACCTGGGATGCCACTACGCTTGAGGGCGTGTTGCGCCCCCTAGCTACAGAGCTAAACTTAGGCACAGGAGAATTGTTCGGCTTGTTAAGGGTAGCTGTTACAGCACGTGCTGCAGCCCCACCGTTATTTGAGACCATGGCAGTATTGGGAAATGGGAAATGCCTGAAACGACTAAATACGGCATTGCAGCTGCTATCCAACTTATGTTAACCGTCATACCACATGTAACTTCATAGCGGCACTCTAAATAATTTTTGGTTCTTGTCTGGCCTGCTAAAATAGTCAAAAATTCAAAATCTTTGCTTTAGATGCCCGAAAGGTATTGACAAGGTTTGCTTCTTGTAGTAACAATATAGGTGTACCGAAATTAAAGGAGGGCATGATGGCGACAGCTTATTGTATGAAGTGCAGAAAAAAAGTGGAGATAAGAAACCCGATCCAGGTTGTACTCAAGAACCGCAGGCCAGCGACACGGGGTGTCTGTCCTGTCTGTGGCACAAAGGTATTCAGAATAGGGAAAGCGTAAACACCCATAGTTGACATTGGGCAGTTAGAGGAGTTACATACTGCCAGTAACGTTCCCTGTATTTACTTAAATCCACAGGCAAGCGGGCATAATATTTGACGGAATATTTGTTCCTGGGGAGAGTGGTATTTTTTTTGAGAATAGTCTCAAAAAAATACCACAGAGTTTGTTAACTTTCCCGGGATGTTGTTCGCAGCTTCCTTGTCTGCGTATCTTAGAGTAAAATTCTATGAGAAATTTTCTGGGCTTCTCGTTGAAGGTATGTGCATTCTCTCAATGAGGGTGCGCCGATAACATGTACTCGCTCCAGGGCTTCTGATAGGGGAAAAGCATCAAACTTACCCAATGAAATTTTGTCTTCAGTAATAGGAAATGAAGGCAAAATACTATATGTTTTATTGCCGTTTCTTGCCTATAGATAGCTGATCCTGTATTGTACTTGGTACCTTTCAAGAGCTTGAGCTACAGCTTTGATGTTGACGGATTCTTTAATTTCATTGGCATATGCATTGTATTGGGGCTGAAGGGCTTTCCATTCACCATGACTTAGGTTAAACTTTAACAAATATGGCTCCGACATATAATTCTCAGGAAATCGAAAAGAAGTGGCAGCAAAGGTGGACAGCTGATCATATTTATGAGGTAGAGGAGGATAGTAGACGCCCGAAATTTTACGCCCTGACCATGTTCCCGTACACCTCGGGAGACCTTCACATTGGTCATTGGTATGCCATGGCACCCTCAGATGTCTATGCAAGATTCAAAAGGATGCAGGGTTATAATGTGCTTCATCCTATGGGCTTTGACGCCTTTGGGTTACCGGCAGAAAATGCTGCCATCAACCATGGAATTCATCCCTATGATTGGACGATGCAAAACATAGAGAATATGCGTCGGCAGCTAAGGAGCATGGGGGCAATATATGACTGGAACCGCGAAGTAGTTACTTGCCTGCCGGATTACTATAAATGGACGCAGTGGTTTTTCCTTAAATTTTATCACGCTGGCTTGGCATATCAGGCTGAGGCGCCTGTTAACTGGTGTCCTAAATGTCAGACAGTGCTGGCTAATGAACAAGTGGTAGGGGAGGGTTTTTGTGAAAGGTGCGGCACGCCAGTGACTAAAAGAGAGTTGAGGCAATGGTTCTTCAGAATTACCGAATATGCCGAGGAACTTCGCGATCATAGTCATCTGGACTGGCCCGAACGCGTAAAGATAATGCAGAAGAACTGGGTGGGCAAGAGCGAGGGCGCTGAAATTTCCTTCTGGCTGGAGCATGAGGGTGTAGAGCAAAAACGGATAAAGGTGTTTACTACCCGCCCAGATACTATTTTTGGGGTGACTTTCTTCCTCCTGGCTCCAGAGCATCCTTTAGTTTCTCAATTGACTGTGCCGGAGCGCAAAGGTGAAGTGGAAGAATATATTACTTGGTGTCGGCGGCAAACTGAATATGACCGGGTAGCACTGGGCAGGGAGAAAACAGGAGTTTTTCTGGGAAGCTACGTTGTCAATCCCCTAAGTGGAGAGAGAGTGCCTATTTGGATTACTGATTATACATTACCAACTTATGGCACCGGAGCAGTAATGGCAGTACCTGCCCATGATGAACGAGACCTGGAGTTTGCCAGGAAGTTTAAGCTACCTGTGCGTGTCGTTATCGCTCCTCCCGATTGGTCAGGTGAGAAATTGACGAAACCATATACAGGGTCAGGTACAATGGTAAATTCTGGGGAGTTTAGTGGTTTACCCAGTGAACAGGGATACGAGGCAATTTGTGCTCTATTGGAAGAAAAGAGATGGGGGAAGCGGACGGTTATTTATCGCCTTCGCGATTGGCTTATCTCCAGACAGCGATATTGGGGGGCACCCATCCCTATAATTTATTGCGATAAGTGTGGCACAGTTCCTGTACCTGAGGAGGATTTGCCTGTCCTGCTTCCTCCCGATGCTGAATTTAAACCTACCGGTGAATCGCCTCTGAAATACTGCCAGTCATTCGTCAATGCGACCTGTCCTAAATGTTCTGGGCCGGCACGCAGGGAAACTGACACCATGGACACTTTTATGTGTTCCTCCTGGTATTTCTTGAGATACACTAGTCCGGAAACCGGAGATGCCCCATTCGATGCTGCCAAAGTGAAGTTTTGGTTGCCTGTGGATTTGTATACTGGAGGTGCTGAGCACGCAGTTATGCATCTCTTCTATGCTCGTTTTTTCATCAAAGCATTGAGGGACATGGGCTTGGTCAACTTCGATGAGCCATTTACTCGCCTATTCAATCAGGGGACTATAATTTATCGTGGTGATAAGATGAGCAAATCTAAGGGCAATGTGATTGCCCCCGACAAATATGTGGCTGAATTAGGAGCCGATGCTGTTCGTGGGTATCTCATGTTTATCGGTCCCTGGGAGCTTGGGGGAGAATGGAATGATAGTGGTATTGTCGGCATCAGTCGCTGGCTGAACCGTGTGTGGAACTTGATAACAACGGACTATATACCGACTTGTCGGGATGTTGTTAATCCTGAGGAGGAGAAAGAATTCCTCCACATAACCCATAAGACTATTAAAAAGGTGACTGCTGATTTGGAGAAATTCCACTTCAACACCATGCTAGCTAGCCTCATGGAATTCACAAACTATCTCTCTAAGGTTAAGGAGAGCGGAACAGTCTCAGATTACTTATGGCGAGAAGCTATCAACTATTTTCTGCTTCTCTTTGCCCCCACCGCCCCTCATCTCACCGAAGAGTTGTGGACCGGGAGCGGGCGTCCTTATAGTATTCATAACCAGGCATGGCCCGAGTATGACGACGAACTGGCACAGGAAGAAGAGATTACCTTGGTCATTCAGGTGAATGGTAAACTTCGTGATAAGATGCTTGTACCCGTTTCCATAAGCGAAGCCGAGGCTAAAGAGTTGGCGTTAGGTCGGAAGCGAGTGCAGGCTTATACTAATGGTAAAAGGCTCACCAGAATCATTTATGTGCCCAAGCGAGTGGTGAATATTGTGATATCATCATGATAGAAGCACAAAAAACAAGGAAAAGAAAGTAATGAAGATAGCATTTGTTGGTGGTGGAGCTATGGGGGAGGCGATGGTCAAATGCCTTTTGACCAAAAAGGTGGCTGCGCCACAAGATATGGTAGTTAGCGATGTCAATCACTTGCGGCGCGAATTATTGAGCAGGGAATATGGAGTTAACACGTTAGCTGATAATAGAAGGGCTGTGGAAAATGTCGACCTGATTATTCTAGCAGTGAAGCCTCAGAATCTACCGAGGATAATGGGAGAGATAAAAGGTTTAGCACTCGAACAGCTAGTGCTATCCATAGTAGCTGGTGCAAATCTGTCCAGCTTATGCCAGAGTTTAAATCATCCCTTTGTTGTTCGTGCTATGCCCAATATGCCAGCGCAAATTGGCGTGGGAATGACTATCTGGACGGCGACTGCTGAGACTGTGCAAAAGCAAAAAGAGTTAGCCCGGGTTATACTGGGTGCTTTGGGTAAAGAAATTTATGTTGATGATGAGAAATATCTAAATATGGCTACTGCTTTAAGCGGCAGCGGTCCGGCTTATGTTTTTCTCTTCATCGAAGCGCTTGTCGATGCTGGTGTGCATATTGGCTTGCCCCGGGATACAGCCCAGGAATTGGTAATACAAACTATATTTGGCTCCATTCGGGCTGTTGAGAAGATGGGTAAACACCCTGCTGATTTGAGAAACATGGTTACTTCGCCAGGGGGAACTACTACCGAGGCTCTTCTTCAGTTAGAGAAGGGAGGATTTCGGTCTCTTCTTCTTGAGGCTGTGGCTGCTGCTTATAAAAAAACTGAACGTCTTTGAGAGTTGCATAAAATGAATTCGCCTTTTGAATATCGCAACTGTCCCTGTTGTGGGCAAAATGATTTTGAGGTGCTCTTCGAGTCTAATATGAAGGCTGATGATTTTCAGAAAGCAGTAGAGACTGTGTATATGATACCTGGGGGGAGATGGGGAAGGCATGTTAAATGTCGGAGTTGTAATTTCATATATGTAAATCCTATCTACAAAGCAAGTGAAATCAACAAAGCATACTCCCAAAGGAAAAGTGTCGATGTTTCTATTATTCGGGAAAACCGTTTACGTGCTTCCGAATCACAGGTAGGACTAATTAAACAGTATAAGAATGGCACATATCTTCTGGATATCGGCTGTGGTGAAGGCTTCTTCCTCTTTAATGCCTCTAGTGCTGGTTATATTACTAAAGGGATTGAATTATCCCAGGATGCGGTAGAATATGCGAGAAGAGAATTTGGTTTGGATGTAGAAGCAAAGTCCTTTGAAGAACTGCAGTTTCCTGAAGACCATTTCGATGTAATTACTCTGTGGCAAGTGCTAGAGCATGTGCCATACCCAATTATGATTCTGAAAGAAGTTCGTAGAATACTCAAACCTGAGGGGCTATTAGTAGCATCCACTCCAAATATTGAGGGAATACCGGCGAAAATATTAGGGAAAAGATGGTGGAATGTAAGGAGGCTGCATATCAACCAATTCACCGTGAAAACTCTTACGACCGTTCTCAAGAATATTGGGTTTAAAAATATATCTTCTGTCTCTTATAAAGAATCCATAAGCGTGCTTATGCTGTTTTTACCAATACTGAAATATTTAAAATTGTATGAGCCATTAAAAGATTTATTCCACCCTAGCTCTATATTGGGTAAGGTTATGAACAAAATGAGGTTAGCATACTCCTCAAAACTGGATAACTGCACAGTAATTGGTTTCAAATAGGAAGATAATAAATGGCAAATATTTCTCTATTGCAGGGGATTGAGCTTGTCAGAGGGGGAATACATCACTATATAACTAATCGCCCCATAGTAGTTTCTTATGAGGTAACGCTTTCTTGTAACTGCAATTGCCTTCACTGTGATCTTGGGGGGTTAATAAAGGATGAAAAGCAGATTAAACCAGAGGAGTATGGAGACTTAACTCAACGCCTGAAGCCGCTTGCAGCGCAAATTTCAGGTGGTGAGCCACTTCTACGTAAGGATATAGCAGCCATAGTCAAAGCTATCAAGCAATCTGGAGTAAAATATGTGATACTTGTTACCAATGGGGCGCTGCTGAACGAGAGTAATTATTTGCAATTACGTGAAGCAGGGGTGGATCAATTTTCTGTATCACTTGACTTCCCTGATGTGCGGCATGACGAATTTCGACGACGGCCAGGTCTCTATAAACGTTTGGAACAAACTCTTCCTCGGCTGGCAAAGATCGGTTTTCAGGATATCATCTTGAACACAGCTATAACCAAAGGCAATCTGAGGGAAATAGTGCCCCTGACAAAAAAGGCTGCTGAGTGGGGTGTAGATATATCGTACAGTGCATATACTGCGCTGAGAACAGGGAATAAGGACTATTGCCTCAACAATGGAGAGGATTTGGAAATTCTACGCCAGGCCATTAACGAACTAATAATGTTAAAAAATCGGGGCATTCACCTGGTTAACCCAGAACTCACGCTCCGAGATACTTTAAAATTCTTTGAACAAGGATACATGCCAAATTGTAAGGCAGGAATAAGATTCCTTGTCGTAATGCCTGACGGGAGCCTAGTTCCCTGTTCACTGCACCGCAGTAAATACGCTACTCAAGAAGAGATGATAGAAAATTTCTCCCGAACTAACCAATGTGGTAGTTGTTATGTCGCTATAAGGTCCTACAGTGAGATGTCGTTTTTGAGTCACCTGAAAAACCTCCCAAGGTACATACGGCAAATGGTTTTTAACTAAGATATATTTATTAATCGCTCGTGGTGAGTGTTCGGTCAGACTCATACCTAAGTCTTGTCGAATTACGAGCGGCGCTCACGGTCAAATGGGCTCGCCCTTCGATATGCCTATGGCACGTGAATTACTGTGGGAAGCTTTCTCTGAAGTATTTGCAGACTTTATTTTAAGTGGCGGCTGGGGTCTCGCCGGGGTGTAGCTTGCGCCACTTTTCTAAAAGTTGCTCCCGTGTTTCCTTGTAGTCGGGGTCGGGAATGCAACAATCCACAGGGCAGACCTCAACACATTTTTGTGTCTCGAACCAGCCAACACACTCAGTGCATTTATTGGGGTCAATAACATAGATTTCCTCTCCTTCAGTTATAGCCTCGTTTTTGCATTCTGGTTCGCAGGCACCACAACTAATGCATTCCTCGGTAATTTTATATGCCATCTTTCTATAACCTCCTTAATTTTCAGCTTTTAATTTTACACTTTGCTTTTATTAATGGCGAGCCCAGTAGGTGTGGAAAACTTCTCATTGAGAGCTAAAGCCACATGATCGGGAACCATACCTTCAAGACAACCTCCTAACTTACTTACTTCCTTGATTAGTGTGGAGCTAAGAAATTGATATTGAGAGCTAGTCATCAAGCAAAGTAGCTCAATGTCTGGCGCCAGTTTTCTGTTCATCAGCGCTATTTCAAATTCCCGTTCGAAGTCGGAGTTTGCTCTCAAGCCGCGGACCATGACTTTGCCTCCTACCGCGTGTACGAAATCCACAGCCAGCCCTGTAAAAGCTTCAACATGGACGTTGGACAGGCCGGTTACCGCCTCTTCCACTAACTTTACCCTTTGCTCCAGAGAAAAAAGCGGCTGTTTAGCAGGGTGCTCATAGATGCCGACGATTAACTTATCGACCAGGGCTGCTGCTCGTTCAATAATATCCATGTGCCCGCAGGTAAGAGGGTCAAAAGTACCAGGATAAACTGCTACGGTCATAGTCAAACCTCCTTTTGGTATATAAAAATAAAAGTATCACCATAGCGGCGTTGTTTAACTAGATGGAGTCCGTCATAGTTGGAATTTAGGGGGAAGCGATTTGCGTGGCAAAGCACGATCGTAGAATTTTTTCCTAGCAAATTTGACTTGGCTATACTTATAAATGAACCATTTATAGAAGAGTCAGAGTAAGGTGGGTCCAGAAAGACAATATCATAATCATTGCTAAGGAAGTTAACTGCTTTGCTCACACTGCAGCAATAAATATGAGCTCGGTGTAGTTCTCCTATTTTTTCCAGGTTGGTTCTGATAACGTTACAGCAGCTTTTCCTGTGGTCAACAAAATCAACCCATTCTGCCCCACGGCTGAGCGCTTCAATACCCAGAGCACCGCTGCCGGCGTATAAGTCAAGAACCCGACGCCAATTGGTGGTACTGTTCTCCAGAAGAGAGAATATAGCTTGTCTCACTACACTGGTCGTAGGTCTAATGGAGTGCCTTGGTAGGGTTTTTAACCGAGTTCCTTTTGCGCTACCACCAGTGACCCACATTTCATTAGCCTTCCTTAAAGAATAGTTATATGATATTATATTATTATTCTGTTCCTTATTTCAAGTAAGCCAGGATTGTTGACTAGTAGAGTAGTATGCTCTATACTTTAGCTTAAGCTAAGACAAAGGTTGAAATGAGTACAGGATTTGAAAGGTTTTCTGAAGGGGCTCGTAGAGTACTGACGCGGGCTCAAGGAGAGGCACAGCGTCTGGGACACAATTACATAGATACCGAACATATCTTGTTGGGGATAGCAGGGGAAGAATCAGGGCTCGGGGCCAAAGTTTTAAGTAATTTAGGTGTATCGCCGAGCAAGATACAAGCGGCGGTGGAATTTGTAATTGGCAAAGGGGAACATCGAGCCACCAGTGGAGAAATTGACCTTGCTCGTCGGGCAAAAAGAGCCATCGAGTTTGCTGTGGACGAGGCACGTCGTCTTAATTCCAGCTATATAAGTGTTGAGCATCTTTTGCTTGGATTACTGCGTGAAAGCGAAGGAGTGGCTTTTAGTGTATTAGAGAGTTTGGGCATTACCCTGGAACGTACACGTGAGGAGGTCAATCGGGTTGTG
>Ga0172363_10001354_pt1 | contig 19722 bp, 15 predicted proteins | sample LakKivs2_kivu2a2_FD_114541 | JGI IMG/M metagenome (GOLD analysis project Ga0172363, IMG submission 114541) | Sediment microbial communities from Lake Kivu, Rwanda - Sediment s2_kivu2a2 | ecosystem: Environmental > Aquatic > Freshwater > Lake > Sediment | place: Rwanda: Western Province, Lake... | reverse complement strand
CCTAAAAGATTCTGTCTAAAACGTCCCTGCTTGCCTTGTAAAATATCGGCTAGAGAACGTAAAGGACGATGCTGCGCTGCATGCATTGGTGCTGAACCAGAAGATTTTCTAATTGAGTTATCAATTAAAGCATCAACGGCTTCTTGAAGCATACGTTTCTCATTCTTAATGATTACTTCTGGAGCTTTTAATTCCAACAATTTCTTTAATCGATTATTTCTATTAATAACCCTTCTATATAAATCATTTAAATCAGAAGAGGCGAATCTACCACCATCAAGTTGAACCATTGGTCTTAATTCCGGAGGCAAAACTGGCAAGACAGTCAAAAACATCCACTCTGGCCTCATTCCAGCTTTAATCATCGATCGAACTAGTTTTAATCTGGCTAATAATTTTTTATCTATTTGAATATTTTTTCTTGATTTACTAATAGCGTCCTCTAATTCTTTATTTAATTTTTTAAGATCTATAGCTTCGAGAAGTTTTTTTACTGGTTCACTGCCAGTAGAAGCAGAGAAAATATGGGCATATTCTTTTGAAAGTTGAAGATAATCAATTTCTGATAAAACTACTTTTGGTTTTAAAATTTCTATTTCCGTTTTAGCTTTTAGATAAGAACTTTCTAACTCCTTTCTTTTTCCTTTAGGCCAATTTTTTAATTTATTTTTTAACTCTTTTCCTAAATCTTCCAGGGCTTTAGCTTTAGCGTTAACATCGACTGAAGTTACAATATAACTATTGTAATAAATCACCTTCTCCAATGAAGGGAGAGAAATATCAAGCATTAAACTTATTCTTGAAGGAATACTTCTCAAAAACCAAATATGAGCCACAGGAGCAGCTAATTTTATATGGCCCATTCTTTCTCGTCTCACAGATGATCTAGTAACTTCTACACCACAACGATCACAGACTTGTCCCTTATAGCGAGCAGTCTTATATTTGCCACAGGCGCATTCATAATCCTTTACCGGTCCAAAAATTTGCTCAGAAAAAAGACCTTCTTTTTCTGGCTTCTGGGTTCTATAATTAATAGTTTCAGCCTTTGTCACTTCTCCATAAGAACCTTGTTTCTCGCCCCGTTCTAAATCAGACCAAGAAAGAATTTCTTCTGGAGAAGCCAGCCTTAAAGAAAGAGCTTCAAAATCTTTAATCCTTAAATTTTTTTGATCATTCATAAAAAAATATTATTCACAAAAAAATAAGAACCTTTCGCTTTACTCAAGAACCTTGTTTCTCGCTTCGCTCGAAATTAACGATTTTTTCTTTTTGCTCAAAAGAACCGTCTTCGGTTTTTATACCAAGAAGATTGATTGATAAACCTAAAGCTTGAAATTCTTTCAAAATAACATTGAAAGCAGCAGGAATATTAGGACTTTTTATTCTTTCTCCTCTGATAATAGATTCGTAAGTAGCTGCCCGGCCAATAACATCGTCGGATTTTATGGTGAGCATTTCTTGAAGGGTATAAGCAGCACCATAGCCTTCCAAAGCCCAAACTTCCATTTCTCCAAATCTTTGGCCACCTAAATGAGCTCTACCCCCTAACGGTTGCTGAGTAATTAAAGAATATGGCCCAATAGCTCTCATATGAACTTTATCTTCAACCATATGCTCAAGTTTCATCATATACATAATGCCAATGGCCACTTTCTTATCAAAAGGTTCACCAGTTTTCCCGTCATAAAGAATAACTTTTCCATCTTCACTCAAACCAGCGGTTTTCAATTCGTTTTTAATATCTTCTACACTAGCGCCATCTAAGGCTGGAGTGACAGCTCGATAACCAAGCTTCTCGCAAACTAAACCTAAATGGTTTTCAAAAACTTGACCCAAATTCATTCTTTTACCAACGCTTAAAGGATTGAGAATTATATCAACTGGCGTACCATCTTCTAAATAAGGCATATCCTCTTCAGGTAAAATAATAGAAATTACTCCTTTATTACCATGTCGTCCGGCTAATTTATCGCCTACCCTTAATTTTCTTAACTCTGCAATTTCCACATTAATTTTTTTAATCACTCCTGGATCCAATTTATCTCCATTCTGACGGCTCAAAATTTTAGTTCTAATTACTCTGCCAGTGCGAGAAGGTTCTAAAACCAGAGAGCTATCTTTTATCTCTTTTATTTCCTCACCAAAAATAGCTTGAAGAAGTCGTTCTTCTGGAGTTAACTCTGTTTTTCCTTTGGGAGAAATCTTTCCCACCAAAATATCTGCTCCCTTAACCTCTGCCCCAAGACGAACGATGCCATCTTCATCTAAATCCTTTAATTTCTCTTCAGAAATATTTGGAATATCTCTCGTCGTCATTTCTGGCCCTAATTTTGTATCTACCACATCGCAACTGAATTCTTCTAAATAAACTGAAGTGAAATAATCTTTTCTTAAAACTCTTTCTGAAATAACAATGGCATCCTCATAATTAAAACCATAAAAAGGAAGAAAAGCCACTAATAAATTCTGACCTAGAGCTAAGATTCCATTTTCTGTTGCTGAACCATCAGCTAATAAATCACCTTTTTTTACTTTTTGATCTCTTTGAACCACTGGTCTTTGATGAAGACAACTGTCTTTATTACTTCTTTCAAAATGTATTAATTCATATTTCTTTCTATCCTTTTCTTTGGTTTTAATCGTAATATGAACGCTATCCACTTCTATCACTTCGCCTTCTACATCGCTAACTAAACATTGCCCTGATTCTAAAGCAATTTTTTCCTCCATACCAGTAGACACTAAAGGTGCTTTTGGTCTAACACAAGGCACTGCTTGCCTTTGCATATTAGCACCCATCAGAGCTCTGTTGGATTCATCATGTTCTAAGAAAGGAATTAAACTGACAGCTGCTGAAATAGTTTGTTGACACGAAACATCTATTAAACCAATTTCTACACGTTTAGCCATTGATGGTTCTCCATTAATTCTTGCTCCTACCATTTCGTCTTTTATTCTTCCTTTTTCATCAATATCTATTCCTCCGTGAGCAATTCTATATTTTAATTCTTCAAAAGCATCTAACCAGATTATTTCTTGGGTTAAATATCCGTTTTTAACTTTAATATAAGGAGTCTCAATAAAACCAAATTCATTAAGCCTGGCGTATAAGGATAAGGATAAGACTAAACCAATATTCTGACCCTCTGGTGTTTGAATAGGGCATAACCGTCCATAATGGCTTGGATGGACATCTCGAACTTCGAGTCCTGCTCTTTCTCTCACTAATCCTCCCGGACCCATAGAGGTAACTTTTCTTTTATGTTCTAATTCGGAAAGCATATTCATTTGTTCCATAAATTGACATAGTTGGGAAACATTAAAAAATTCTTTAAGACTAGTCACTATTTGTCGAGGATTAATTAATTGGGCTGGATTTAAAGTTAAAGGATCAAGAGTAGCCATTCTATCTTGAATAGTTCTTCGCATCCTCATAATGCCAACTCGAAAACGATCTGTTAAAATTTCTCCTACAGCTTTTATCCTCCTATTACCTAAATGATCAATATCGTCGTCTTTTGCCTCGGGATCAATATTAAGACGAATGATTTCTTTAACAATAGCTATTAAATCTTCTTTAATTAAAATTCTTTGATCAAGAGAGACGTTTATTCCTAATCTCTGATTTAATTTATGGCGACCGACTTTTGCTAAATCGTACCTATCTCGTCTGAAAAACATATTGTTTATCAAATCCCGGCTATTATCGTATGTTGCCAATTCTCCTGGCCGTAAGCGATGATAAATCTCAATATAACCTTCTTCTTGATTAGTAGAAGGGTCTTTTTTAATAGTTTTTTCAATATATTTAAAAAGAGCCTCTTCTTTTAAAGAAGCAAATGATTTTTTTATCTCATCATTAGTTTCAAAACCAAAAACTTTGAATAAAGCGGTAACAGGTACTTTCCTCTTTCTGTCTATCTTTACCCATATTACTTCATCAGTATCAGTCTCAAACTCTAACCAAGATCCATGGTAAGGAATTAATTTTGCTCCAAAAAGATTAACTCCTTTAAAATTCACAGATTTAAAGTATACTCCTGGCGAACGATTTATTTGGGAAATAACAACCTTCTCTATACCGTTAATAATAAAAGTACCTCGGGGAGTCATTATTGGTACTTCTCCAAAATAGACCTCTTGCTCTTTTACCGTCCCTTGTTTTTTATTGGTTAATCTAAGTTTAACCCTTAAAGTGGCTTCATAATTAAGTTCTTTTTCTTTAGCTTGCTTTTCAGTTAATTTCGGCTCTTCTAAATAATAATCTAAAAATTCTAACTCTAATTCTTTACCAGTATGATCTTTGATAGGAGAAAGTTCCTCAAAAGATTCTTTAATTCCCTGTTTAATAAACCAATCAAAAGAAGCAGTCTGAAATTGAGTCAAAGACGGGGGCTCTAAAATTCCCCGGTAGTGACGGGCAAAACTCTTTATCTCTAAAGTCTTGAACATTTATGATTAATTATTAAAAAATTGTAAACGCACAAAAACTCCTCCCAAAAATAGGATTGGTTCTTGATTCTACGAGTATAATAAGAACCTGCCTTGCTTCACTCGGCAGAACCTTTTTTCTCTCTTTGCTCGAAATAAATATTTTTTATTCACTCTCGCGCTATTTTTAAAGCTTTGAGAATAACTTGAGCTATCCTCTTAGAAGTAATACTTTTTTCTTGGGAAGTATCCAAAATAACACGACGGATATTCTTTGGTTTTATTTTATTCTTTTTTAAAAATTTGTCAAGAGAAATGAGTAAATCCTCGCCGTTATCAGCCTTAATTTGATATTTTTTATTACCAAACCAGAAAGATAAAAGAATCATAAAATCATAAATTTATTCTGATTTTTAGATACATCGGCGGAGCCGATACCTTTCAGAAAAAATTTGCCCTGATGCCTCACAACGAAATTGTGAGGACAAATTTATTTTGTGTGTTTCTCTCGCCATTCTTTAATTTTTTGATGGTTACCTGATAAAAGAATTTTTGGCACTCGCCAAGAAATTTTTTTTGAAGGATTGGGATGAAAGACTTCTGGTCGAGTATATTGAGGGTACTCGTATTTATCTGGTAGCAAAGAAAAGGATTCCTCTTTTAATGATTCTTCTCTGATAACTCCTGGGATTAAACGAGTAATTGCATCTACTAAAATCATTGCTGGTAATTCTCCACCAGTTAAAATATAATCGCCAATAGAAATTTCTTCGTCAGCAAGATATTTAGCTACTCTTTCATCCATCCCTTCATAATGAGGGCAAATTAAAATTAATTGATTATACTTTTTTAATTGCTCTAATTTTTTTTGAGTTAGTTTTTTCCCTTTGAGAGAAAAAAGAATTACTCTGGTTTTAGTTTGTTTCTGATTCTTCCTTAAATCTTTAAGAGCTTTGAAAATCGGTTCCAATAAAAAAATCATCCCTGCTCCGCCACCATAAGGCCTACCATCAACTGTCCGATGTCTATCTTTGGTCCATTTTCTCAAATTAAAAATATTTATTTTAAGAAGTTGTTTTACTTTAGCTCTTTTAATAATAGAGGTATTAAAATAGTTCTTAAAAGCTTCTGGAAAAATTGTAAGAATATCAAAACGCATAATTGTTCTACAAATAAAAAATCGCGGTAGATTATTCATCATACCGCGATTTTGTAAATTTTTCAATCAAATAACGAGATTGCCGATCAAATTAAAAATTTAAACCTTCGGCAATCTGATCAGCTGCATGTTCGGCTTCTCGAGTATGAGTGGAACCAGCTGGTTCCTCAATCTTAAGATTAATTCTTGCTCGATTCTTAGCCCCGACAACTCTTAAAATAGTACGAAGAGCTTTAGCCATTGCTCCTTGACGGCCAATAATTTGAGCCATGTCTTGAGGATCTACTTTTAAAGAAAGTAGAACTCCCATTTCATCGACTTTTCTCTCAACTTTGACCGCATCAGGATTATTAACCACACTCTTGACTACAATTTCGAGAACTTTTTGATCTACAGGTAGTTCGGCCATATTTTCTTTTTAAACATTCTTATTAGTTTCTTTTATTTCGAGCCGCCAGTTGGCGGCGAAAAAAAGGTAATCCTTACTATCCGAGTAGCCGTCGACCTTCTTCCGGCTACCAAATCTTTTGTATTATACACTATTCTTCATTTCGAGTAAAGCGAGAAAAAAGGTAATCCTTATTTCGAGCAGAGTGAGAAAAAAAGTAATCTTTATTTTTGCTCAAGTAATTTTTCCGATTCTTCTAATTTAATTGAGAGTAACTGGGAACTATTTTTTTCGTTAATCGTCACGCCATAGATTACTTCAGCTATAGTCATCGTCATGCGATTATGAGTAATAATAATAAACTGAGTATTTTTACAAAGCTCCTTTAGAATTTGAGAAAAACGTTGACTATTTTCTTCATCTAAGGCAGCATCTATTTCATCAACTACCACTAAAGGTGGATCGGATTGATTAACAATAGCGAACAGCAAGGAAATAGCCACTAAAGTTTTCTCTCCGCCAGAAAGCATTTCCAAACTCTTTAATTCAGTTTTGGGAATATCTATTCTAATATCAATACCCCAGAATGGTTCTTTTGTTTCATCTATCACTGGAATACTATTCTCTTCTTCAATGTTGGATAAGTTTTTTTGTCTTTTGATTTGTTCTAATTTGGCTGATCCCCCAGAAAACATCAATCGAAAATAGCGATTAAAATCTTTATTGATTTCATTTAAAGATTTCTCGAACGTCCTCTCAATTTCTTTGGTTAATTCCTGAATTAAAACTTTTAAATCCTGAGATCCTTTTTGAAGATCTTCTATTTGTTGGGATAAAAATTCATATCGTTTTGAAATTTCTTGGTATTCTTTCATCACGTTTGCATCTTCTGTTCCTATCTCGGCAATTTCTCGTTTAATCCTGAAAACTTGTTTTTCCAGAAGAATAAATTTTTCGCCGTCTAAAAGAATATCATTTTTATTCTCCTGATAATATTTTTCAATTACAGGATAATCTAAATCTGCTTCCTCTACTCTTCTTTTAAAATCTTCTAATCGTAATTTGTATTTCTCAACCAATAATTCTTCTTTCTGGACATCTTTTAATAATTCTTCCTTTTGACTTCTCAGTTTAGTTATTTCTTCAAAAGCACCTCGAAATCCTTTGTTTTTTTTGTTAATTTCTTCCTCATTTTTCTTCAATTCTTGGTTTCTAACTAATAACTTTTTTTCTAATTGTTCTAAAGCCTCTTGAATTTTATTAATATCCTTCTGATTATCCCCCTTCTTGAAAGAAAAGACATCATTCAAATTATTGATAATTTCTTTTATTTTTTTATGGACTAAGGGTAAATCTTTAATTTCTAATAAATACTCCAACTTATTTTTAATATTTGATATTTTTTCTTCTAATTCCTTTCTGGAAAAAGAAAAACCAGGGTTTACTTCCTGCCGACCTAATTCTCTTAAAACCGTCGATTTTTGATTTTGCAAAGTAATAATTTCCTGAGTAATATTTTGAACTTTTACTTCCAAACCATTATTCCCTTCCTCTTTAGAAAGTAATAATCTTTTTTCTCTTTCTTGAATTTCCTTATCTATCTTTTCTAAATTTTGGTTTAAACTATCTAAATCATGTCCTTCCGGGAAATTCTCTTGAAGAACGGAATGATAAATATTGGCAAAATATCGTTTTTCTATCTCGGTTAGATCCTCTCGAATTTTTTCCCTTTTTTCCCACCGATTAACTTGTCTTTTAAGAGACCTTAAATGAGGCAGAATTTCTTTTTCTAAAGCTATGGTTTTGTCTAAGTTGATATCAGTTTCTTCTAACTTCCTCTTCGTCTCCTCTTTTTTTAGTTCAATATTTTTCAATCCTAAAATCTCCTCCAACATTATTCTTCTCTCTTGAGGAGAAACCAATAAAAGACTTTCTATTGATCCTTGATTAATAATAGAAAAACCTTTAAGTCCAATCTTGGCACTAGCTGTTAAATCAATGATATCCTTCAAGCGACAAGATTTATGATTCAAAAAATAACTATTATTTCCTTCTTTATCAATTCGTCTTAAGATGCTAATTTCACTGTATTCTGAATTAAAAATTTTCCCCTGGTTATCAAAAATTAATTCTACTTCACAAAAAGCGACTGTGGTATCTTTTCTACCTCCCGCAAAAATCAAATCTTGACTTTTATCAGCTCTAATATTTTTGAAACTTTGTTCACCTAAAGCCCATCGCAGAGCATCAACAATATTTGATTTTCCAGAACCATTTGGCCCAATAATAGCCGTAATTAAAAAAGGAAACTCTAAAATTGTTTTCCCTTTAAAAGATTTAAAATTTTTTAAAATTATTTTCTTTAAAAACATAAGTCGAGTTTGCTACCAACCTTTTGATTCCAAGGCTTTTTGAGCCGCATTAATCTCTGCTTCTTGCTTGGAATAACCTGTGCCTTGGCTAATTAAATCTTCGTTTAAATAAACACCAACCTCAAATTGTTTAGCATGATCAGGTCCCCATGATTTCAAACTTTTATAAATGGGAGTAATACCTAATAATTCCTGACTCTTTTCTTGAAAAAGACTTTTTGCGTCTTTATAAGACGCTGTCTGGAGAATGGTTTCAGTCTTAGAAAGAATGTATTTTTTAATAAAATCTTTGGCTTTTTCTATACCTCCATCTAAATAAAAAGCGCCAATCAAAGCTTCAATAGTATTGGCTAAAAGGTAGGAACGACTATTTTTTAATTCTCTAGCTTCGCCATGAGAAACTAAAAGATAATCCTCAAGTTTTAACTCTTTAGCTACTGCTAACAAAGAATCGCTATTAACCAAAGCAGCTCTTAAACTAGTTAATTCTCCTTCGGAAAACTGAGGATAATGTTTAATTAAATACTCAGCCACGACAAAGCCTAAAATTGAATCCCCTAAGAATTCCAATCTTTCGTTATGGGGAATACCCCAATCACGATGTTCATTTAAAAAAGAGCGGTGAGTTAAAGCCTCTTTTAATAAATCTAACTTTTGAAAAGATATATTTAAAATCTGAGAAATCTTTTTAAAATCTTTCATTATTGTTTTCCCTCTTTTTGTTTAAGAGTTTCTTCCATTTGCCGATAAATTGTTCCTAAAACCCCATTAACAAAACGGCGGGAAGAATCACCTCCAAAATTTTTAGCTAATTCCACAGCTTCATTAATGGCCACTTTGGGAGGTACCTCCTTTTTGTCTCCAAAAATTAATTCAAAAATTCCTATCCTTAAAACATTTCTATCAATGATGTTAATTTGTTCAAGTGGCCATTCTGGCGCACCACTTTCAATTAATTGATTGAGCTCTCCCCAATGAGCTAAAATCCCTTCAAGGAGAGTTTTTGGATAATTAGGATCTTCTAAACCTTGACCGAGACTATCTAAATTCCTTTGAAAAATCGACCTCACATCTTTATCCTTCAGATTGTGGAAATCCCATTCATAAAGGACCTGCAAGATAATGGAACGAGAAAGATGACGAGAGCCCATAGTAAAAAATTCATTTATTTATTTTCTTCAAGTTTTTTCTCTTTTTGTTTCTTTTCTTTTTTAGAAAGTCCTTTGTAAACATCAATCACTTCATTGTTTTTGTAATAACCGCAATAGGGACAAACACGATGGGATAAAATATTACGACCGCAATGAAAGCATTTAATTAAATTTAATGGTTTTAAAGCCATATGAGAGCGTCCTTTATTAACCCGGGAGCGAGAATGATGTCTTGCTGGTAAAGCCATATAATAAATTTTTAATTTTTCCTGCCTGCCGGCAGGCAGGAATTTTAAATTTTGAAAATTAACTCATGAAGATTAACATAAAAAAGCCTTGAGATCAAGAACCTATTTTTTCTAGGCTAATGTCGATTGTTTCGCCATCTAAAATAATCTCTTTTTTAAAAGAAAAATCTTTCTTCTTGTTCCAGATAACTTTTTTAATCTGCAATCCTTTCTGTATTTGTTTTTGATTCCTTTTTAACAATTCTAATATCGCATTTTTACCCTGCAAACAAATTATTATTTCATCTGAAGGCAGAAGTCCTGCTTTTCGACGAATAATCTGAATCTGCCTGATGTAATCGCGTATCAGACCTTCTTCCTTTAGTTCTGGCGTAATTTCAGTGTCTATTTCAACTTCCTTTTCCATTTTATCGTCAAAAACCACTTGTTTCACGTTTATCTCATCCTTTATTAAATCCACTAATCCTTTATTGTTTTTAATTTTTGTAGTTGCTTGTGACCCTTCGTAGAACCCTATTTGATCTTTGATTTTGAGCGAAGCGATTGGTTGCCTCACTTTTATACCTGTCTGGGATCTTTCTGCTAAAGCTAAGGAAACAATTTCCCGAACCTTTGTCATCTCCCGCTCTAAATCTCTGTTAATTAATTCTTTATCGGGTTGGGGATAATCGCAAAGATGAACTGATTCTGGATCTTTTTCATCTTTCAAGCCCTGATACATCTGCTCGCTTAAAAATGGCGCAAACGGTGCTATAATTTTACTTAAAGTAAACAAAATATATTTTAAAATTTGGGCGGTTTCTTTTCCCTGTCTATTGTTTTTAAACCTTTGGCGAGACCGTCTTAAATACCAGGTTGAAAACTCGTCAATAAATTTTTCTATCGGTCTCACTGCTTTTAATAAATCGTATTTATCCATTGCTTTATTGATTTCTTCATTCAAGGAATTTAATCTGGATAAAATCCATTCGTCCAAGACAAAAATATTACTTGCCGTCTTAATACTAAATTTCTTATTCTCCTCGTTGGCATATAATTTATAGAATGTATAGACATTCCAAAGGATTATTAAAACTTTTTTTAACGTCTCCTCAACTCCCTTTTCAGAAAAACATAAATCGTCTGCTTTAATAGCCGGACTGCTTAGAAAATAAAAACGCATAGCATCAGCGCCATATTTATTAACTATTTGTTTCGGTTCCGGGTAATTCCTCAAGCGTTTACTCATTTTTTGACCATTTTCAGCTAAAATAATCCCGTTGACAATATTGTTCAAAAAAGCTGGTTTATTGAATAAAGCCGTAGATAAAACTATTAAAGTATAAAACCATCCTCTTGTCTGATCTACGCCTTCAGCGACAAATTGAGCGGGAAAATTTTTTTCAAATGATTCTTTGTTTTCAAAAGGATAATGAACCTGAGCATAGGGCATTGAACCAGATTCAAACCAACAATCAAAAACTTCTGGAATTCTTTTCATTAAACCGCCACATTTTTCGCATTTAAAAACAATTTCATCAATGTATGGCTTATGAAGATCTTTTATTTTTCTATTGCTTAATTTTTCCAACTCCTTAACTGAACCAAAAACTTTAATATTATCGCAAGAATTTATTTTATCATTTTTGCTACCCTTCGGCAGTGAGCTCAGGGCCGAACTGCCCTGACATTGCCAAATGGGTAAAGGCGTACCCCAATAACGAGAACGGGAAATTGACCAATCTCTCGCCTCTTCTAGCCACTTGCCAAAACGACCGTGTTTTATATGTTCAGGAACCCAATTTATTTTATCATTATTCTTTATAACTTTTTCTTTTATGGCGGTGACTTTCATAAACCAAGAAAAAGTAGCATAATTCAAAAGCGGAGTGTCACAGCGCCAGCAAAAAGGATAACTGTGAATGATTTTTTCTTGAGAAAATAATTTATTTTGCTTTTCTAACCATTGAACAACTTTTCTATCAGTTTTAGAAATATCATCTTTTGGCTTTACTTCCTCTCCTGCCCAATCTTTTACTGCCTCAGTAAAACAACCGTCTTCTTTAACGTGCTGAATAAAAGGAAGAGCTTTCAAGAAGCTGAGCTTTAAATCATCTTCGCCAAAAGCCGGCGCAATGTGAACAATCCCCGTCCCTTCTTCTGTGGAAACAAAATTTGCGTCATAAATTTTCCAACCGTTATTCTTGCTCTTTAAATCATCTTTTTGAAAAAAATAATCAAATAAAGGCTCATATCCTAATCCCATCAAGCCTTTGCCTTTTATTTCTTCAATAATTTTATATTTATCTTTAATAACCTCTAGCCTATTTTTTGCTAAAATGTAAAACTGTTTATCAATTTGTATTTTTACATAATCAATATCTTTTCCGACTGCTAAAGCTACGTTGCCAGGCAAAGTCCAAGGAGTGGTTGTCCAAACCAAAATAAAAGTATCTTTTTCCTTTTTTAATTTAAATTTAATTATAACTGATAAATCTTCAATGTCTTTATATCCTAAAGTCACTTCAAAATTAGAAAGCGTTGTTCCGCAGCGAGGACAAATATGCATGCTTTTATAATCCCTATAAATTAATCCTTTATTCCATAATTGCTCAAACACCCACCAAACAGATTCCATATAATCAGAGTCCATTGTTTTATATGGGTGCTCCATATCAACCCAGCGGCCAATTCGAGGGATAACTTTTTTCCATTCATCGACATAGCGTAAAACACTGTCTTTGCAAGCTTTATTAAATTTATTTACACCAATGCTCTCAATGTCTTTTTTATTTTTTAAATTTAATTCCTGCTCAATTAAATTTTCAATCGGCAAACCATGACAATCCCAACCCCAACGCCGTTCTATTCGAAAACCTCTCATCGCCCAATAACGAGGCACGACATCCTTAATTAAAGAAGCGAGAATATGGCCGTAGTGAGGCAGACCCGTTGCAAAAGGAGGCCCATCAAAAAAAATATAAGGTTTATTTTTTGGCCTTTGTTCTATTGATTTCTCAAAAATCTTATTTTTTTGCCAAAAATTGAGAATTTCTTCTTCCTTTTTAACAAATTCTAATTCTGCCATGTTCCTTTAAATTTACCCCGTTAGAAGTTTGACGCTAATCTTTCGTTTAAGACAGCCCAAGCCGCAAAGGCGGCTTCGCCTTTAGATTTTCTTTTATCAATAGTTTATCGCTGAACTTCTAACAGGGTTTACCTTAAATTAGTAATAATATGATATAATAAAAACAAACGAATGGCAAGAAAGACTTTTCGAAAAGATTTAGCCACCAATAAAAAGGCTTATTTTAATTATGAAATTCTGGAGAAATTTGAAGCTGGAATTGTTCTTTTAGGCATAGAGGTAAAATCCTTAAAAATGAATAAAGCTAATATTGCTGGTGCTTATGTTGTAATTAAAGATCATGAAGCTTTTCTTCTAAATACTTCTATCTCTCCTTATCAGCCTCAAAATACCCCACCAGATTATGACCCGCAAAGAACAAGAAAACTTCTCCTGCAAACCAAAGAAATTAATTATTTATCTGACAAAACCAAACAACAAGGATTGACTTTAATCCCCCTAAAGGTATATAATAAAAATGGTTTAATCAAAGTAGAAATTGCTTTGGTTAAAGGGAAAAAGAAATTTGATAAAAGAGAAGCTCTAAAAAGAAGAGAAATAAAAAAGAGGATAGAGAAAACAAAAAAAGGAGAATACTGAATACAGGATACAGATATCGGGGATGCTCGGATTCGATAGGAAGGAATTTCTTAAAATGCGAGTTGAGGAAACTTCGTTAGCTCATTAAAATCGAAGAGGCAATTAAATGCCAATCAAATTCCTGCTTATGCTTATGCTTAATGCATAAGTTAAGCTTATCCTCTTTTGAGGAATCCCTTTAATTGATTCTCAATGGATTAAAGGGATTTAAACATTGAGATAGATGAAAATTAGCGTATCCGACTAATTTTCATCAAAAATACTTCGGATAGTTTTAAGAAAAAGTTTGTTCAGTTTCTTTTCTTAACCCTACTAAAACTGAACTACACTCGTAGAATTATTAAGAATGAACTTCTTAGACGCGGGTCCAATTCCCGCCATCTCCACCCCCACACCAAACAATAAAAACTAACTTGTTTCCAACACAAATTCGCCTTATTGGTAAAGATGGAAAATTAATAGGAATCCTCCCTTACGAAGAGGCTCTTTTAAAAGCCAAGGAACAAGAATTAGATTTAGTCGAAGTAACCAGAAGAACAGATCCTCCAATCTATAAATTAGGAAATTATAACAAGATAAAGTACGAACGAGAGAAAAAACAAAAATTGCAAAAATTTAAAGAGAGACAAACCGCTCCAAAATCAATTAGAATCGGATTTAATGAAAGTTCCCATGATTTATTAACTAAAGTAAAAAAAATAAAGGAGTTCTTAAATGATGATAGAATAGTTAATATCGAAATGCGTTTGCGTGGCCGAGAAAAGGCTCATGGCGATTTAGCCAGATCAAAAATAGAAAATTTTTTGACTCTAATAAAAGTTTCTTCTGACGCCTCTGACGGGATGACTTATAAAATTATTCAGTCTTTAAAAAGATATCCTCAAGGGTTTATCGTTACTTTAAAGAAAAATTAATTAAATTTTAAATCATGAAAAAGATGGGTAAAACATCAATCCAGAAAAGAATCAAAATTACTAAAAGAGGAAAAGTCTTAAGAAGGATCAGCCATCAAGGACATAATCAGGCTAAGCAATCTTCCAAAACAAAACAACAAAGAAGAAAGGATGCTTCTTTTCATTTATACGCAAAACAGGTTAAAAGAGATATTTTTTAATTAATATGGCAAGGGTAAAACGAGGCATCATGGCAAATAAAAGAAGAAAAAACCTTTTGAAATACGTAAAGGGTTTTAGATATGGACGAAAAACAAAATATCATCTCGCTAAAGAAGCTCTGCTTCATGCTTGGACTCATGCCTTTAGAGACAGAAAAAGAAAAAAAAGAGAAAAAAGACAACTTTGGGATATAAAAATTAATGCTGCTTCAAGAGAATTAGGCTTAAATTACAGTAAAGTAATTACTCAGTTTAAAAAAGAAAACATCAAATTAGACAGAAAAATCTTAGCTGAATTGGCTGAAAGACAGCCCCAAGTATTCAAAGAAATAATAGACCAAATCAAATAACAAAGAGGAGCTCTTATTATATTCTGAACGGAAAGTAATATTCAGAAGGAGTTTTCTTTTTGCGTAAAAAATACCTCTTCATTGATAAAAGAATAACTAAACTTATCCCCTGGCTTAAGGCAACAAAAAAGAAAATTAAAGGAAAGCCGAAGATTAAAGCGAGAGAACTACCAATCAAAATCGCAATAGCTGAACCAAAATTAAAACCTGTGCTATTCAAGGTCCATTCAAAACTTACTCTCTTAGGATTAATGTAACGAGTAAAAATAGCGTTCCAGGGCGGTACATACAAGGCATCAGCAATCCCGAGAATACAATAAATTAAATATAATTCGCCAGTAGTTTTGGAAAAAAGAAGGGCTATAGGAACTAACATATTCAAAAATTGACCCAAAACCAAAGTCATATAATCATCAGCCTCTCCTTCGACTCTATCTAAATAATTAGAAATAAATAATTGAAGAAGCCCTTTAATTATCCAATAAGTAAAATAACAAATTCCAACCGCTTTAATTGATCCACCTTTTACGTTTTGAACAACATAAATAGCAAAAATTGGACTGATAAAAGCCCAGCCAGTCAAAGAAAGAATATTGTTAATTAAAAGGGTCCTCACTACCGGATGCATTTTTTCTCTGAAAAGTTCTTTGATTTTAACCATAATTTTATTGTTAATTAAGTCGTGAGGACAAATTTATTATCTCGATAAATAAAATGTACTTTTCTATTAGCTTTAATCTCTTCTTTTAAAATCGCTTGAGCTAATTGATCTTTGATAAAATGCCTAATAACAGCGTCTAATGGCCTGGCACCAAAAATAGGATTATAACCAAGTTGAGCTAATTTTTTAATTACCAAAGTATCAAAATCTACTTCAATTTTTTTATTCTTCATAATATCAATCAAGCCATTTAATTTCAATTTTACGATTTCTCTTAGATTCTCTTCTGTTAAGGGCCTAAAAACAACAATCTCGTCAAAACGATTAAGCAGCTCTGGCTTAAAATAGTTTGTTAATTTATTTTTTAATTCATCCGTTAATTGATTAAAAGGTATTCCTTTTTCTATCTGTTTTTTAATAAAATCCGATAAAGCATTGGAGGTGGCAATAATAATCGTATTGGTAAAATTAATAGTTTCTCCTAAATTATCTGTCAGTCTACCTTCATCGAATAATGGCAAAAAGAGATCTAAAACTTTCAAATGAGCTTTTTCAAATTCATCAAGAAGAATCAAAGAAAAGGGTTTAGTTTTAATAGCTTCGGTCAATACTCCGCTAGTCTCACCTTCAGGACTGCCAATAAAACGAAAAATACCTCTTTGATCCTGGTATTCAGACATATCAAAACGCACCATCGCTCTTTCGCTTCCAAAATAAACTCGAGCTAAAATTTTTGATAATTCAGTTTTACCAACACCAGTTGGTCCCACAAAAAGAAAAACACCAATAGGTTTATTGGGATTAGCCAAACCTGCTCGATATTGTCTTAAGCTAGAGGAAACTGTTTTAACTGCTTCTTCTTGATTAATCAAAGACTGATGAATGTCTTTTTCTAAGGATAGTAATCGTTCTTTTTCTTCTGGTTGAGAAACTTCCAAGGGAATATTAGTTTTAACACTCACCAAATCAACAATATCCTGCTCTTTGACTAAATTGTTTTTTTGTTGTCTTGCCCCTTCTATAGCTTCGGTTAATAATGATTCAGCTGAAGAAGGTAAAGGTGTCTTGGCTAAAAAGCGCTGGGCTAGGATGACTGCTCTTTTAATAGCTCGATAACTCACTTGAACTTTTGTTTCTCTTCTCCATTTTAAAGATTCAAAGGCCAAAATTTGAATAGCTTCTTCCGAAGAAATTTCCTCTACGCGGATAATCTCAAAGGCATCTTGGATATTCGAATCTTGCTCTAAATAACGATGAAAATCTTCTATAGTGCTAGTAGCAATAATGGGGGCTTGTTGAGTTTCAAGAAGGGGTTTTAAGGTTTCTAAAGCACTTAATCCCCCTTCTTGAGTTAAAAGCTTATAGTTATGAAGCTGAGGTAAATAAAGAATAATATCTCTATTAGCTGAAATTTCATTAATCACTTTTGTTAAACGACTACAGGCTTCAAATGGAGTTTGAGTATCTCTAAAGAGAGATGCGAAAGAGAGATTAATCAAATGATAGTCTCTTAATTGAAATGGAACATTACTTCTAACTAGATTATAAGCCAAATAAGAAATTATTGTTTCTTTGCCTATACCTGCTGGCCCGATTAAAAGAATGTTTCTTTTTCCCGGGCGAGAAAGTATTTTAATTAAAGCCTCATATTCTTTAAAATGACCTATCATCACCCCGATTTTCAACTTTTCCGCTAATTCAGTAAAATCAACGCTTAAACTATCAAGAATTGGAGTGGGTCTAGAAGTAAGAGTTTTATTAACGCGAATCTTCTTGAGCCGAAATGACGTCTGGTTAATTTCAGTTAATCCCTTGATAGGTTCAACATTTTTTTGTCGAGAAAGAATATTAATGGTAAAAGCAATCGTTAAATCATTTTTCTCAATGCCAAAAAGATTTAAAAGATTGATTAACTGATTATCATCTAAAGAGTAGAGACTAAGCATTAAACCATAGGTATTAATAGAACTCTGTTTTAATTGTTGGGCTTCAGATAAGGCGTTTTTCGTCAAAATCAAGAAAAAATCTTTTTCTAATGGTTTCTTGACAATTTGTTCCTGGAGAATTTTTTGCTGGAGTTCTTTAATCTGCTCTGAGGTAAAATCCAAATATCTTAAAGCATTAATGATTTCTTGCTTATTTAAAAGCGCATAGAGACAAGCTAAGGATAGAGGTAAATGTTTATTAAGACCGAACTGATAAGACTCGATTAAAGTTTCCTTAACTTGAGAAGAAAGAAATAAAGCTAAATTAATTTTTTTTCTTTTTAAATTGTTCTCTCTAACAGACAAATCTGAAAAATTTCTTTTGATAAAGATAAAAATAAAAAAAATCAATAGAAGAATACCAAGATAAAAATATTTTTTAATTTCCAAAAGAATAAATAGCATCGAAACCAATAAACCAAAAAATACGAAAGTCTGAAAAAGGACTCGATAAATAAATCTTTTCCATTCTGGCCAAGATAGATACGCATCTTGAAGAAAAAATGTTTGTTGATCCATTTTTCTATGTTTTTTAGAAAGAAAACATTTTAAATATTAAATAAATTGGTAAAAAAACCCAACAAATGTAGCTCAACCAAAAAATAAAACTAAAAAAGAGAAGACAAAAGGACCCAGATATAATTTTAAAACTCCTGATAGGAATACTTAATAAATAAGAGGCAAAAGAATATTCTTGCCAAAGAGGAACAGTAAAATAACGAATATTAACAAAAAAAGCTAACCTCCTCTCTAACCCTGAGAATAATCTCCAATAGAGAGAATTAAAGAAATTAAAACCTCCTCTAAAATAAATATCGAGAAAATTAACGAAATAGAAAATAAGACGACGTAAAAAATACAAAAGAAGGCTATTACTCATTACCTTCCATTCTAACACAAAAAAGATTCCTAAAAAAGCTCTTCTTGAGCTGCTATATCTTCCAATTGTGTATCAGAGAATACTTTGACTTTTCCATATTCTCCATCATAACCTGGTTCTAAAATTACCTTACCCTCTCTTGTTCTAATAATACCATCGGCAATCTTTTCAGTGCTCGCTCTTTGTAAATCTTTAAAACCGGCATCTAAAAGAATATAAAGCTCATTTGGAAATTGACTAATCAATTTTTGATATTCTTCTTCCACTGCTTTGGTTTTTACTTGGCAACCAAAAGATTCAGCAATAATTTCCTTTAAGGGTACAAGACTTTTAAAAGGAATGGCATTGGTCGGAACTTCCTCTTTTGGCCTATCAGCCAATTCCTCAACTCTTGATAAAACTCCAATAGTTAAGGGTTTACCACAAATCGGACAAATATTATTAACTTTTTCCCTTTCTTCGGGAGACATTCGCACCTTACATAAACGATGACCATCATAATGATATTTTCCTTCTTCTGGAAAAAATTCAATCGTATAAAGAAACTCTGTTTTATCTTTTTTAATAATGGCTCCTCTTAAACTAGAGTAATTAAAATCAATATCAAAAACATTGGCTTCGCGACCAATATTATTTGGAGAATGAGCATCAGAATTAGAAACTAAAGCAAATTTATCCAAAGACGAAATCCGCCAATTCATCGACGGATCACTACTCAAACCAGTTTCTAGAGCTGAAAGATACTTAGTATTTTCTCCAAAAGCTTCTTCTAAAGAATCAAATCCTGACATCGAGCCAAAAACAGCAAACCAGGGAGTCCAGATATGAGCAGGGATGAACATAGCCAGTGGCTCTATTTTAAAAACAATTTTTAGAAGTTCTTCTGAGTCCATACCTAAGATAGGTCGACCATCAGACTTTAAATTTCCTTGCCAAGATAAAGCATTATTTATTTTTTCTGCTGACTCCAAGGAAGGAAGAATAATAATATTATGTACTCTCCTGGTTCTTCCTCCTCTCTGGTAAATGCTTGATATCTCTCCACTAATAATAAACCTGACAAGATTTTTTTCTTTCTCATTTTTCAATTTATAAAATCCTTCTTCAGCTGGTTCTAATTTTGAAGTTAATTCATTAAACCATTCAGGATGAGTAAAATCGCCAGTACCAATAATATTAATGCCTTTTCTTTGGGCTGAAAAAGCAATATGTTCTAAATCCATATCCCGAGAAGTAGCGCGAGAATATTTAGAGTGAAGATGAAAATCAGCAAT
>Ga0172363_10001353_pt1 | contig 19730 bp, 14 predicted proteins | sample LakKivs2_kivu2a2_FD_114541 | JGI IMG/M metagenome (GOLD analysis project Ga0172363, IMG submission 114541) | Sediment microbial communities from Lake Kivu, Rwanda - Sediment s2_kivu2a2 | ecosystem: Environmental > Aquatic > Freshwater > Lake > Sediment | place: Rwanda: Western Province, Lake... | reverse complement strand
GCTAACGGGATATATTGCGGCAGGCGGGTAGGTGTTTTATATCTAGGCGGTAAGTATTTTGCCTGTAGGCATTGCTACAACTTAACTTATAACAGCAGAAACAGGAGCGGCATCTTCAAGGTGGCGGGTCAAACCATTAGCATACCAGAGCTTGAGAGGTTAGAAAGCGAGGTAAAGCGAAAGTATTATGCAGGCAAGATGACCAGAAGGTATAAAAGGTATCTTGAAAAGCAGAGAAAAGCCTTTTTTCAACTGCAAGTTATGGTAGAAGGTCTTGGCGGGAAGCGAAATAGATAGTTACCATCACTGAAAAAGTTCAGAAACATATTGGACTCTAAGTGAACGTTTATGGAAAGATGGAGATTTCTTTTTAAAGGGGTGGTAGGGTATGCTTCTTTCATGAAGCATCTCTACTCAATTAACAGGTTTGATGGGAGCGAGATAGCTAAGTTTAGGCTTAAGGTTATCTTATTCTCTCAAACATATGGAGTGAGAGCGGCCCAGGATGCCTTTGGGGCGGGAAGATCCACCCTCTTCCTCTGGAAGAAAAACTTAAGGGAGAAAGGAGGTGATCTTTCCAGCCTTCTTCCCCAATCAACCAGACCAAAGACCCCAAGAAGGATGATGGTTGACCAGAAGATATTGAGCTTTATCAAAAACTTAAGAGAGAACAATGGCAGGATTGGGAAAGAAAAAATTAAAGTTCTTTTAGATATCTTTTGTCAGGAAGAGGGATTACCAGTTATTTCCTCTTCCAAGATTGGGAGAATCATTAAGAGAAACAACTGGTTCTTTATCAAACAAGGAAGAATCTACCATAATCCTGCCTCTGGTTGGGCTCAGAGAAAAAAGAAGTCTAAATTAAGAGTGTCTTCTTCCTACCAGAGCCATCAACCAGGAGAGCTCCTCCAGCTTGATACCTTGGTAAGGTTTGACTTAGGAATTAAAAGACACATTTTAACGGCTATTGATCTTTACTCTAAGTTTTCTTTTGCCTTTACCTACAGGAGTCTATCTTCAAGAATAGCCCTAGACTTCTACCAGAAGTTAGAGCTGGTAGCTCCTTTTAAGATTAAGGCAGTTAAGGCTGACAATGGCCAGGAGTTCTTAGGAGAGTTTGATAGTTATTTAAACAAACAGGGGGTAAGACATTATTTCTCCTACCCCAAAACTCCCCAGTCTAACTCATATGTTGAGAGGTTTAACCGGACTATCCAAGAGGAGTTTGTTGAGGCTAATCTGGAGTTTCTGGAAAACACCCAAGAATTCAACCTCAAGCTGATGGATTATCTGCTATACTACAATACAGTTAGACCTCATCAGGCATTAGATTACCTGACTCCCATGGGGTTCATGATTAAGGAGGACTTAGAGTCCAAAAAGTACTGGACTAGTACAATCACTTGACATTACTTAACACTTTAGTTATTATAAAATAGGAAAATTACAATGACACAAAATAACTCAAAAATTAAATACCTCCTTTATGCCAGAAAGTCATCGGAAAGTGAAGATAGACAGGTACAGTCCATTGATGACCAGATAAACCGCCTCAAAAAGCTCGCCAGCGACCTTAGCTTAGATGTTAAAAAAATCTACACCGAGTCAAAATCAGCTAAAAAGCCCAATAATCGCCCTGTATTTGATGAGATGATACAGCGAATTGAAAATGGAGATGCAAACGGCATTTTGTGTTGGCAGATAAACAGACTGTCCCGAAACCCCATTGATAGCGGTAAGTTAAGCTGGCTTCTTCAGCAAGGAATACTTAAATCAATACAGACCATAGACCGCCAATATCTCCCAGAAGATAATGTATTACTTTTCAGTGTTGAAAGCGGTGTAGCTAACCAGTTTATTTTGGATTTGAGCAAAAACACAAAACGAGGGCTACAGAGTAGGTTAGAAAAAGGTTTACCGAACGGCATAGTGCCGCAGGGTTACTTGAATGACAAGGTAAATAAAACTACCATCAAAGACCCAGAACGATTTAATCTTATAAGGAAAATGTGGGATTTAATGCTTACAGGCAACTACACACCACCGAAGATTTTGGATATTGCCAACAATGAGTGGGGTTACAGAACCAGAAAATACAAAAGGGGCGGCAACAATCCTCTTTCAAGAAGCGGTATTTATAAGATTTTCACCAACCCCTTTTACACAGGGATTATTGAAGTAAACGGCGTTCAGTACGAAAACAAGGGAATGTATGAGCCGATGGTAACTCTTGAGGAGTATGACCGAGTACAAATGCTTCTTGGTAGAAAAGGCAAGCCAAGACCAAAACGCCACGAGTTTGCGTTCACTGGTTCTATTCGTTGCGGGGTATGCGGTTGTCTTTATACCGCCGAGACTAAAAAGAAAATCATCAAAAGCACTGGTGAGATAAGAGAATATACCTACTATCACTGCACCCGTAAAACAACAAAGGTTAAGTGTAACCAAAGAAAGAACATCAGAAAAAAAGACCTTGAATTATTGATTGAAAAGGAAATAGAAAAATACATCATCTTGCCAGAGTTTTTAGGGTGGGCACTGGAAGGCTTAAATAAGAGAAACGATACCGAAATTGAAGACAGAAGTAAAATCCACGAGACGCAATCCAGAGCATTGCTTGATACACAAAGACAATTAGACGAGCTAACCAAGATGAGATACCGCCAGCTTATTGACGATGAGACCTTTTTAAGAGAGAAAGATAGCCTCCAGAGCCAAATCACTCAATTAAAAGAACGCTTGCGGGAAACAGAAACACGAGCCGAAAAATGGCTTGAGCTTACCGAGAAAACTTTTGCCTTTGCTACTTATGCGAGAGCGGCTTTCTTACGGGCTAACAAAATGGGTAAAGAAGGGTTAGAACTGAAAAAGGAAATTTTAATGGCACTCGGAAAAGTGCCGATAATGAGGGATGGAACGCTTACTATTGAGACCAACGACTGGCTAGTTCCCATTAAAAATGAGTATCCAGCATTGGAAAAGAAATACAAAAGGTTAGAACTGAAGAAAAAGTCCGATATTAAGGCACAAACGGAGGCTCTTGACTCCATTCGTACACAATGGCTGGGAGACTAGGACTCGAACCTAGATAAGATGCTTCAGAGGCACCTATCCTGCCGTTAGATGATCTCCCAATATTATGCAGGTTAATTTTAGCAAAAATTGATGCTAAAGGGTAATGGATAGGATGCAATTGGGGAAAGTTATAAAGCTACTTCTTTTTCCTCCCATTTGAATAAAGCTCCCAGGGATTGACCGAGGTGGATTCTTTTGACCACTTTACCTCTTGATTTCGGAGATGAGAATTTTGTATATTTGCTGTTAATGTCTTGGTATTCTCTTACCCTTTTTGCCGGAGCTCTTTCGGTAGTTGTAGCCATTTTTCTCCGTCAGTGGATAATGACCAAAGAATGTGGCAGTCGAGAGATGCTTGAGTATTCTAAATCAATTCAGGAAGGAGCAGAGGCTTATTTAAAAAGATTATTCCAGACTCTTCTTTCTTTAGCCCTGATTGCCGCCATCGTTATTTTTTTTGCCCTTGGTTGGTCAATGACGATTGCTTATCTATTCGGCTCTTTTTGCTCGGCTTTGTCCGGATATTTCGGTATGCAGGTGGTCACAAGAGCTAATTGTCGGGTTGCCTGGGCGGCCAGGGGAGGATTGAAAAAAGCTTTTCCGGTCGGATTTTTTGCTGGAGCAGTGATGGGGCTTTCGGTAGTTGGTTTGGCTTTAATCGGGATGAGTTTGATTTATGTCATTTTTCAAGATCCGAGTGTGGTTTTGGGTTTTTCTTTTGGAGCTAGCTGCCTGGCTTTGTTGGCAAAAGCTGGTGGGGGAATTTTCACCAAAACAGCCGATATTGGTGCAGACTTGGTGGGAAAAGTAGAATTTTCTCTTGAGGAAGATGACCCGCGTAACCCGGCAGTGATTGCCGATAATGTTGGGGATAATGTGGGTGATGTTACTGGTATGGGAGCAGATATTTTTGATTCTTATGTTGCCAGCGTGGTGGCGGTGATGATTTTGGGTTTTACTCTTTACTCTGATCAGCGCTTTGTAGTTTATCCACTTCTTTTAGGAACAGTCGGAATTTTTTCTTCACTTTTAGGAATGATTTTTGTCAGGGTCGGGGAGGGGAATGATCCTGGCAAATCTTTAAATAGTGGAACGGTTGCCACGACAATAATTTTTACTCTTCTTTCGTTGGCAATTGTTTTCCTTTTAGGCATAGACAGACCGTGGGGAGTTTTTTGGCCAACCGTTGCTGGGTTGATGTCTGGGGTCGTGATCGGATTTACTTCGGATCATTTTACGGGTATTGATCAAAAATCAGTGCAAAATACCGCTGCCTCAGCCAAAACTGGACCGGCAATTTTGATTTTGAATGGTTTTTCCTACGGGCTTTTCAGTGTCGTTCCTTCAATAATCGGGATAGTCGCCGCTATGATTACTGCTTGGTTTTTGGCAGAGCATTTTGGAGTTGCCGGGACATACGGGGTTTCTCTAGCTGCTGTCGGTATGCTTTCCATTACCGGTATGATAGTTTCCGCCGATGCTTATGGACCGATTGTGGATAACGCCAAAGGTTGTGCAGAGATTGCCGGGGAGAAAGAGGAAACGCTCAGGGTTTGCGATCGGCTGGATGCGGCCGGTAATACCGCCAAAGCCATTACCAAAGGCTTTGCCATTGGGGCCGCCGCCTTAACAGTTTTGGCTTTATTTTCCACTTATGTCGAGACAACCGGAGTAAAATTGCTAGATTTAAGTAACCCGGGTGTAGTGGCCGGAATGTTTTTGGGGGCAGTAATGCCGCCGGTTTTCTCAGCTTTAACGATTCTTTCGGTTGGGAAAAATGCTTTTGTGATGGTGGAAGAGATCAGAAGGCAATTTAAAGAAATTCCCGGGCTTTTGCAAGGGAAAGTAAAGCCTGACAGTAAGTTGTGTGTTGATATTGCTGCAAAGGGGGCCTTAAAAGAATTGGTAATACCAGGAGTTTTAAGTTTAATGGTGCCACTGATTGTTGGTTTTTTGCTAGGAGTGAATGCCTTGGGTGGATTTTTGGCTGGCTCAATAATTACTGGTATTATTTTTGCTTTATTTATGGCCAATGCCGGCGGACTTTGGGATAATGCCAAAAAATTCATTGAGGATGGCGCTTATGGTGGCAAAGGCTCAGAGGCCCATAAAGCTGCAGTGGTGGGTGACTTGGTTGGCGATCCTTTTAAAGACACGGCCGGCCCGTCAATTAATACTTTAATTACCGTGATGTCGTTGACGGCTAATGTTTTTGGTGGTTTAATCGCGAGGTACGCGATTTTTAAACTGTAAGTTTACTATTTTCTTATCCTCTTTCCACGTACTCTCCGGTTTCAACGTTAATGGAGATGATATCGCCTTCTTTGATAAAGAGGGGAACTTGGACTTTATAGCCGGTTTCTACTTCAACTTCTTTGGTGGCACCAGTAACAGTATTACCTTTGACTGCTGGTTCAGATTTGGTAACCAAGAGCCTGACTTTTAATGGAGGTCTGATGGCCACTGCTTGATTATCCATGATATAGACTTGATAAGTTTCTCCTTCCTTCATTAACGGAAAGAAGTCGCTGGCCATTTCTTTTGCTAAGGAAAATTGCTCATAGGTGCGGGGATTGGCAAAGTTGAGTGTTTCGCCATCGCAATAAAGATATTGTAGCTCCTGAACTTCAACTGGCGCTTCTTCCAGCTTTTCACCCGATTTAAAAGTAAATTCCAAAACATTCCCGGTTTTTATGTTTTTTAGCTTTGTCCGGTAAAAGGCTGATCCTTTGCCTGGTGAAACAAAAGTTTTTTCCACCACAATATGCGGGGCATCCCGAAACATAATACAAAGACCTTTTTTGATCGCTGAGGTATCAATCGTCGTCATATCGTGCTTATTTTACTCTAAAAATTAGTAAATTTAAAGAAAAAGGGGAGTTACTTCATGGATATCCGCTGCGTCACAAAACAGCATCACTAACCGGTCTATCCCAATGGCAATTCCTGCGGTTTTTGGCAGACCAGATTTGAGTGCTTCAATAAATTCGTGATCATAATCAAAAACCTTCATTCCTTTGATTTTCCTGGTTTCAATATCGGCTTTTAATCTTTTTTCCTGTTCTTTCCAGTCAGTTAACTCGGAATAACCGTTTCCTAACTCCAATCCTCCGATGTAAAATTCAAATCTTTCGGCATAATTTGGACCGTTTTCTTTAATTTTTGAGAGAGCTGCCAACGGAGCCGGGTAATCATATAAAATAAGCGGTTGCTGTTTGGGGAGTTTCGGTTCGACTTCATTTAAAAAAACTTGATGATACAGTTCTTCCCAAGAATTATTTTCGGTTATCTGATATTCTTTTTGTTGGCAAATTTTTCGTGCATAGTTGATATCCATAAATTTATCTAAATCAACATTTGCGTATTTTCTAAACGCTTCTTTACATGAGATTCTCTGCCACGGTGCAGACAAATTTATCTTTTTACCTTGATAATTAATAATTTTTAATTTTTCATTTTCATTTTGCACTTTGCATTTTGAATTTTGAACTTGACTGTGTAGTCTTTCAAAAACAAGATTGACCAGCTTTTCGCAATCAACCATTAGATCAAAATAGTCTGCGTTGTGCCGGTACCATTCGAGAATAGTGAACTCGTTTAAATGCAATGGATCTTTTTCCTGCCAGTCACGGTAGGCCTTGGTAATTTGGTAGACATTTTTCAATCCGGCGCTAAGCAATTTTTTGATATAAAACTCAGGAGAGGTAGTTAAATATAAGTTTTTCCCTTCAATTTTGAAAACTTCATTGAAAGGGCAAGGATCAGGTGAGAGTACCAAAGTTGGAGTATCCACTTCCAAGAAACCTTCATTGGCAAAAAACTCTCTAATTGCCTTTAAAACTTTAGCTTTGATAAGGAAGATCTCTTTATTGGTCATCATAAATTCTTAACATCTATTGTAAATTGATAATTGAAAATTAGTTAACTGTCTCTTGCATTCTTTTGTTAATTTGCTATCCTTGACTTATGAAGAGGGCGAATAAAACATTCCTTATTATACTCCCGGTTTTTATTTTAAGTGCTGTTTTGATTTTAAACTTGAGTTTGCAGACCTTTGGCAAATCAGAAGTTAGCCAAGGATGTGGTTGCGGTACGGTCAAGACAGACGGAAGCTTTGATTATTCAGAAAAAGCGGCTTTTTTTATGTCTCGGGAGATCACTGCTCCCTTGGCCGTTCTACCTGAGCCGAAAATTCCCCCTGTTTTGGGTGAACTTTCACCCAGCGAGAAATGGATAGAGGTTGATTTGTCCGAGCAAAAATTGACCGCATGGGAAGAGGGCAAGAAATTTTTGGAGACCTTGGTTTCTTCAGGCAAATGGGGCAGGACGCCAACCGGAGAATTCAGCATTTGGGGAAAATTCAGGTATACCAAGATGTCCGGCGGCAGCAAGGAACTGCACACCTACTATTATCTGCCTAATGTTCCCTACACGATGTATTTTTATAAAGATTTTGGACTTCATGGAACCTATTGGCATAATAATTTCGGTCATACCATGAGTCACGGTTGTGTTAATTTGCCGACATTAATGGCAGAAAAATTATTTTATTGGACCACTCCTACTGTGCCAGAGGGTAAAAACTCCGTTACGGCGAGCAAGGATAACCTTGGTACCAGAGTAGTAATCCACGACTAGAGCCTTTCTTTTAATTAACTGATTGCCGGTTGACTTTTAGCAGTCATAGTGGTAAACTGCTAATAATATATGAGTATTTTATCTTCTACAGGAGACCAACTCAAGGAGCCAAAAGAACTGAAAGTTCCCTTGGTCGCTTTAAGAGATGTAGTGATTTTCCCCCATACGGAGATTCCTTTAACCTTCGGGAGAGTCAAATCTAATGCCGCCATTTCTGCTGCTTTTAAAGGGAACAGAATGGTCTGTTTTGTTTGCCAAAAAAACCCCAAAGCAGAGATCCCTGGCAAAGATGATCTTCACCGGGTGGGAACCTTGGCGGTGATCGAACACCTCATTGAAGGCAACGGCAGTATTCATGCTTTAGTTAGAGGTCTTTCCCGGGTTAACATCCAAGAGATTGTTCAAGATGAGCCTTTTTTTGTTTCCCTAGTGGTGGGAGGTAAAGAGACCGTCCAGGAGACGGATGAGCTGAAAGCTTTGGCCAAACATGTGACCGAACAAGTCCAGAAGATCTTTAACTTAGGCAAGCCGATTGACGTGGTTATTCTGATGAGGCTTTTGGCCGGGGTTTCTTATGCTGAGCTGGCCAACCAGGTTGCCAGCATCTTGGATCTTAAGACTCTTGACAAACAGATGCTCTTGGAGATTTCTTCGATCAACGAAAGGCTGGAGAGAGTAGCAGAGAGACTTTCCTATGAAATGAAGATCTTAGAACTGGAGAAATCGATTGCCAATAAAACCCAGGCTAAGTTTGACAAAGGGATGCGGGAAACAATTTTGCGGGAGAGGAAAAGGACGATTGAAAGAGAATTGGGCGAGATGGGGGTAGAGGAAGAGGATGAAAAAGAAATTAGAGAATTTAAGGACAAAATTGATAAAAGCAAAATGCCCAAGGAAGTTGAGAAAAGGGCTCTTGAGGAACTTAACCGTTTAAAGAAGATGTCTCCGAACAATCCTGAAGCCGGCTATATTAGAACTTACTTAGATTGGTTGGTAGCGATGCCCTGGGCAATAGAAAGTCCTAGTAATGTCAGTTTAGTGCGGGCCAAAAGGGTCTTGAACGAAGATCATTATGGTTTGGAGAAAGTCAAAGAAAGAATCTTGGAGTATTTAGCAGTTATGCAGTTGAAAGAGAAAAGTAAAAAAGCCGGCGAGCAGGACGATGGCAACCGAGGCCCAACGATTCTTTGCTTTATAGGACCGCCAGGGGTGGGTAAAACTTCAATCGGAAAATCAATTGCTCGGGCCTTGGGCAGAAAATTCATTCGTGTTTCCTTGGGAGGGATACGAGATGAGGCGGAGATTCGGGGACACCGCCGGACTTATGTGGGTGCGCTTCCGGGAAGAATTATTCAGGGGATAAAAAATGTCGGCACCAAAAATCCCGTTTTTATGCTTGATGAGATTGATAAAATTGGAAGTGACTTTCATGGTGATCCCTCCTCAGCTCTTTTGGAAGCTTTAGATCCGGAGCAAAACAAAGAATTTTCTGATCATTATTTAGAGGTGCCGTTTGATTTGTCGCAGGTATTTTTTATCACCACCGGCAATCTTTTGGACACGGCCCCGCCGGCCTTAAGAGATAGGCTGGAAATTATTAGATTTTCCGGTTATACCGAGTTGGAGAAGATGAACATTGCCCAGCGCTATCTTTGGCGTAAACAGCGCCGGATAAACGGGTTGGAAAAGGAAGATTTGGTTTTAACGAAGGAAGCGTTGCAGGAGATTATCCGGCGTTACACCAGTGAGGCAGGAGTAAGAAACCTTGAGAGAAATCTGGCTTCTGTTTGCCGGAAAATTGCCAGAAAGATTGCCGAGAATAAGCCTTTCGAAAAAGAAATCACTCCCGAAATGATAAAAAAGTTTTTGGGGCCAGCGAAATATTCCCATACCATGCTGGAGGAAAAAGACGAGGTGGGAATTGCCACTGGCTTGGCTTGGACCGAAGCAGGCGGAGAGGTATTGTCGGTAGAAGTAGCCTTGATGCCCGGGAAAGGCACTCTGCTTTTAACTGGTCAGCTGGGTGAGGTGATGAAAGAGTCTTGTCAGGCAGCCATGTCTTTTATTAAAAGCCATTATAAAGAGCTGGGCTTAAAAGAGAATTTTGCCAAAAATTTAGATGTTCATATCCATGTGCCAGAAGGAGCGGTGCCGAAAGATGGTCCTTCGGCCGGAATTGCCATGGCGACGGCTCTAGCCTCTGCTTTGACCAAAAAACCGACTTTCAAAGAGGTGGCGATGACTGGAGAAATTACCTTAAGAGGGAGAGTTTTGGAAATCGGCGGGGTGAAGGAGAAAGTTTTAGCGGCCAGAAGAGCTGGTGTCAAGACAGTGATTTTGCCGAAAGACAACTGTAAGGATTTGGAGGAACTTCCGGCAGAAATAAAAAGAGATTTAAAGTTTGTCTTTGTCGATGATCTCTTTGCCGCCTTCCGCTCCGCCCTCAAGCAGTAGAAACCTGCAAGGATCATCCTTGCAAGGCTGCTGTTATTGCAGTTATCTATCCTGGTCTTCGATTAAAAGACTGTTTATGATCTCTGTATCTTGTGATTGACGAATAAACTGTTCATAGGAGAAGCTGGGATTTCTCTGGTAATGTTGGTTGAGAATTTCTTCCGGTTTTATCCACTCTGTTTTTCTCAGTCCTAAGTACTCTCCGTATGAGCAGGGTTGAATTTCTTGAGCCAAGAGAGTGTCTCCTTGGAAATTTAAAGCCTGTTTGTGGATGTAGCAAGTTAAATATAAAAGTTGTTCATCCGAATTTACTAAAACAGCTTTATATATTCCTTGGAACAAGTGACCGGTTCTTTTGTATTTCTTGTTGAAATACATAGCATATCTCGTACAAAGTGATTTTAGAAAATAATTGATGGAATCTATTTTTGATTGTTTTAAAAGTAAATGGAAATGGTTAATCATCAGACAGTAAGCAAAAAGCGAAATCTCTCCAAAAAAGTTATTCATTCTAAGACTTTTAATAATTTTGTCCTTTTCCCGGTAAGAAATATTTTTGTCGGAGAGTTTTTTCATTAATGATTTTTCATCTTTAGGAGAGAGGTATTCTTTTAGATAGGAGAGAAAAACACCATAGTCCTGTTTATCTTGGAAAATATCCCTTTTTTCAACACCTCTGTTGTAAATGTGATAGTAGCCATTTTCTAGATATTGCTTTATCGAGTTTTTCGCCGGCATACTCTCACATTTTAAGTCAATTTCGGACCATTTGCAAGGATCATCCTTGCAAGGCTGCTGTTATTGCAGTTATCCTTATTTGCACCCCAGAGGTAATTTCACCCCAGAGGTGATATAGCTTTACACCCCGGAATATCTGTGGTTAGTTGTGCCGCCAGGGGGATTCGGACCCCCAATTTTCAGGATGAGAACCTGATGTCCTGAGCCGTTAGACGATGGCGGCTTACAGCCTCAATTATACCTTTAACTTGGGCTATTGACAAACGATTTTTAAAGTCTTATTATCTGCAGATAATTCTTGCCAAGACTTACAGGCAGCCAACGGCTGTATTTTTTTTATATCTTTATATCTTATGGAAGGTAAAATCTATTTGACCTCAGAAGGTTCTCAGAAAATCAAAGCGGAACTGGATGATTTAGAGAACAAAAAAAGACCTCAGGTAGTCGAGCGTTTATCCTCTGCCAGAGTTCAGGGTGATTTGAGTGAGAACAATGAATATGCTTCGGCCAAAGAGGAGTTGGCCTTTATTGACGGCCGGATCGAGGAGCTGCAAGGAGTTCTGAAGAATGCCAATCTCGTTGAAGAAAAGCACGGTTCTTGCAGAGCCGTTGGGTTCGGCTGTAAAGTTACTGTCAAGTTTGGCAAAAATGAGTCTCTTTATCATATTGTCGGAGAATGGGAGGCTGATCCCAGCCAGAAGAAAATTTCTCATTCTTCTCCTTTAGGCCAAGCTCTTTTAGGGAAAAAGGTTGGAGAAACTGTCGAGTTTGAGGCCCCAGTCGGGAAAATCCTTTTTAAAATCTCAAAGATTGATTAACTTTTTTGTCCTTGTTGTGCTAAAATCTTCTTAACCATGGCGACAATAGACGATCTTCGGCAGACAAGAATAGACAAGCTTGAGCAAATTCGGGCCTTAGGTATTGATCCTTATCCGGCGAAGTTTGATAGGTATGATACCTGTCAAGAGGCCAAAAAAAAGGAAGAGCAGAAAGTATCGGTGGCCGGCCGGTTGCGAGGATTGCGTGGTCATGGCGGGTCAGCTTTTGCAGATCTTACTGATGAGACCGGCAAGATTCAACTTTTTTTTTCCAAAGCGGATATCGGCGAAAAAAAAGATCGGCTATTGAAGCTTCTTGATGTAGGCGATTTTATTGGGGTTAGTGGGGAGGTTTTTCAAACGGAGTCCGGCGAAGTTACCATTAAAGTTGCTGATTTTTCTCTTTTAACCAAAACACTCAGGCCTTTACCGGAAAAGTGGCATGGGCTGAGCGATATGGAAGTAAGACTTAGACAGAGATATTTGGACTTAATAGTGAATCCGGAAGTAAAGGAAATGTTTACCAAAAAAGCTAAATTTTGGCAGGCAGTAAGAAAATTTTTAACCAAAGAAGGATTTATTGAAGTCGAAACGCCAATTTTAGAAGCAACTTGCGGAGGAGCAGATGCCACTCCTTTTGTGACGCACCACAACGCTTTGGATACTGATTTTTATCTGCGGATTTCCTTGGAACTGCATTTAAAAAGGCTCTTGGTTGGCGGATTTGAGAAGGTTTTTGAAATTGGCCGGGTTTTTCGCAATGAGGGTATTGATGCCGAACATTTGCAGGACTATACCATGATGGAATTTTATTGGGCCTATGTTAACTACTATGATCTGATGAGAATGGTAGAAGAATTTTATAAATATTTGGTTAAAGAAACAACCGGCGGGATGAAAACTACCTACAGAGGTAATGAAATTGACTGGTCAGGGAGTTGGCCAAAATTTGACTACAGCGAGCTTTTCGAGAAACTGACCGGATTAAACCTTGTCGAAATTGGTATTGATAAACTTTACAAAAAAGCTCAGGAGTTACGATTAAAACCAGAAAAGAAATTGGGCAAGGGTCGGCTGATGGATTTAATTTATAAAGCGGTTGTTCGGCCAACGCTAATTCAACCTTGTTTTTTAATTGATTTACCGGTGGAAATTTCGCCATTAGCAAAAAGAATTCCAGAAAATACATTGTTAACACAAAGATTGCTGGTCATCGCCGGTGGGACAGAATTAGGGAATGGTTTTTCCGAACTTAATGATCCGCTTGATCAAAGAAAAAGATTTGAGGAACAACAAAAACTTCGTGACACTGGGGATGAAGAGGCGCAAATGATGGATGAGGATTTTATCGAGGCGTTGGAATACGGTATGCCGCCGACCGCGGGATTTGGGATGAGCGAGAGAGTTTTTGCGTTTTTGATGGACAAGCCGATTCGGGAAACAGTCTTTTTCCCTCCCATGAGGAGATTGTAAATCAAAAATCAAATATTAAAGATCAAAACCTAATTTAAAACTTAAAGACTTTTTAGTTTTGATTTTGTTTTTGATATTTGCGTTTTGCGTTTTGAATTATTAAGAGATTATGTTAAACAAAAAGCAAGCGTTAGAATTGATAAAACAGCATGTAACTAACGGGAACATAGTTAAGCACATGTTTGCCGTCGAGGCTCTAATGGCCGGGGTTTATGATGAATTAAAAAAGCGTGGCAGGAGTGAAGAAGAGTTGGTGGGAACAAAAGAAGAATGGATGATGGCAGGGCTTTTGCATGATGGAGATTATTGCGAGAGTGTGCCAATGGAAAAACAGGGAGTGCAAATTGCAGATTGGGTGAAGGAAAAAGGTTGGGATTTACCTGAGAATGTAGCTCATGCAATGGCGGCTCATAATTGGCATAACACCGGTGTGGAACCAAAAAGTTTGATGGATTGGACGCTTTTTATTGGCGATAGTTTAACTGGTTTGATTGTCGCCGCAACCTTAGTGTTACCGAGTAAAAAATTGGCTGATCTATCAGTGGAAAGCGTTTTAAAAAGATTTAAAGAACCCAAATTTGCCGCTGGAACAAGAAGAGAAGATCTACTACTCTGTGAAGAAAAACTTGGTTTAAACTTGACCGAATTTGTTACAATTAGCCTTAAGGCAATGCAAGGAATTGCAGGAGAATTGGGATTATAAACCCAAATTCTAATTGTAATAGCAGACTTTAGTCTGCGCAGAAAAATGATAGATATCAAGAAACTAAGAGATAATCCAGATTTTTTTAAGAAATCCACTGCTGATAAACAGCGAGATCCTGCTTTAGTAGACAAAGTTTTGGAGTTAGATCAGCAAAAAAGGGAAGTTTTGCAGAAAGTAGAAACTCTTCGCGCCGAGAGAAATGCGTTAGGTAAGGAAGGAATTGGAAGAGGGAAAGAGATTAAAGCAGAACTGGATCAGTTAGAGGAGAAATTAAGAAGTTTAGATGCAGATTTGACTGTTGTCGTTTGGAAACTTCCCAATCCGGCTTTAGAAAATGTTCCTGTTGGTAAAGATGAAAGCAAAAATATGGAAATCAAAAAGTGGGGAGAAACCCCAAAGTTTGATTTTGAACCTAAAGCACACTGGCTGTTGGGTGAAGATTTAGATTTAATTGACACTGAAAGAGCAGGCAAAGTTTCTGGGACAAGATTCGGATATTTAAAAAACGATGCAGTGCTTTTGGAAATGGCACTACTACATTTCGGTTTTAAGAAATTAGTTGAGAAAGGATTTGTCCCAATTTTTCCTCCAGTTTTAATCAAAAAAGATGTTATGTCAGCTTTAGGTTATAACAATTACGGTTGGGGAGAAACTTATCAAATAAGAGACGAAGATTTGGTTTTAGTAGCAACCGCCGAACATGCCATTGTGCCATATTTTAAGGATGAAATTTTGCAGGAAAGTGATTTGCCAAGAAGATTCGTCGGTTTTTCTGGAGCTTTTCGTCGGGAGGCTGGATCATACGGAAAAGATACCAAAGGAATTTTGCGAGTTCATCAATTTAATAAATTAGAAATGGTTTCTTTTTGTAAACCAGAAGACTCGATTGCCGAACATGAATTTATTTTAGGAGTTGAGGAAGAACTAATGCAGGCATTAAAACTTCCCTATCATGTGATGCAAATGTGTACTGGCGATTTGGGTGATCCAGCGGCAGCAAAATATGATGTTGAAGCCTGGTTCCCTTCAGAAAATAAATACCGCGAAACTCATTCTTGCAGTAATTGTACCGATTATCAGGCAAGAAGATTAAACATTCGTTTCAAAAGGAAATCCGGCGAAACCGAATTTGTCCACATTCTCAACGGTACCGCCTTCTCCGAGCGCCCTATTTTAGCCATTTTGGAAAATTACCAAAAAGCGGATGGTTCAGTCGAGATTCCCGAGGTTCTTCGTCCATTTATTGGCAAAGACACAATTTCTCCCAAAAGATAATTCTTGTCAAACCCCGTTATTTTAGCAGGAAGTATTTTTCCCTTAATACTTAATACTTGATACTTAATACTAATCCTGATGGGCCATCCGTTTTCCGTTATTCCTTCCCATGTTGTTTTAGCAGACTTTAGTCTGCGCCCATGATTATAATGGTCGACTTGTTTTCTAACGATTAAACATTTCGTTGTGGTGTTTAATTGTTTCATTGCCTCGTTGTTGTGGATTTCCTTGACTTCTTTTCCCAACCTTTCCACCCTTTGTTTTATAACATCTGGTGGTATTTCTTTCCAATGCCCCAATTTAATCATTACTTCCGATTTAGTATGCGGCCGCATACTAAAATGGAAGTGGTGGACGAACGATATTTTTGCCTTTTTGATAAAGTCTAAGGTTTGTCGAAATTCTTCTTCGGTTTCATTTGGGAAGCCAACAATAATATCGGCGCGGAAAGTAAAGAAAGGATTTTTCCGCTTAATTCTGCTTAATATCTGCTTTAATCTGCTTAAATCTGTTTCTCGATTCATTCTTTCCAGAACTGTTTGTGATCCGGATTGAAGTGAGAAGTGAAAACATTGAGTAATTCTTGGGTTATTGACCACTAGTTTGACAAATTCCGAATTTAACATTTCCGGATATATAGAGGAGAAAGAAATTCTTTCTATTTTCGTCTCTGAAAGTATCTTATCCAATAGACTGCTCACTGTTTCCTGATCCTTGATCCCTGCTGTCCACAATCCTAAATTTATCCCCGTCAAAATAATTTCTTTAATTCCTTTACAGACCCAAGAATTTATTTCCCTAATAATTTTATGTGACGGAACAGAGGTTGGTTTTCCTCGCAGATGACAAGTAACGCAATAGGAGCAAAAGTTATCGCACCCATTCTGAATTTTTATAAACTTTCTTCCCGAAAGTTGGTATTTATTTTGATATTTAGCCATTGATATTTTTAAGCGATCGCTGATTTTTGTCAATATATCGAGCTTATGGCAAATGATTTCAGCAGCATTATTTTTTTGATTGTTGGGGATGTAAAGATTTGCTTGCGGCAGGTTTATTTTGAATATTTCTTTAGCAGTGACAGCACAGCCCAAAACAACAAGAAAACTCTTCGGATATTTTTTTCGGAGTTCTCTAATTTTCTGTCTAGTCTCTTTCTCTGCCTTTTGCGTGACAACGCAGGTATTCAGTAGGATGATGTCTGGATCTTTTTCTGTCTGCGACAAAGCGCGAGACATAAGTTGTAAACTAATATCCTCCATTTCTGCCTGGTTTGTTCGACAACCAAGAGAGTAGGCAAGAAAGGTTTTGGGTGGTAAAATTGGCTTGTTCACGAAGCTAATTTTAACAGATGGTTAAATTAAATTCATTTTGGCAAAAATTATTGCTAGGAGAAAGTTTACTTGAAAAAGTTGATTCACCAATTAATGGGGAGATAAAAGTTGTGGAAAATATCTTTGGCCGTCGGGAGATGGTAGTCGGAGGAGTTTGTCAGTCAGGTGAGTTAGTAGAGAGGGTGTGGCAGGTTGGAATTAGAGCAATACGCAATACGCAAAACGTAATACGAAATGTGTTAATTTTAGGACTGGGATGTGGAGATGCGGCGAGATTGGTTGCTGAGAAATGGCCGGGATGCAAAATTGTCGGGGTGGAGATTGATCCGAAGGTGGTAGAGATTGGAAAAAAATACTTTGGGTTAGGAGAAATAAAGAATTTAGAGATTGCGATCGACGATGCTTTAATGGTTGGAAGTGGGAGTGAGAAGTGGGGAGTGCGTCGAGAAGTGAGAAGTGGGAAATGGGATTTAGTTCTGGTAGATTTATATTTAGGGAAGAAATACCCGAAAGGAGCGGAGAGCGAAGAATTTATCAATGGGCTGAAAAAGATTTTGGCGAAGAACGGAGTGGTGATTTTTAACCGACTTGCGTATGGCGATTTAAAAAAAGAGGCAATCCAGTTTTCCGAAAAATTGCGAAAATATTTCCCCAAGGTTTGGACAAAAAAGGCCGTTACCAATTTGTTGATTTTTTGCCAGAATTAGTTCTTCGCTTTAGCTTTAAGTTTTGAGCCCCAAAAGGTATAATTAAACCAGTAATTAGCAATTTGTAAATAGTAATTAGGATAATGTTTAATTTTCTAAAAAACGCCTTCGATTTAAATAAAAAGGAACTAGATAGTCTAGAACCTCTGATGGAAAGAGTAAATTCATTTGAGCCGGAGTCTGAAAAGTTGTCCGATGAAGAACTGGCGGCGAAGACGCCGGAGTTTAAGTTAAGATTGTCGAAAGGAGAAACCCTTGAAGAGATGCTTCCAGAAGCCTTGGCAGTGATTCGTGAAGCGATCAAAAGGACAGTTAATCAACGGGCTTTTGATGTTCAATTGGTGGCGGCGATCACTCTCCATAAAGGTCGGGTGGCTGAGCAAAAAACCGGGGAAGGAAAAACACTTGCGGCAGCAATGGCCGCTTATGTCAATGCTCTTGCCAGTAAAGGAGTCCATATTGTTACTGTTAACGATTATTTGGCAAGAAGAGACACTGGTTGGTACGGCCGAGCATTGGCGTCATTGGGACTGTCGGTGGCTTCGATCATTCATGAGCAAGCATTTTTGTTTGATTCTCAATATGTAGACAAGCAAGAAACAGATGATCGATTGATTCATCTAAAACCAATTGGTCGGAAAGAAGCTTATGACTGTGACGTTACTTATGGAACCAATAATGAATTCGGTTTTGACTACTTGCGTGATAATTTGGTCTCTGACTTAAGTGAGATGGTGCAACGGGGTCACCACTACGCCATTGTTGATGAGGTCGATTCAATTTTGATTGATGAAGCCCGTACCCCACTCATTATTTCTGCCCCAGATACTGAGCCGACGAAAAAATATTATGATTTTGCTAGATTGATTGGATCTCTGTCTGCAGATACGGATTACACTTCTGATGAAAAAACAAAAACAGCCAATTTAACTGAGCACGGGATTCGGAAATTGGAAAAAATGTTGGGAGTGGAAAATTTGTACGAGAAGGATTTTGAGTCAGTTCATCATGTTGAAAATGCTCTTAAAGCGAAAGTCCATTATTTGAGAGACAGAGATTATGTAGTTAAAGATGGCCAGGTAATTATTGTTGATGAGTTTACTGGTCGGTTGATGTTCGGTCGACGTTGGTCAGAAGGTCTTCATCAAGCAGTGGAAGCCAAAGAGGGGGTGCAAATCCAGCAGGAATCAAAAACCTTGGCGACAATTTCCTTTCAAAACTACTTCAGGATGTATGAGAAACTGGCGGGAATGACTGGGACTGCCGCGACGGAAGCGGAAGAGTTTAAGAAGATTTATAACCTTGATGTGACTGTCATTCCCACCAACAAGCCAATGATCAGAGTTGATCACGGAGATGTGGTTTATAAAAATCAACGGGCAAAATACGCCGCCATCGTTAAAGAAGTCGAAGAATGTCATAAAAAAGGCCAGCCGGTTTTGGTGGGAACAACTTCGGTAGCAAAGAATGAGATTATCGACCAATTCTTGAATCACAAAGGGCTTCCCCATGCCGTCTTAAACGCCAAGCAGCACCAAAAGGAAGCAGAAATTATTGCTAAGGCTGGGGCTAAAGGGGCAGTGACAATTGCCACTAATATGGCTGGTCGGGGAGTTGATATTGTTTTGGGTGGAGCGATGCCTCAGGAAATTGATTATCAAGATGAGAAGAAATTTCAGGAAGCGATGCAAGAATGGCAGAAAAAACACAATGAGGTGGTGGCATTAGGCGGTTTGCATGTTGTGGGAACTGAAAGGCATGAATCAAGAAGAATTGACAATCAACTTCGTGGTCGTTCCGGCCGGCAAGGTGATCCCGGGTCTTCCCGGTTTTTTGTGGCTTTGGATGATGATTTGATGAGAATTTTTGGCGGGGACCAGATTTCCTCTTTAATGACTCGGTTTAACATGCCAGAAGATGTTCCTTTGGAACACGCTTTAGTTTCCAAATCCATAGAACAAGCACAGGTTAAAGTTGAAGGCTTTAATTTTGACATGAGAAAGCAGGTGGTTGAGTACGATGATGTGATGAATAAACAAAGAGAGATTATATACAAAATGCGTCAACGCATTTTGTTAATGTCAAATGTCAAAAAGCCTCTTACGAGGAATTCCTTCGGAATACAAATGTCAAATCTGGAGAATGAAAAAGATCTCAAGACAGAAATTTTGGGGAAGATTGAGAGTGAAATTAGCAATTTGGTAGCAATGTATAGCCCGGAAGGCTATACGGAGCCGGAGTACGAAAAGATAATCTTAGGTTTTTGCGAAATTGTGCCGTTTGATGATAAATCGCAGAACCAACTGAGGAACGAATTAGCAAAACGCAAAACGCAAGACGCAATACGAGAATTTATGGCGAAGGTTATTGGAGATATTTATGAGCAGAGAGAAAAGGCCCTTGGGGAAGAAGTGGCGCGGCAAATTGAGAGGTTCGTTTATCTTTCTACGATTGATAAACTTTGGGTTGATCACTTAACGGCAACTGATGATTTAAGGGATGGAATTGGGCT
>Ga0172363_10001352_pt1 | contig 19734 bp, 12 predicted proteins | sample LakKivs2_kivu2a2_FD_114541 | JGI IMG/M metagenome (GOLD analysis project Ga0172363, IMG submission 114541) | Sediment microbial communities from Lake Kivu, Rwanda - Sediment s2_kivu2a2 | ecosystem: Environmental > Aquatic > Freshwater > Lake > Sediment | place: Rwanda: Western Province, Lake... | reverse complement strand
GTTCGGCCACGGCGAGGAGGCGTTTCGAAGCGTCTCTGCCGGCGACAGCGGTCTGGCCGTTCTGGCCCAGACCGTCGGCTGGGTGGGGCTGGGCTGCTTTCTGGTCGCGGCGGCGGGGGCGCTGGCGGTGCTGCTCGTCGGCGCGCGGCGGGGGCATCGCGGGGACCGGGCGAGGGCGATCCTCTGGACGACCGCGGCCGGGGCCGTCGGCTGCGCACTGCTGGCGCCCGTCGGGCCGTTCATGCCGTCGGTGACGCTGGCCGTGGCGCTGGTCTGGGGCCTGCTGCCGGCGATGCTGGGCCGCCCGGAGCGACGGCGCAGCGGCGTGATCCTGCTGGCGGGCATCGCCGCCATGGCCGTGCTGCTGGGCATGTTGCCCGACCGCGGGCTGGTGACGTGGACGGCCACGACGTTCGGGCTGAACGACACGATGGAGCACATGGCGGCGGGGGTGGTGCTGGCGGCGGTGACGGTCTGGCTGCTGGGCGCCCGCCGCTGGTGGCTGGGGCTGGCGGGCATTGTTCTGGCGGCCCTGGCGGGCGGGCCGGGCGAGGCCCTTCAGCGCGCGATGGCCTCCGGCACGCCGGAACTGCGCGACTGGGCCCACCACGCGACGGGCAGCGCGGCGTTCGCCCTGCCTTACCTGCTGTGCCTGGGCGCCCGTGCGGCCGAGGCGACGCCCCGGCCGGCGCGGGCAACCCAACCCGGAGGCTGACCATGTTGCGAGTGGCGATTATCGGCGTGGGCGGGTATGGCGCGACGCTGCTGGCGGGCCTGCGGTCGGCGGCGGGCGCCGGACGCTGCCGCATCGTCGCCGCCGCGGACGCCAGCGCCGCCGCGATCGCCCGCGCCGCCGACGATCTCCGCGACGCCGGCGCCGCCACGTTCGCCGACGGCGGCGAGATGCTGGAGGCCCTGCGCGGCCGCTGCGACGTCGTCTACGTCGCCACGAGCATCGCCAGCCACGCCGCCCTGACGGCGGCGGCGGCGCGCTGCGGCTTCCACGTGCACCTGGAGAAGCCCCCGGCCGCGACCGTGCAGGAAGTCGACGAGATGCTGGAGGCGCTGGCCCGCGCGGGGCGTATGTGCCTGGTGGGCTTCCAGAACCTTCACGCCGCGGAGATGCTCCGGCTTCGCCAGGCCCTCGCGGGCGGCTTGCTGGGCAAGGTGCTGCGCGTATCGTGCGCGGCTAACTGGCCCCGCCCGCGGAAGTACTACCGGCGCAACGAATGGGCGGGGCGCCTGCGGGCGGGCGGAGCGTGGGTGCTCGACGGCGCCGCCAGCAACGCGCTGGCCCACCAGATCGCCCACTGCCTCGCGCTGGCCTGCCCGCGCGCCGAGGGCCTGGCCGAGCCGGTCGCCGTGCGGGCCGAGCTGTACGCCGCCGGCGACATGCAGTGCCACAACATCGCCGCCATCGAGGTCCGCACCGCCGACGGCGTCGATATCCACCTGCTGCTCAGCCACGCCGGGCGGGCGCGGTTCGAGCCGCTCATCGAGGTCGTCGCCGAGCGCGGGCGGGCGTACCTCCAGCCCGGCTCCCACGCGGTGGTCTACGCCCCCGACGGCACCGAGCCGTGGTACTCGCCGGCGCGCCCGGCACGCGAGGCCATGATCGCCAACATGCTGGACGCCGTGGAGGCGGGCCGGCCGGAGATGCTCCGCTGCCCGCTGAGCCAGGCCCGCAAGTGCGTGCTCGTCGTGGACGGCGCCCACGAAAGCACCGGGCGCATCGGCCGCCTGGGCGAAGGGGCCTTCCGCCGCGAGCCCGCCGGCTCCGACGCCGAGCGTGTCGAGGTGCCCCGCCTGTGCGGCATGTTGCTCGACGCGGCCGAGCGGCACTGCCTCCTCAGCGACCTGCCGGACGCGCCCGCCTGGGCCGTGCGAACCGAGCCGTTCGACCTGGCCGGCTACCGCCGCTTCCCGCAGCGGTTCCGCTGCGAGTAGTCGCCCGACGGTCCGCGGGTGTAACCTGAAGACCCGTGCTGGCGATGGACGACACGATCGCGGCGGTTTCGACGGCGGCGGGCGCGGCCGCCCGGGCCATCGTGCGCCTCAGCGGGCCGGAGGCGATCGCCCTGGCGTCGCGCGTGTTCGTTCCGGCCGGCGCGGGGCTGGCGGAACTCGGCGGCTTCCGCGCCGCCGACGGGCGCGTCGTCGCCGGCGACGGCGTCGAGCTGCCCGCCCGCGCCTACGTCTTCCGCGCACCGCGGAGCTACACGCGGCAGGACGTGGTTGAGCTGCACGTGCCCGGCAATCCCGCCGTCGTCGCCATGGTGTTGGAGGCTCTGCTGGCGGCCGGCGCACGCCAGGCGGGGCCCGGCGAGTTCACCGCGCGGGCGTTTTTCTCGGGGCGGCTGGACCTGACCGCCGCCGAGGCCGTTGCCGACGTCATCGACGCCGCCGACGACGCGCAGCTTCGGGTCGCCATGGCGTCGCTGGGCGGGCGCGTGGGCCGGTTGTGCCGCGCCGCGGCTGAGGCGCTGGCCGAGACGCTCGCCGCGGTCGAGGCCTCCATCGACCTGGCCGAGGAGGACATTTCGCCTGCACCTCCGGCCGACCTGGCGGCCGACCTGCGCGGCGTGGCCGAGCGGCTCTCGCGCGAGGCCGCCGCGGCTCGGGCGATGGGCGACGCGGCCGAGCTGCCCCGCGCCGTGCTGGCCGGGCGACCCAACGTCGGCAAGAGTTCGCTTCTGAACGCGCTGACGGGCGAGGACAGGGCGATCATCTCGGCCACGGCGGGCACCACGCGCGACGTGCTGAGCGCCCCGCTGCATCTTGCCGGCGGGGCCGTGGCGCTGCTCCAAGACGCCGCCGGCCTCGGCGCGGAAACCGGGGACGGTCCCTCTTTTCCGGGCGCCGGCGCGGCGGCGCGGCGGGCGGCGGCGGCCGCCGATGCGCTGTGCTTCGTCTACGACGCGGCCGAGGGGTTCACCGACGCCGACGCCGTGCTGCTGGCCGAGCTGCGGCGGCTCAACGCCCGCGCGCCCGTGCTGGTGCTGGCCAACAAGATCGACTTGCTTTCCTCGGCGGACGCGGCCGGGCTGCCGGGCGAAGCCCCGGACGGTTTGGCGCAGTTGCCCACGTCGGCTCTGACCGGCGCGGGGCTGGATGAAGTGCGAGGGGCGATGGAAGAGCTTCTGTGCGTTTCTGCCTCGCGCGGCGGGGAGGCGATGGGGCTGCACGAGCGCCAGCGGCGCGGGCTGCTGGCGGCGGCGGCCGCCGCGGAAAGGGCCGCCGGACTGCTCGCCGTCGCGCCGTCCGTCGCCGACGTGGCCGAACTGGCCGCCGCGGACCTGCGCGAGGCGCTGTCGCACTTGACGGCCGTCAGCCCCGACAGCCCGCGGCTCGTGGCCGACGACATCCTGGGGCGCATCTTCGCCCGCTTCTGCGTGGGGAAGTAGCAGGATGCACGGGATGCACGGGATAAAGGGCAGGGATGCAGGGGATGCAGGGGATGGGAAGAAGGGGGAAGTGTCGGGTGTCGGGTGTCGGGTGTCGGGTGCAAGGCGGTGAGGTACCGAAAGCGCGGGTGCCGCTTGTCACTTTGCCTTTGCCCATCCCCTGTATCCCCTGTATCCCCTGTATCCCCTGCATCTCTGCTCTCTCACCATCCCGTGCATCCCGTGCATCCTGCTATTTCTCTCTGAGGCATTTCGGCCGGACGCAGTGCCCGAAGGAGCCGTGGTGCTTCCACGGCAGATTCTCGAAGCCGGTGCCGGGCAGCACTTCGCTGATGCACGCCAGCGTGAAGCTGCGGAAGCTGTCGCTGCACGGGTCGGCCTCGCCCGCCGCGGCCGTGCACTGAAGCCACCCGAACTCGTTCCGCCCGCCGGTCAGCCCCTTGCCGTCCTGGTTCCAGTCGAGGAACCCGCCGCCGTGGCGGTCCCAGCAGCCCAGCGTCCAGGGCAGCAGGCGGCGCATCGACTCGCGGGCCTCGTCGGTCCGGATGCCGTACTGCCGGCTGAGCGTCACGATCGCGTCGGCGCAGTCCATGTCGGGGCAGCAACCGCCGCCGAAGTGCCCGCGGGCGTTCTGGATCGACAGCGAGCTGTCGACCATCAGCTCCGGCCTGGGCACCTCGCGGTCGAACATCCAGTAGACCATCAGCGTGTGGTAGCCGCCGTACTGCTGGTGGCTGAGCTTGTGCCCGCCGACGATGTCCCACCAGCCCGTTTCCCTGTTCTGGTGCTCGGCCATCCAGTCGAAAAACACGTCCATCGCGTCGAGGTTCGACTGGTTGCGCGTGACGCGCCAGTCGTGCCCGACCAGGCAGCCGATGTCGTAGGTCCAGTTGCCGGCCACCCACGGGTCGAGCTTCCACGGCAGTTGCTCGATGAACTTGCGCATCCCTTCGGGCGTGAAGAGCTGGCGCGTCTTGCGGATGGGGTGGCGGCAGACGCCGCCCAGCAGGTCCACCGCCGTCATGATGAACGTGCTGGAATGCCACAGCAGCAGCTCGTCGGTGTGCTTGTTGCTGAGCCGCTCGGCGCTGCGGAAGACCGGATCGACGTACAGGCCCGTCTCCTCGTCCTGTCCGCCGATGAGGTAGTCCAGCCACTGGCGCCGCTGCTGCGGGCCTAGCGCGTCCAGGTCGCCGTGGAGGTGGCGCGTCATGGCCACGAAGGCGCTGGCCCAGTAGGTGGGCTTGCAGCCCCTGGCGAAACGATAGACGCCGTAGTGCGGCGCGTCGGCCACGCGAAGCGACTCGCAGTGGCGAAGGATCCCCCGGCGAAGCTCCTGCGGCTCGATGTTGGCGTTGCTCTGCGGCGAGGCCATCGAACGCTTCTCCTTGCGGGCCGCCGGCCCATCAATGAACGGCCGCCCGCACGTCCGTCGGGCGGCAGGAACGCATCATCGCATCGGCTGGACTGAAATGCAAGCGCCGCGCCGACCTGGCGGCGGCCCGACCCATGCGGGCGGCGAGTCGCTCCGTCCCCCGTGCCGGGCCCGCGGGGAAGGCCGCGCTACCGCCCGGCGGACGCGCCTGCCGCGGCGGGGCGGGAAGCGATGGCGGCCTTGAGCTTCGCGACGATGGCGCGCACGGCCGCGGCAGTCTGCTCCGCCTTCGCTCGCTGCGCCTCGTCCAGCCGGGCCAGCTCGCCGGCGTCGGTCAGGACGGCCAGGTCGGCCTCCACGGCCGGCAGGACCTTCTCCATCACCGCCGGCGTCACGTACGACGAGCTAGCCAGGCGCTTCAGCAGCGGCAGGCGTGCGGCCAGGGCCTCCAGGCTCATCGACGCCGGCACAAAGACGGGCATCGTGTAACACATTATCCGCGTGTCTGTCGGGGGATTGAGGCACATCGCCCGCTCCATCGAGTGCGTCAGGCCGGCCAGCAGGTCGTGCTCGGCCTGGTCGAGCCGCCCGGCATGGAGCAGTTGGGCCAGCGCCTCGCGTGCGGCGGCGAGCCTGGCGGCTGCCTCCGCCCTGTGGGCCGCGGTGGACCTGTGGCTGTCGGCCAGCGGCTGGGCGAAGCGCCACGCGTCGGCGACAACCTTCCACCGCGGGTCAGCGGCCAGCGGCGCGACGGCATCGAGCCGCTGCTGCACAGCCGTCAGGGCGGCGACAGCCTTCGAGCGCATCTCGGCGGCCAGGGCATGGTCCGCAGCGTCGTTGGGGTCCTTGCCGGCGGCGAGGCGGCGCTCGGCGCCCTCGAGGAACTGCACGTGGTAGCGGAGCTGCTGGGCGATCGACTCCAGCGTGTGTGCCGGCAGGTTGCCATCGCGGGCCTGCGCCTCGACCAGCGCCAGGCGGGCGGCAATGTCGCGGACGGCCACGCCCGTCGGCGGCGGCAGCGCCGCGTAGCACGTCACCATGACGGGACCCCGCAAGACCTGCCTTGCCGGCACGTATGCTCCCGCGGCGGCGAGCAGCGCCAGCCCGGGCGCGACGAGACGCCGTCGCCAGCGGGGACCTTCGGTGCGTGCCCGGCGCAGGTCCAGGCCGATGACGACCAGGGCGGCCAGGATCACCAGTCCCAGCAGCCCCAGCGGCACGCCCCAGATGCTCAGCAGTCGAACCGGCATCGCTTTGTGCCTCGGCGGCGGCTGCGCCGCACCGCCGGATTGGACGAGCGGGGCGACGGAAGGTTCACAGGCCCGGTTTGGCCCCGACCCCAACAGGCGCCGGGGCAAACAGCCGACAACGAGGACGAATCGCCGACCGGGACGCCATCCGCCACGGGCTTCCTATCGTCCTCGTCGTCGTCCTCGTTCTCGTCGTCGGTCGTTTCTCTGCCTGTTGCGGGCGCAAGAGAAAGGCCCTCGGTTTTGTCCGAGGGCCTTTCGTATAAGGCGGCGTTGACCTACTCTCCCGCAATTGCAGTACCATCGGCCGCTGCGGCTTAACTTCTGTGTTCGGGATGGGAACAGGTGTGGCCCGCAGCGTGTAGACACCGCCACGGCCCCGCCGGACCGGTGGGCCCGGCGGGACGGATGTCGAAGGGGATAGCGATCGGTCGGGCAGGCGCACTGTGTGACGTAGCGCAGCGGCCGGTCGGGTCGTCTGCGGGGAAGGCAGACGACGGATGCGGCCAGGCAATCGCCCGTTAGTACCGGTTAGCTCAATCCCTTTCGGGACTTACACTTCCGGCCTATCAACCACGTGGTCTACGTGGGGGCTCTCTTCCCTCAAGGGGAAATGGAATCCTGATCTTGGGGTTGGCTTCCCGCTTAGATGCCTTCAGCGGTTATCCGTTCCCAACGTAGCTAGCCAGCCGTGCCCCTAGCGGGACAACTGGTGCACCAGAGGTTGGTCCTTCAAGGTCCTCTCGTACTGGTGAAGGCTCCCCTCAAGATTCCTGCGCCCACGGCAGATAGGGACCGACCTGGCTCACGCCGGTCTGAACCCAGCTCGCGTACCGCTTTAATCGGCGAACAGCCGAACCCTTGGGACCGCCTTCAGCCCCAGGATGCGATGGGCCGACATCGAGGTGCCAAACCGCCTCGCCGCTATGGACGCTCGGAGGCGATCAGCCTGTTATCCCCGGAGTACCTTTTATCTGTTAAGCGATGGCCCTTCCACACGGGACCACCGGGTCACTAGGCCCTGCTTTCACATCTGCTCGACTTATGGGTCTCGCAGTCAAGCGCCCTTGTGCCCTTGCACTCCGCGCACGATTGCCAACCGTGCTGAGGGCGCCTTTGGACTCCTCCGTTACTCTTTGGGAGGAGACCGCCCCAGTCAAACTGCCCACCTAGCATTGTCCCCCGCCCGGCTTCACGGGACGGGGTTAGGTGACTCATGGCGCAAGGGTGGTATTTCAAGGTTGGCTCCGCCCCGACCGGAATCGGGGCCTCAACGCCTCCCACCTATCCTACGCATGCGACATCAGGCAACAGTACCAGGCTACAGTAAAGGTTCACGGGGTCTTTCCGTCTTGCCGCGGGAACGCGGCATCTTCACCGCGTCTGTAATTTCACCGAGTCCGCTGTTGAGACACTGCTCCAGTGATTACGCTATTCATGCACGTCGGAACTTACCCGACAAGGAACTTCGCTACCTTAGGACTCTCATAGTTAGAGCCGCCCTTCACCGGGGCTTAGGTCGCAAGCTTCTCAGGATTGCTCCCAATGACCTGCTCCCTTGACCTTCCGGCAGCGGGCAAGCGTCGGTCTCTATACGTCCTGTTGCCAGTTAGCAGAGACCTGTGTTTTTGGTAAACAGTTCCCAGAGCCGTTTCTCTGCGCCCTCCCGTCGGGCCCAAGGGTTACCAAAGGCCCGGCGGTTAGGGACCCCTTATCCCGAAGTTACGGGGTCAAATTGCCTAGTTCCTTAACAGCGGTTCTCTCGAGCGCCTGAGGATACTCTCCTCGCCTACCTGTGTCAGTTTTAGTACGGATGTGCGTCTTGTCCCCGCGGAGCTTTTCTCGGCACCCGCGCCCCGGACTTCGGCAGTATATCGCCTCGAGATGTCCCGTTTCCGGGACCCCAACCCACACGACTGACCGTGGGATCCGGCTTGTAGATGCGTCATCCGCGGTTCAACCGCCACGCGCAGTGCAGGAATATTAACCTGCCGTCCATCGTCTACCCCTTTCGGGCTCGACTTAGGGTCCGACTAACCCTGGGCGGATGTACCTTCCCCAGGAAACCTTAGGCTTTCGGCGAGCAGGATTTTCACCTGCTTTATCGTTACTCATACCGGCATTCTCACTAGCTGCCGCTCCAGCGCTCCTTACGGTACGCCTTCAACGCCGACAGCTACGCTCTCCTACCAACTTCCCGGGCGCGAGGCCCGGGACGTTCCGCGGCTTCGGTACCATGCTTGAGTCCCGATCATTATCGGCGCCGAATTGCTCGACCAGTCAGCTATTACGCACTGTTTAAATGGTGGCTGCTTCTAAGCCAACATCCTGGCTGTCTCAGCAACCCGACTTCCTTAGTCACTTAGCATGGTTTGGGGACCTTAGCCGGCGGGCTGGGTTGTTTCCCTTTCGACCACGAAGGTTAGCCCTCGCGGACTGACTCCCGGGGTCGTCGCGGCGGTATTCGGAGTTTGGTTGAAGGAGGTATCCTGGTGGGACCCTCGTTTCATCCAGTGCTCTACCCCCGCCGCGAAGCTCCCGAGGCTAGCCCTAAAGCTATTTCGGAGAGAACCAGATATCCCTGCGTTTGATTAGACTTTTACTCCTCCCCACAGCTCATCCCACAACTTTTCAACGTTGACGGGTTCGGTCCTCCGCGCCCTGTTACGGGCACTTCAACCTGGCCATGGGTAGATCACGCAGATTCGGGTCTGCCGCCCGCGACATAATCGCCCTGTTAAGACTCGCTTTCGCTCCGGCTGCGTGGCGGAACCACTTAGCCCGGCCGCGAACGGCAACTCGCCGGTTCATTATGCAAAAGGCACGCCGTCACTCGTTCCCCCCCCGGTTGCCCGGGAGGGGCATAGAGCTCCGACAACCTGTAGGTGCACGGTTTCAGGTACTTTTGACTCCCCTAATAGGGGTGCTTTTCATCATTCGGTCGCCCTACTTGTACGCTATCGGTCGTGATGGAGTACTTAGCCTTGGAGGGTGGGCCCCCCAGCTTCACACGGAGTTCCACGAGCTCCGCGCTACTCTGGAACGCCAACCGTAACGGAGGGCTCGCGGCGTCGCCTACGGGACTGTCACCCTGTGTCGTGAGACTTTCCAGACTCTTCGGCTACCGCTGCCTTTGTAACTCCTGATTGGCGCCCGCAACCCCGGCCCGAAGGCCGGTTTGGGCTTGTCCGCGTTCGCTCGCCGCTACTGACGGAGTCTCGGTTGATTTCCTTTCCTGCAGGTACTTAGATGTTTCAGTTCCCTGCGTCGGCCCCGCCGGCCTATGCATTCAGCCGGCGGTGATCCCGGTTATTCGCCGGGAACGGGTTTCCCCATTCGGAGATCCCTGGATCAATGCTCGTTTGACAGCTCCCCAGGGCTTATCGCAGCCTACCACGTCCTTCATCGCCTCATCACGCCTAGACATCCACCATGCACCCTTAGTAGCTTGACCGCATCCGTCGTGGGCCCTCGCCCGCTGCGACGGACCGGCCAGCCGCCTTGGCGCTACGTTCTCGGTGAACCTGCCTATCGGATGCTATCCGTCTTCGATTGTCAAACAGCCGCCGCTTCCCGCCGCCGGGCCCCATCGGCCTCGACGGCTCCGCGTCGAAAACCCCCGCCCGGCTTGTCCAGCCGGCCGGGGGGTCAAAGGCCCTGTATTAGACGCCTCTGCCGCCGCCCTGTCAATCTAAATTCTAGCGCCGCCAGAGAAATTTTTTCACTTCTTTTTTTCGTTTGCCGCCGCCGCCACGGCCCGGTCCGCAACCGGCCGTGCCCAAAGCGCTTGCGCAAGGCCGTCCGCCCCCGCCGCCGCGCCTCCGCCCAGGTCGCGCCGCCCGCGGGCGGAAAAATTTTTTTGCCGCCGCGCCTTGACGCCGCCTCGCGTGGCGCCGCGCGCCGCCGCGATTCCGCCGCGCCGTCGCGCACGCTCCCGCGGCGCACTGGAGACGAGCGGGTTCGAACCGCCGACCTGCTGGTTGCAAACCAGCCGCTCTCCCAACTGAGCTACGTCCCCGAGGCGATGGCCGATCTGCGATTGTCAAGTGCCGACTGCCCGGGGGCGCCGCGGACCGGCAGCGGCCTCGGTGGCCCAGCCGCCAGTGGTCATGCGACAGTCGGCGGGGGCAATGGGCCCGGTTGGAGTCGAACCAACGACCTTGCCCTTATCAGGGGCACGCTCTAACCAACTGAGCTACGAGCCCGCTGTGCCGTCGGCCCGCACGAAGGACGCGAGGCCCGCGGCGCACCGTACATCATACGCCTTCGGGGCGGGCAGTCAATAGCTTTCGGCAATCGGCGAGCGATTCTTTACAGCCTCGCCGCCGCGGCACAGCCGGCCGGTCCGCGCGCCGCGCGGCGGCGTTTATCCTGACGAGCGCTGACGAGCGGCGCCGCCCGCCCAGCCGAGAGAAACCCGGACGCCATGCACGCCATCTGCCAGCTTGCCGCGGTCCTTGTTGCGATACCCGTTGCCGCTCCGCGCGCCGCGGCGGCCGGGCTGATCCTTGCGCCCGCGCTCGTTGTCGGCGCCGCCCGTGCCGCAGGGCCGCCCGCGCAGGCGGCGCGGGCCGCCGGGTGGCGCGGCGACTGGACGGGGTGCGAGCCCAACGCCACGCCGCCGGTGCACTGGTCGCCCGGGCGCAACCTCGCCTGGAAGAGCCCGCTGCCGGCATGGTCGAACTCCACGCCCCTGTTGCTGGACGACCGCATCGTTCTGACAGCCGAGCCCGACCTGCTCGTCTGCCTGCGCAAGAGCGACGGCAAGCTGCTCTGGCAGCAGGCCAACTCGCCGCAGCGTCTGCGTCCCGGCGGCTTCGAGGACTACCGCCGCCGCGCCCTGGCCGGCCTGGACGAGCAGGAAAAGGAGCTCCAGCTCAAGCGCGAGCTGCTGGACGTGACGCGGAGGCGTTTGGCCGACCCCAACAGCGAGTCCCTGGCGGCCAGGGCCGCCGAGCTGAGCGCCGCGGTCGACGCCCTCGCCCTCCGCCGCCAGGCGATGGGGCACTGGCGCGTGCGCAGCATCGCCCCGACGGCAGGCATGGGCTGGTCGTGCCCCACGCCGGTCTCCGACGGGCGGCGCGTGTTCGCCCTGTTCCACAGCGGCCTGGGCGTCTGCCGCGACCTGGAGGGCAAGCTGCTATGGTGCCGGCTGCTGCGTCCGCGCACCGGCGGATACGGGCAGTCGTCCTCGCCGGCGCTGGTGCTCTGTCCGGCGGGGCCGGGCATCGTGGGCGTGTCCATCGACAACGACTTCTTCGCGCTGGACCTGGCGACGGGCAGGACGTTGTGGCTGCGCAACGACGCCGGACACGAGGCTTCGCCCGCGCCCCTTCGCGCGTGCGGCATGGACGTGTTCGTCACCGCCGAAGGCAGCGTGCTGCGCGCCGCCGACGGGCATCGCCTGGCCGCGCTGGGGCCCATGCGCTTCACCACGCCGGTCGCCGACGGGGCGAACGTCTACTGGCTCCGCGAGGACCGCACGTTGTGCGGCTCGACGCTCTCGCGCGGCGCGCCGAACAGCCCGCTCGCCGGGCCCGCGTCCGAGACCGGACGCGACGAAGCGCGTCCCTCCACCGCGCCGGCGCTGACCGCCACCCCGCTGCACGCCGTCTCGCTCGTCACGCGGACGGCCGACACGTATTACGCCTCGCCGCTGGTCCACGGCGGCCTGGCGTGGCTGGTCGGCAGCCGCGGCATCCTCAAGGTCGTCTGCCTCGACTCCGACAGCGTGATCTATGAGGAGCCGCTGGAGCTGAGCGGCACGTGCTATGCCAGCCCGGCGGCGGCGGGAAGGCTCGTGTACGTGATCTCCGACAGCGGCGCCGCGGCGGTGATCGATCACGAGGCGGAAAAGCAGGAGATCGGCCCGACCATGTACCGCCTGAAGCACAGCTTCCGCGTCCTGGCGCGCAACGAGCTGGGCGAGACCATGCGCGCCAGCCCGCTGCCGGAGGGCGAGCGGCTCTACCTGCGGGGATTCAAGAACCTTTGGTGCTTCGCGGCCGGCGACCTCGACCGGCGGCTCCACCGGCCCCCGCCTCCCGGCCCGGCCGGACGCGAGCTGCTCGACGGGCCGATACCGTAGCGCCCGCGGGCGTGGAGGCGCACTGGCTGACCTATCCGCACGGAACGCCGCCGGCGGGCCGCTGTTTGTCTCACTGTGGCCGGCGCGCGATGGTGGCTCGCTGCGCCCCTCAGCCGACATCCGCAAGGAGACATCGCGATGCCGCGAATCGGACGAATCATTCTGGGGCTCGCCTGGCTTTCCGCCGGCCCGGCCGCCCTCGCGCAGAGCGGCACCGCGCCCTGCCGCGACTGGCCCGAGTGGCGCGGGCCTCTGTCCAGCGGCGCCGCCTCGGCCGGCTGGCAGCTCGTCGAGTCGCTCGACAAGGCCCGTCTGGCCTGGACGAGCGATCCGGTGGGGCTGTCCGGCTGCGGGCACGGAAGCCCCGACCACCTGGCCACCGGCTTCTGCGACCCCGTCATCGTCGGCGGGCGCGTCTACCTGTTCTGGTTCGAGCGCAGCGGCCAGGCCCAGGTTCAGTGGGAGCGCATCGAGCACTCCAAGAGCTTCGGCATGAGGCTGATCGACCAGGCCTACCGCGACGCCAACGAGGTGGCTGCACAAAAGGAGTTCAACGCCGACGACGTGTTCGTCTGCCTGGACGCCGCGACCGGGCGCACGATCTGGAAACGCTGCTTCCACCAGCGCGGCTTCAACCACCGCAAGGTCTACAGCCCGCTGTGCGTGCCGTGCGTGCGCGACGGCAGGCTGTACGGTCTGGGCTCGGCCGGCAGCGTGTACTGCCTCGACGCGGCCACGGGCAAGCCGCTGTGGCAGAGCGACGTGGGCAAGGCGGCCGAGCAGTTCGAGCAGATGCGCGAGATGTGCCGGCGCAGCGGCGCCCGCGGCGTCGAGCCGGCCGGCTTCAACCACGGCGTGACCGTGGCCGAAGGCGTGGTGGTGGTCGGCGACAGCGGCAGCCCGCTGGGCGGGCGAGGCAGCAACCCGCGCCGCGGCGAGGCCGGGCTGGTCGGCCTGGACGGGCGCACCGGTCGGCGGGTGTGGCGAGTTGCCGACTGCCTGCATCGCTGGGGCACGCCCGCTCGTTGGCGGCACGACGGGCGCGAGTACATCCTTGCCGCCGGGCGCCAGCGCATGGTCGCCGTCGAGCCGCGCACGGGCAAGGTGCTGTGGGAGCTGCCCGGGCAGATCAGCGATTCGGTGACGCTGGCGGTCAGCGGCGACCACGTCGTGGTCAACACCAACAAGACCAAGGACCCCACCGGCGACGGGCCGACCTGCTACAGCATCGACCTCAACGGCGCCAGGAAGCTCTGGACCCTCCCGCCTGCGGGCGACCTGTTCATCTGCCACGTCGGGGCCGTCATCATGGGCCCCCACGCCTACGTCCGCACCAGCGCGGGCCTGGCCTGCGTGGAGCTGGCCACGGGCAAACTGCTGGGCACCACCGGGCCGTTCGGGCACGCCTACTCCGGCTACGTCGGCGGCGACGGGCTGCTGTTCGACATGCGCCTCCGCGCCTGCCGCGCGTACCCGGACTTCAAAATGCTCGACGGGCAACTGCCCGGCAGCCCGCAGTTCGGGTTCATCCAGTCGCCCGCCTACGCCGACGGGCGCGTGTACCTGCGAGGGCGGACGAACATCTACTGCTACGACTTCCGCAAGGACGCCCAGCCGACCCCCGCGGCACCGCGGAACGGACGCGACGAAGCGCGTCCCTCCACCGCTACCGCACTGGCCGAGAAGGTCCAGAGCAGCGACTGGCTGGCGCGCGTCGCGGCCGCGGAAATGCTGCGGGCGACGGGGCCGAAGGCGACCCTCGCGGCCGCACCCGTCTTGCGCAGACTCCTCGCCGCCGCCATCGCCGCCAGGGACTGGGGCGACACGGAGCTGCTGCTGGAGACGCTGCTGGCGGTCGACCGCCCGTCGGCGGCGGCCGCGGCGGGAGACCTGGCGCGCCTGCTGGACGCGCAGGACTATTCTTCGACGATGCTGGCCTGCCACGGGCTGGCGATGCTCGGCCCGGACGCGGCCCCGGCGGTCGCGTCGCTGGCGAAGCTGCTGAAGGCCGAGCCGGCCGACCTGGCCGTCGCCGCCGCGAAGACGCTGTGCGCGATCGGCCCGAAGGCCGCCGCGACGGCGCCGAAGCTGCTGGCCCTGCTCGACGCCCAGGACGAGGAGCTGAGCTACCACGCGCTGAAGGCGCTGCTGCACGTCGGCCCGCCGAAGCAGGCCCTCGGCGACCTGATCGACCGCGCCGTGCGGCACCCGTGGGTCGGCAACAAGGCCGACCACTGCGTCCTGCCGCGGTACACCTCCTACGCCGTGTGCCTGCTGAGCCTGCTCGGCCGCGATGACGTGCCGCTGCTGCTGAGCAAGGCGCGGCAGCTTCTCGACAGCCGGGCCAATTTCCGCGGCCTGCCCTCCGGCGACGTGGTGGCCGACTACATGAGCGCGCTGGAGATCATGGAGGCGGCGTACGTGATCGATCCGGGCGCGCTGAAGGCGGCGCAGGCCGTCGTCGAGGCGACGATCGCGGGCACCAAGGGCAGGAACCTGGGCGAGGCCGGCGGGAGGCTGAAGCTGCTGCAGATGGAGCTGGCCGGCAGCATCGACATCAGGGACCCGTGGGGCTACGCGAAGATGCAGGCCGAAAGCGCCGCCCGCAAGGCCCGCGAGCTGAAAGAGCTCAAGAAAAACGCCCCCACCCGCCCGCCGGCGACGAATGTGCTGGAATGACGCGGCCGGGACGTGTACGGACCGCAGCCAGCAGCCGCCTGCGGCGTTGGACGAGGGCTACTTGGCGCCCTTGGGCTCGGCGGCGGACCTGGCGGGGCCCTGCGATTCCTTGGCTTCTTTGCGGCGGCAGCGGATCTCCCCAACGGCCTGCACCACCAGCCCGGCCAGCCACAGCGCCGCCCAGATCGCCAGCGGCAGGGGCGAGTCCTCCATCGCCGCCACGACGAACCACAGCAGCATGGCCAGGACCACGCCGCCCATGACCAGCGACGCGCCGACGAATGACGTGAGCACCACGACGGTCGCTCGCGGCAGGAACAGCCCCAGCGCCAGGGCGAGCAGCGCCGCGGCGCCCGCGGCCGCCATCGCCCTGTCGGCGTTCCCGGCCATGGCCGTGTCGAGCGCCTCGCGTGCGGCCTGCTCGAGCTGGGGGGGCTTGAGGCTCCAGCGGACCGTCGGCGGCGCGCCGGCGGCCGGCTGCGTCGTCAGCGGCGCGTTGTAGCCGCTGCCCAGCACGGCGCCGTAGGCGATGCTGGCCAGCACGGCCCCGGCCAAGACCGCCCACACCACGCGGGCGACCACGACGGCCAGGATGCCGAACGTCGCGGCCAGCACCAGCCGCCCGACCATGGGATGCAGGTTGACCTTTTCGGCCAGCCAGCCGCCGAGGGCCAGCCCGGCCCCCACGCCGATGACCGCCAGCACCGCGCGGTGCACCAGCCGGCCCCAGAACAGCATGGCCGCCCCGAGGGCGACGGCCAGCAGCACCGCCGCCAGTGACAGAAGCGACAGCGACGTTCCGCCCAGCGCCCCGGCCGGGGCGGAGGTCGTCGTCGCGGCGGCAAGCATGGCGTGTGGCATGACTGCACGTCCTTGCGCCCGGGCGGGGGAGGCTATCGTCCGCGGCGGCGCAGCGAGTTCAGCTCCTCGGTGGCCTGGGCGACCTTCCGCGGGTCGTGGAGCCGCTGGGCCGCACGCTCCAGGTGCGACTCCGCCCGGTCGTATTGGTGGAGATATCGGCCGTAAATCAGCCCCAGCATGAGCTCGACGTCGGCGGCGTGCTCGTAGGTGCCGTAGTGGCGCAGGAAACGCTCGTAGGCGTCGGCGGCCTCGACGTAACGCCCCGCGGCCGTCAGGTGGTTGGCCACGTCGAGCTGGTTGGCGCGGCTGAGGACGGCGTCGTCGGCGACCTGGAGGAGGCGCAGGTACTTTTCGGCGGCGGCGGGCATGTCGTTGGCGGCGCAGGCCGAGGCGATCTCGCGCCGCAGGGCCAGCTCGCGAGCGGCCGGGGAGTCGGGCTCCGACGAGTCGACCTTGCGCACCTGCACCCAGCGGCTGGGCTGGCCGAACGGCGGGCGGGGCGGGCCGAACGGGCCGACCTGCGAGTCCCACGCCGGCCCGTAGGGCGAGCGGGCACCCGTGGAGACCGGCCGCCGCAGGCGCCGGCGGATCATGCTGGGCAGGTCCTGCGGGGTCCGCGGCATGAGGCGCAGCGCCAGCATCGCGCCCGCCACGGCCATGCCGTAGAGGTAGCCGCTGCTGTGCGCCGCGTAGGCCACGCCGCCGCCGGCGCCCGGGCCCAGCCAGTCCGTCAGCGTCATCAGCAGGTTCCAGACCAGGTTGAAGCCCACGAAGTACAGCCCCGATATCTCCATCGTCGTGATGAAGTAGAAGATCACCAGCACCTGCACCCGCACGCGCGGCAGCAGCACCAGGTACGCCCCCGTCACCGCCGATATCGCACCCGACGCGCCCAGCACCGGCGCCTGGCCGCTCAGCAGCACATAGCCGATGCCCGACAGGACGCCCCCGGCCAGGTAGAACGCCAGGTACGCCGTGTGCCCGAACCGGTCGTTGACCGCGTTGCCGAACACCCACAGGAAGACCATGTTCCCCAGCAGGTGCATCCAGTTGGCGTGCAGGAACATCGACGTGAAGAACTGCCCCAGCCGCGGCAGGTCCGGATGCAGCATCCACCGCTCAATGGCCGGGTTGGGCGAGTGGAACCCCGCCAGGAAAACCACCACGTTGGCGGCGATAAGGCCGTAGTTGACCCACGGCCGCGCCGTCGGTCGATAGTCGGTGCGTATCGGAAGGAACATTCGGTCGCTCGGTCCGGCCCCCGGCTCGCGCCGGGCCGGCTGCGCATTCTAAGCCCCCGCCGCCGCAGAATAAACCCGCCGCCGCGGAAAGGGCGGTGTTCCAGCAACGGGGATGGTATCTCTCGCGCGCTTGTGCGGCCGACGGGAGCGACGACGATGGGACCACTGCCGATGGCGACGGTGCTGGTCGCGGCCGCGTGCCTGGCCGCTTCGTCGTGCCCCGCGCGCGCCGAAGGCGACGGCCGCCTGGGCCTCGTCCTGCGCAGGGCCACGCAGGACGGCAACGACCTGACGCTGCACGCCGGGTTCGTCGGCGGCCGGGCCGTCCAGGCATGGGGCACCACCCCGCCCGACAACAACATCCCCCACGACCCGCGCGAGCTGACCCTGCGCCTCCAGGACGGGCGCGTCCGCGGCAGCGTGTCGCTCAACGTCCGCTACGTGCTCTACCGGTTCACCATCGACGCCGCCGTCGCCGCCGGCGGCAGGGCCGAGGGAACGTACCTCGGCGCGTACTGTCCGGCCGGGACGCAGCCGGTCCGCGGCCAGTTGTCGGGCAGCCGGCAGGCGCCCGTGGCGAAGGGCACCCCCGCGCGGCTGCAGCGGAGATGGAGCTGCGCGACGGCAAGGCGGCGGGCGGCAAGTTCTACTCGCTGCGCGAGGGGATGAAGTGGGGCTTCGAGGGCACGCTGGAGTCGGCCCGGCTGCGCCTCGACGCCGACCAGATCGCCGGCGCGGTGCGAGCGCCAATCGACCGTGGCGGGGCGCGGCTCGGGCGCTACAGCTTCGAGCTGACCGGCACGGTGACGAACAACTTCATCCTCGGCCGCTACGCCGCCCACCTCGACGGCAACGAGTTCGGCGCGCGGGACTTCACCGGGACGGTCGCGCCGCTGGCGGCCCCGCCGGCGGGCGGCGACGGCATATACGCCCTGGTCGCCGGCGGCGCCCTGGAGGGCCTTCAGGACCTGGAGCTGTACCTGCGGCGCGAGGGCGGGCGGTTCGTCGGCGGCCTGGGACGCGGCGGCAACGTCATGAACCACCTCGTCGACGCCAACGGACTGAAGCTGGCCGACGGGCACCTCACCGGGCCGCTGCTGGTCACCGTTCTGCCCGAGCCCCAGCAGCGGTTCCGCTCCTGGCCGCGATCCGGCCGACCCATCCGCATCCGCCTCGACCTGGACGCCACCGAAGGCAAGGGCGGCGCCCTGGCCGGTCGTTACGAGGGGCAGTACGGCATGACCGAGACGCTGCGCGGCACGGCCGCCGGCACGCTGGCCGCATGGGACGACGTCCGCCGCAGGGAGGCCTTCGCGGCGGGGCGCGACTGGCCGTGCTGGCGCGGACCGACCGCCAACGGCTGCGGCGTGCCCACCGGGCGGGCGATGGTCGATGAGCTTCAGCACGCCCGCCTGGCCTGGCGCAGCGAGGCCCGCCCGCCGGACGTCTACCGCGGCTTTCCCTACCCCATCCAGAGCGGCTACAACGGGCCGATCGTCGCCGACGGCAAGGTGTTCCTGTCGTACTACGACCCGCGCGGACCGGTGTGCGACGAGAAGTTCGTCGCCCAGGCGATGGGCATCGAGGGCATGAAGAAGCTGGGCGAGCCGTGGATCCGCAAGAAGTTCGCCATCGACGCCGACGACGTGGTGGTCTGCGTCGAGGCGGCCACGGGGCTGACGCTGTGGGAGGCGCGGTTCGTGCGCAAGAGCGTCAACTGGGGCAAGCAGGGGCGCGGGGCCGCCATCTCGGCCAAGGGCGGTCCCCACATCGTCCCGTGCAGCGACGGGCGGCGCGTCTACGTGGTCGGCTTCACCGGGCGAGTGTACGCCCTCGACGCCGGCAGCGGCCAGTGCGCCTGGGAGAGCGACATTGGCCCGGCCCACCTGGCCTTCGAGAAGATGAAGGCCCGCTGGCTGGCGGCGCGGTCCATCGACGGCGGCGGCGGCGGACGCCTGACCAACCCGCCCACCGTTGCCGACGGCGTGCTTGTCGTGGCCGACGGCCACGGCGGGTTGATCGGCTTCGACACGGCCACGGGCGCCAGGCTGTGGCACGGCGGGCGGATCGGCAGCGTGTCCGGGCCGGTGATCTGGCGCCCTTCGGCAGGCTCAGGGCAAGCCGATGGCAACGCCTACGTGATCGCCGACACGGCTTGCCTGGACCTGCGGACGGGCGGGGAGCTGTGGCGCGCCGCGGGCGCCCACGGCGGCTGCACGGCCGCCGTCGCCGGCGACCTGCTGGTCCTCAGCGGCTCGCGGGAGCAGGGGATGAGCTGCTGGCGGATGACGCCGCGGGGGGCCACGAAGCTGTGGGAGTTGCCCGGCGAGTACCACGTGGCCGGGTATTGCTCGCCGCTGGTGATGGGCGGTCACGTCTACACGCGCGTGGACGGGCTGGAGGGGCGCAGGCAGGGGCTGGTCTGCGTGGAACTGGCCACGGGCAAGGTGGTCGGTTGGGAGCCGCACGGCATCGGCGGCACGTGCAGCTCGATGCTCGGCACCGACGGGCGGGTGCTGTACGAGGGGGCCTGCTACACGGGGTTCTTCATGTACGCCGCGGCGCCGCGCACGCCGGTGCAGCTCGGCCAGCCGCTGCGCGACATCCGCTACGGCGAATCCACCACCGCCGCCGTCGCCGACGGCAGGCTCATCCTCCGCACAAACGACGGCATCCTCTGCTACGACCTGCGCAAGGACGACTGAAGGGGGCGGCTCACCCAGCCGCCTGCGGGCTCCGGGATCCCTTCGTGCTCGTGATCGTGATCGGCCGTTTCCCCTCCCGTTCGCCCTCGTCCTCGTCCTCGTCGTCGTCGTCGGCCGTTTCCCCTCCCCCC
>Ga0172363_10001349_pt1 | contig 19740 bp, 16 predicted proteins | sample LakKivs2_kivu2a2_FD_114541 | JGI IMG/M metagenome (GOLD analysis project Ga0172363, IMG submission 114541) | Sediment microbial communities from Lake Kivu, Rwanda - Sediment s2_kivu2a2 | ecosystem: Environmental > Aquatic > Freshwater > Lake > Sediment | place: Rwanda: Western Province, Lake... | reverse complement strand
TAATATCGCTATCGGTAAGAACTGACAGAACCACACTGGTTGTTTTTGTTTGGGCTAAGGTTTTTCCATTTCCATGTTTTTCCTTAATACTTACTGCCGGCCAGAGCATTTGTCCGGTCTTTAAGCTATCCTTATCTTTGGTGAAAGCAGCATATAGGGACATTAGGTCTTTTATAAGCGCTTCCGCCACCTTAGGCTTGGTACTATAGCCGTAATTTTCAATTAAATGAAGAATAAGGCTATTCTCCAGGGTCTTTTGTTGCAGGGGGCCATAGATGTGCTTATTAGTGCCACTCATAGTAAAGCCCCCTTTTTATTAGATATATAGCCTCTTATCTCTTCTAATCCATCTTGGTAGTCATCCCGACCTTTATAGCTTAAATATATCTGGACATATTCCTGAGCAACTTTTTCAGATATACCAGTTAAATGCCTTATCTGGATCATACCATAGCCCTTATCATAAAGATAAGAGACCTTATTAAAATTTTCAAAGTACCTGGTTATTGAAGACAGGCTGTGCCCGGTCTTTATGCTTACTTCGGTGGGCTGATATCTTTTTAGAAGAAGCTCTATGATTCTTGCCTTATGGGATGCACCTGGTCCTATATCTTTTATCTCGCCCCTGGTGGCAATAGATGCTCCACTTCTCTTTAGTTTTCTGACTATTCTTTTTATGGTAGACTTATCTACAATAAGTATATCAGCAAGATCGGTTTGAGATAGCAGTGCACCCTGGCTGTATGCTTCTCTTGAGAGCCTTACGGTAAGATGCTCTCTTAAGTTATATATCCCAAACCTTTGCTTGACCTTTTTATCAGAATAGCTGTAAAGGGTTAGCCTTACTGGAATAAGCTTGCAATCCTTTACCGGTTTTCCGGCAGGTTCATCAGCCGATACTGCATAAAATATTATCTGATTATCAAACCTGCTGTCCTGGTAATGTTCTTTTACAAATTTTAGTACATAATCCCAGAGGACATCTGCTTCAACTTTGGATAGTCCATACCCATCAATTACATTCTGTTTAAAGCAGCCTTCTGGTGACTTAACCATATCAGTATTATCATTAATATTCATTGTCATATGACCTCCTTTGTCTATGGTCTATTATTGTAATATTATATACCTTAGACCTGGGGTCATATGAGCTATTAGTTAATTGTCATATTAATTATTCTTTTTTTTATTTCTATAGGTTTGGGTAAATATCCGATTTCATTTTTGGATATTCTATCTGTTGTTGGTAAAAAGGTATTTTCTACTCAATCAACAGTTCCACCGATTTTTGAAACAGTTCTTTTCAATATCCGTTTTCCAAGAATTTTAGGTGCTATTATTGTCGGGGCATCTTTGTCATTATCAGGAGCTATTTTTCAGGGAATGTTTAAGAATCTGCTTGTATCTCCTGATATTTTGGGTGTAGCCCATGGAGCAGGATTTGGTGCTGCTTTAGCGGTTTATTTCTCAAGAAATATTATGTTGTATGTTCAGGGGTTTGCGTTTATTTCTGGATTAATAGCTGTGTTTTTATTTTACTATATCAGCCAAAGAATCAAGCACCGTTCCACATTATCACTTGTTTTAAGTGGGATTGCTATTGGCGCTTTCTTTTATGATCTTATTTTATTGATTAAAACTGTTGCTGATCCTTACTCGCAGCTTCCTTCGATCGTATTTTGGCTTATGGGCAGTCTTTCCACAGTTTCAAATCAGGATATATTGTTTATTTTAATACCAATTTCTTTGAGTTTTTTCGTTCTCTTTATGTTACGTTGGAAGATAAATCTTTTAACCATTGATGACGAGGAAGCCAGAAGCATGGGAGTTGATACTATTCATCTAAGATTAATCATTATTATTTGTTGCACCATTATTACTGCTTCTTCAGTATGTATTAGCGGTGTGATTAGTTGGGTTGGTTTGGTAATTCCTCATATTGCCCGTATCATTGTAGGACCAGATTATAAAGATTTGGTGATTTCGTCAGCTTTGATAGGAAGTGTCTATCTATTGATTATTGATAATTTGGCTCGTAATTTAGCTAGTGTTGAAATCCCTTTAGGGATTCTCACTTCGGTTGTTGGTGTCCCGATATTCTTATTTCTATTCATCCGGAAGGGGAAGGCATGGGTATAGCGAAAGTTAATGTAAAAGAAGTCTTTTATGCTTATGAAAATAAAAAAGATGTATTAAAAGAAATTGATTTTTCCTTACAATCAGGGAAGATATTATCCATTCTAAGCCCAAATGGATGTGGCAAGACCACATTGTTAAAATGCATTAATGGTATATTACATTTAAGAAGTGGATCCATTCTATTAGATAATAAAGATATATCTATTTATAGAGTTCATGAACTGGCAAAAAAAATTGCCTATATTCCCCAGTTTCATAACCCTATTTTTCCCTATAAAGTCATCGATATGGTATTGATGGGTAGAAATCCTTATATTCCCTTGTATTCTTTTCCAAGAAAAAATGATATTGCCATTACTTATCAGTCATTAAGAGAATTAGGAATTGAATATTTGGCAGAAAAGAAGTACTCTGAACTCAGCGGTGGAGAGAGGCAGCTGATATTTTTTGCCCGAATTCTTGCCCAGCAAGCAGAACTATTACTGCTTGATGAGCCAGCCTCTCACCTTGATTTAAGTAATCAGATAAAAATTTTAGATATGATTAAACAATTATCAAATTTTGGAATAACTATCATTATGAGTACACATATTCCCGATCAAGCACTTATGATTTCTGATAATTGTATATTGATGAAAGAAGGGCAACTATATGTTTATGGAGATCCTGAAATTGTTATTAATACAAGAAATATTGAACAAGTTTTTGGTGTAAGTTCAATGATCATTGATAGTCCATATCCTGCCAATCGAAAAATATGTGTTCCCATCTCTTCTATAATATAATTAATGTAGTTTTTACATGTAACGACAATAGGTAGATGATAAAATCTTAGGGTATTTAATTAACATTTTCATTCCACTTTTGTCTGGTTAAAAAAGGAGGAAAAATTGAGCTTTTTATTCAGAGGGAAGTATGTTATAACAGATCCCAATTTAGCAGAAAAAAGTATTTTAACAGATGCAGCTGTTTATGTAGTTGCTGATCGGATTGTAGAAATTGATACTTATCAGAGGTTAAAAAACAAATATCCGGATGCAGTAGTCAAAGGAAATGGTGAACAATTAATAATGCCAGGCTTAATTGATGCACATTGTCATGGTGCTGGGCTCTCTCCTTTCCAACGAGGAGTACACTATGACTTTTTAGAAAATTATTTGATGGATTCCCCAAGTGGAATTACCTTAGAACCAGAACTTAATGCGATCATGTGTGGAATACGGCACTTAAGAAATGGTTGCACTACTTTACATTGTATTGGTAATAATATGAATTTAACCTACGTAAGTAAACTTTTTCAGGGTTTCCAAAAAGTTGGAATTCGAATTGCTTATTCTAGTGGAATGAATGATTTAAATCGAATAACTTATGATGATAAAGCTTTGTATGATACATTGCCTCTTGAATTACAAAAAAAAGTTAAGCCTATTATTTTTCATGATATAGAAACTTTTAGAGAAGAATATTTTGAGCATTTCAATAATTTATATCAACAATATAATAATGAAAACACTAAAATTATCTTTGGACCTCTCTGGGCACAAGGCTGCTCTGATGAATTTCTAAAAAGAATAAAAAAGGAATCAGATAAGCTTGGAAAAATTCCTTTACATATTCATACGCTACAGACCCCAATCCAGAAAGCCTATGGCTTGAAGAAATATAATAAATCTCTATTAGCTCATTTAGATGATTTGAAGTTGGTTGATGAAAATTTAGTATTGGGACATGCTGTTTTTCTGAATGAATCAGATATTGAATTACTTGCACAAAAGAAAGGGTCAGTTACCCATCATGCAAGTTGTAACCTTGTTGTTAGAAATGGTATTTCTCCTGTCTATTATTTCCAGAGAGCCGGGATCAATATTGCCTTAGGAATGGATGATAAAAGTATTAACGATGATGATGATCCTTTTATGGAAATGCGTATGATTTTCTATTTACACAGGGTAGCTGGATTCGATTTGGAAAATACCCCTAGTTTAAATAGTGTCGATGTATTGAGAATGGCTACAGTGAATGCTGCAAGAGTATGCAATTTTAAAGATTCAATAGGTGCTTTGAAATCTGGTATGAAAGCTGATCTTATCTTAGTTGACCTGAAACGTATTATGGAAGATCCCTGGGTTTCTCCAGAGATAAATTTATTCGATCTCATTATTTGTAGGACAAAAGGGACCGATATAGACACCGTTATGGTTAATGGGGAGATCATTATTGAAAACCATCAATTTTATCAAATTGACCTCGATTCCATTTATAATGAAGTACGTGAACAGATTAAACGGGGGATTGACCCAAAACAAAAGGAATATGCAGATATTTTACAACAGTTAAAGCCCTATGTCCTTTCATTTTATAAAAAGTGGCAAGTTCCGAAATTAATTCCATTCTATAAGATGAATAGTTGTCTATAGAAACTGTTTTATATAATTTTCTTGACTTTGTCAGTTCACAGCTTAAAGCCCCTGAAAATTAAGGCCTTTTGCTAGTAGAAATGTGCAAATTGTACCCACGAACAACTCACCACGTGAATTCGAGGGCTTCCTCTACGGGCAGAATGTTTTTGGGTGGGGCTATATGGAGTAGACGCAAGATTTTATTAGCTCCTTCACTGGGTTTCATCTTGATTAAGTACGGTTGGCCATGAATCTCTAGTTCGGTAAACAGCAATGAATTCAGCGCTTCTCGGATCTGTAACGGACTCATGGGATACTCGTTTTTCTTCAGTTGATACTCCAGTGTTCTTTCCAGGAGAAAGGACAGAAAACAGACTACGAAATGGCCTTTAATCCTTTGCTCAGTCCAGTGGAATATGGGTCTGACCTCCAGGGTACTCTTCATGACTCTGAAGGACTCTTCAATTTTCCATAGGGTGTGATAGGCTTCCAGCACCGACTCTGCACTGAAATTCAGTACACTGGTCTGGATGGCATAGTAGCCGTCAAACTGCTCATCAGAGGCGATGGCTTTTTCATCAAGACAGTACTGATCGTTCTCGCTTTGATGCAGAATGAACCGTTTACCGCCCTTCTTGTTGCTGGCCTTGATTTTAGCAGGCTCTGCCAGTAAGAATAATGCCTTTTCAATCAACCGGCTGCGCTCTGCCCGATCTTTTTGAGCCCGCTTTTCGGAGTAGGTTATGACCAGTTTTTCGGCTGACTGCACGGCCTTTCCCTCATCATCCTGGTAATCATTGGTGTGCTCCAGGACTTTGTAACGAAACGGTAGTTCATCCTCGCCTTTCTGGCTCATCAAAGAGGGCTTTAACGACAGGTACCCGTCCGGGTCAAATACCTGGTCCAACACTCCCTTGGGCATTTTCTTTAAACGACTGGCCACAATGTAATGGTAGCCTTTGGCTTTGATACGGCCTAAGTTCAGCTTGTTGTTTAAACCCCTGTCGGCTACGATAATGACCTGGCGAATATGGAAGCGTTCTTGGAGTTGGTCTAAAGATCTCTCCAGTGTCTTGCTGTCCAGGGTGTTGCCGGGAAACAGCTCGTATCCGATCGGTCGGCCTTCACAATCTGCACTTCATTGATTTTATGGTCTTTGCTGAAGCCAAAGTTACGGAAACCGTCTTCCTTGATACTTTCGAAATAGAAGGTGGTTACATCGTAGAAGACGATATCCACGCTCATGTTGAACAATGACCGGTTCCTTTCAAAGATATAATCCTCGATCACTTCCTTACTTCTGGCCAAGAGATCCAAGCTGCGGTATAGGTGGTTTAAATCCATTTCCGGTACTCCCAGATAGAAGTCACGTTGCTCAAAGATGGCCAGCTTGCTCCGGGGTGAGAGCAGGTGCTGCACTACCATGAGTAATACCACTGTATTGAGATCAAATTGCAGTTTAACATGATTCTCCTTCAACTTATTAAAAAAAATGTCGAGTCCGAAGTACTGCCACAGCTTACGGTAAACCACAAAACCATAATTCCGTAAGGTACCCTCCGAGATCTGAGGAACCTCTGCTTTCACAGTACCGCTGGAAACTTCCAAAAGCCTTTCTGCCAATCGCTTAAAAGAAGGATTTCCTTCGATCATGTCTTTGCGACCCAGATTCAGGATGACTTTATGTTTAACCATGCCGTCTTCACGGTAGGCTTCCACCAGGCGTACATATTGGTAGTTCCCAGCCCTAACGATTTTCAGATACATAAAACCCTCCTAGGAAGGCTGTTGCTTTGGGTATATTGTACCATAAAATAAACGATATTTCCATAGATGTAAAGGTTGTAATAAAAATATATTGTCCCTACATTTTTGCTAAAATCTCATTTTTAGGGGCAAGAAACCTAATAAAATCAAGGGGTTTTAAATTCGATGAAGGTTGCAACTGACAAACTCAGGAATAAATAATAAAGATCCTGCTATGTTGCAGATGTATTGGACGCAAACACGGGCTTGACTAATAAAAGAAATATTGTATAATGAAAAAAGTGATTGATTCATTTTCTTATTAGAAGAGAAAGGAGTGATGTAATAAGTTTTAATGGTACTATCGTAGGCTCTTTTGTTGTTGTATTTTGAGTCAATATCAATAATTAAATTATTAGGAGGTGTTTTATGTTTACTTCTAAAAATTGGGCAAACATTTTTATTTTTATACTCATTTTTTTGTTAGTCCTTACTTTTACAGGCATGACAGTTTCTTCACAAACCATTACTTTAAAATATTCTGATAGTGATCCTCCGGGAGGGATGAGAACTGATTTTCTGAAAGAAGTATGGTTGCCTGAAATTGTGAAACAAACAGATGGAAAGGTGAAATTTCAGGATTTCTGGGGGAGTGCGCTTTTAGGACCTGCAGAGGCATTAAAGGGATGTATGGATGGTGTAACGGATATGACCATGGTTTTTTCTGATTTCTATCCCAAACAACTTCCTGCCATGCAATTGTTCAGGTTATTCCCCAAGTCTCCGGAAAAATGGGAAAACATTGCTTGGGTCTACCACCAAGCCTTCGAACAAATACCTTTATTTAAAGAGGAATTGGAAAGATGGGGTCAGAAATTAGTGATGGTTACAGTTGGTTTACCGTCTGCTATGGCAGCTAGCTATCCTATTGATGGTGTAGAAGATATTATCGGATACAAGTGGAGAGCATCCAGTCGCTGGCATCTGGCAATTTTAGAGGAAATAGGAGCAAATGTTGTTTCAATACCTTGGAATGATGTTTACATGGCCCTTTCGACTGGTACCATTGACGGTGTTTTAACAAATTATGATGGTTTACACATGATGAAATTCTATGAAGCCGGGAAGAATATTGTAGTTGGACCCCAACTTTGGTGGGCAACACCTTTCTTGATGACGATCAATCTCAATAAATGGGATAGCTTGCCGGAAGATGTTCAGGAAGGTATTATGGAAGCCGGCCGAATCGCTGAAGAAAAATTTGCGGAAGTATTTGCAGGAGCCTTAGAGAAAACAATTCAAGCCCAGAAAGAATATGGATGTACAGTAAATATGATGGACGAAGATGATGTGGAAATGCTTGCAAATGAAGAAGCCTTTGGTCGATATAGAAATATCTGGATAAAGGAAGCCAAAGAAGAGTTCGGGATTGAAGATGCAGCCTATATCGTAACTCGTATGAAATTAATTATGGATGAAGCACTAGCTAGAGAAGCAGCTGAATAATTATGACAGTTAAAATCAAAATATCTATTTATGTGTAAAAAGTGATCAGATAAAAGATATCCCCTTTTTCGATTATATCAGAAAGAAGGGGATATCTAATTTGTAACAAAATGCTGCATAATATTACATTAAATCACGATTCGAAAATGCAAGAACCGAGGTGAAATATGAGAAAAATATTCCATCTGATTAATCAAAAATTAGCTGAATTATGTGGGTGGTTATTATTGGTAATCATGCTGTTATTATCCATTGATTTTATAAGTAGGGGATTTGGCAAGCCTATTCAAGGGCTTACAACAATATCAGTTTTTGTTATGATGGCAGTGATTTATTTAGGCATGCCTCGCTGCGAAGAGTATGATGAACATGTTAATATTGAACTCTTTGCTGTATTAATACCACCTAAATGGGCTACAATATCGAAAATATTTACCAATTTTTTAGAGCTGGTTGCCATAGGTCTTCTTCTTTATGAAATGTATTTTAATTTTATTTTTTCCTATACTACGAAGGAAGCCTTTGCTGATACAACGATTTTACTAATATGGCCATCGAAATTGGTAATATTTATTGGTTTGATATTTTTTGAAATTCAAATTTTAATTAATTTAATTAATATTATCAAAAGATATAAAGAAGGAAAATATATTGTAAAAACGCTGGACGATACTGGGAGCCAAAATTTCTAATGCTTGCATTTAGTTAATATTCATTACTGGAAAGGATGTTTAACAATGGAATTAATAACTATTGGTATATATTGTGTTTTTTTATTATTGCTTTTAATTGCTATAGGAGTTCCTATTGGTGTCACTTTTATTTTAAGTGGTTTTTTGGGAAGCTTATTTATTTTAGGTTTACATGGTTCCTTCTCGCTATTAAGTCAATTGGCTTATTATTCTGTTGCTGCTCCTACTTGGACAGCTTTACCTCTTTTTATTTTAATGGGTTCAATTGCTGCCCAAGGAGATTTTGCAAAAAGGGCTTACCGTGGATTTGATGCATTGGCTTCCGGTTTACCAGGATCTTTAGGAGTTGCAACCTGTTTTGGCTGTGCTGCCTTTGGAGCAATTTCGGGTTCATCGTTAGCTACAGCAGCAATATTCGGCAGGTTAGCTTTACCAGAGATGATAGAATTCAAATATGATAAATCATTTGCAGCTGGAACCATCGCATCTGCGGGCACTTTTGCTTCCATGATACCACCTAGTATGATGTTTGTCGTCTACGCATTATTTACTAATACCTCCATTGGAAGATTATTTTTTGCAGGTATTGTACCTGGTTTGTTAACTGCAGTTGCGTACTCTACTTTAATTATCTATAGAGCTAAATATAACAAAAAATTAGCACCACGGGTAAAAAGTGAAACAATTTTAGGATTTAGAGAGAGACTAACTGAATTCTCCAAATCATGGCCCATCGTTCTAGTTGCTATAATTGTATTGGGAGGGATTTATTCCGGAACAACGACTCCTACTGAAGCTGCAGCCTTAGGTTCAATTGTTGTTCTTGTGATAGGTTATTTTGAGAAAAAAATTCGTAAAATTGATCAAGTAACGACTGCCCTGAGAGAATCAGCAAACACAACAGCAATGCTTTTTTTGATAAATATTGGAGCTATTTATTACAGTCGAGTTATCACTATGACTGGGTTGCCTTCCGATATCACACAAATGGTTGGTTCATGGGAGGTCCCTCGTATCGTTATTCTATTAGCAATTATGTTTATATATTTTATATTAGGTATGATCATGGTTCCTATTGGTATTTACGCCATGACGTTGCCAGTAATTATGCCCATTTTAAATACCTTAGGTTATGATCCTATCTGGTTTGGTGTAGTTGCCTTGAAATTGATGGAAATTGCAGCTGTGACTCCACCAGTAGGATTGAACGTTTATGCTCTCAAAGGTGTAGTTCCAAAAAACATATCATTGGTTGATATATTTAACGGAATATGGCCTTTCATTCCATGTGATTTAGCAGTATTAGTCTTACTAATACTATTTCCGGATATAGCTTTATGGTTACCAAATTTATTATTAGGTTAGGTATCCTAACCACATACAGATTATAGAAATATTAGAGCAAGCAATAAGAAGATTTTCTAAGAAAGAAGAAGAATAGAAAGGATAAAGGTAATGAATAATAGAGAAATTGCTGATTTAGTCATTAAAAATGTTACAATTTTTACCAGTGATGCAACCGAAGAGGGTTATCTTACTAAAGGCGGAGTTGCTGTACGGAATGGAAAAACGATTGCGATTGCTGAGGAAGAGTTTCTCCCGGCTGCTCAAAAAGTGATTGACGGAAAAGGCAATTTATTATTACCCGGGACCATTGATACACACGTTCATTTAAGAGATCCCGGACACTCAGAAAGGGAAACCTTTAAAACCGGAACCATGGCAGCTGCTGCAGGAGGGGTAACCACTATTTTAGAGATGCCCGTATCGGTACCGCCACCTTATTCACCCGAATTGGTTAATAAAAGGAAAGAAATTGCTGAATCTCAGGTTCTGGTGGATTTCTGCCTATTTGGTGCAGCCGGTGCAAATAAAATTGACTACATTGAGCCATGCTCAAAAGCGGGAATCGTAGGTTTTAAAACCTTCTTTCATCAGGCACCGGAAGGTAGAGATGATGAATTTGATGGTTTAACCATGGAGAATGCTGGTTTACAATACAAGGGATTAAAAGAAGTAAGTCAAACCGGTAAACTGATTGCAGTTCATTGCGAAAATAATGATATGGTACAGGAAGGCATCAAAGAATTAAGGGCTAAGGGGAGAGTCGATCCAGAGGCGCATGCGTTATCACGTCCACCGATTTGTGAAACCGAGACAGTCAGTAAAGTGTTGCTTTTTGCTAAAGAAAACGGTTTACGGGTAGACTTTGTACATATAACTAACCCTGATGCGATGGAACTCATTAAAGAGGGGAAAAAATCAGGAATGGATATTTATCTGGAAACATGTCCTCAATATCTCTTTCTGACTACAGAAGACTTGAAAAAACATGGTACTTATGCAAAATGTAATCCTCCTTTAAGGGATAAGCAAGTTAGGGATGCTTTGTGGAAATACATTAAAGATGGCACAGTTGATTTTGTCGGCAGTGACCATTCACCTTATTTGGATGAAGAGAAAAGAAAGGGATTAAAGGATATTTTTAGTGCTCCTGCCGGTTTTCCCGGGATAGAACAACGTTTACCTTTAATGCTTACAGCAGTCAGAGATAAAAGATTAAGTCTGTACAGAGCAATGGAATTATTAGCCCTGAATCCAGCTAAAACCTTTGATCTATACCCTAAGAAAGGTGTGATCCGGGTTGGTTCTGATGCAGATTATGTATTGGTGAACATGGAGAAGGAGTTTATTGTTGATAATAATAAGATGTTTACGCATGCTAAAGAGATTGCCAGAGTTTTTAACGGTTGGAAACTTGTTGGACAACCCGAATTAACCATCGTAAGAGGAAAAGTAGTATTCCAAGACGGACAGATTGCTTCAGATGCTGTAGGTTGGGGGCAATTTGTACCAGGGAAATAGAAAAAGATTCATAAGTCAGTTGCTTTTGAAGCAAAACTATAGATATAGATAAAGAAAAGGAGAGTAAGTTATGAAAAAAAAGGCAGTTGTTGCCATCGGAGGCAATTCTTTAATTAAAGACAATAAGAGGATTTCTATAGGAGATCAGTTAGAGACTGCTTCTGAAACCTGTGAACATTTGATTGGTATTATTAAAAAAGGATATAACTTGGTAGTTACACATGGAAATGGTCCTCAAGTAGGTTTTAGTTTGATACGTTCAGACTTGGCTAGTAGTAGCCTGCCATTGGTTCCGATGGATGCTTGTGGTGCAGATACACAGGGTACAATCGGGTATATGTTGCAACAATCATTGCATAATCATTTTAAACAACATGGTATGAATAATATTGCGGCAACAGTAGTAACTCAGGTAAAAGTTGATATCAATGATCCCGCTTTTAAGAATCCTACAAAGCCTGTAGGACGGTTTTATGATAAAGAAAGAGCTTTCGATTTAAAAGAAAAATTAGGTTGGACTATTGTTGAAGATTCTGGAAGGGGATATCGTAGAGTTGTACCATCCCCTATTCCGATTGAGATTATTGAACGACCAGTGATTCAGGATTTGGTTGAACAGGGTATTGTAACCATCGCAGTTGGTGGTGGAGGAATACCGGTAGTTGAAGATGAAAACGGACAGCTAAGAGGCTGTGCGGCAGTCATTGACAAGGACCTTGCCTCCAGTTTATTAGCAAGAAATATTAAGGCAGAACTGTTTATTATTTCTACTGCTGTTGAAAAAGTTTCTCTTAACTTCAACACAGACAGTCAAAAAAATATTGATGAAATGAATGTAACTGAAGCGAAAAAATATATTGAAGAGGGACATTTTGCCAAAGGAAGTATGCTTCCCAAAATTCAGGCAGCTATTCAATATCTTGAGGGAGGTGGCAAGGAAGTCATAATAACAAATCCGGAAAATATTACCCGGGCCATTGAAAATAAAACAGGGACTCACATTTTCAATTAATTATACAATTATAATACAAAAAATAATCATTTATAATAAGGGAGGAATATAATGAGCGATAGTACGCTAAAAGGAAGAAATCTTGTAACGATTATGGATTTGAACCGAGCAGAAATTGAACGGGTGTTTGAGGTTGCCAGAAACATGGAACCCATTATAAACAGCAGAACTAAAAGTCAGGTTTTAGCTGACAAAGTACTTGGAGCTTTATTCTTTCAACCGAGTACCAGAACTCGGCTGAGCTTTACCTCTGCCATGCAACGTTTGGGTGGCGATGTATTAGGATTTCATAGCGCTGAAGCTTCCAGAGCAGGGGATAAGAACTATTGTGAATCCTTGGCAGATACTGCCCAGATGCTTACCTTCTATTCAGATATTATTGTGATAAGACATCCAGAAGCCAGTGCTCCTCACATTTTAGCGGAACATTCTGATGTACCTGTTATCAGTGGTGGTTGTGGTTCTGTTTCTGCCTTTACCAGTGGTCCAAGTGGTGAACATCCAACGCAATGTTTGCTTGATTTGTACACCATTTATAAAAGAAGAGGAAATTTAGATAATCTAACCCTGTTATGTAACGGGAATATGACCTCAAGAGCGATTACTACACTATGTTATTCAATGTCACTTTTTGATGAATGTAAAGTTTTGTTAAATTTTCCGAAAGAATTATCATTTCCGGACGATTTTAAAAAACGGTTAGGAGACCTCAATGTAAATTATGATGTTGTTGATTCTTTATCTGATAATATGCCGAAAGCAGATGTTATCTATGTTACTTCCATGAAAAATGCCATGGGTTTGGATAAGACCCCTGATGAATATGTTGTTAACAAAGAAAAACTGGTAAAATTTGCCAAGAAGGAATGTTTGGTCATGCATCCATTGCCAAGAACCGATGAAATTGCAGTTGACGTTGATGGTACCTCTTGGTGTGCTTATTTTGAAGAGGCATGGAATGGCCTTCCGATTCGCATGGCTATTCTTACTTTGTTATTGGGCAGAGTTTAGTCTGGATATTATTAGAAAATGGGATTCCTGTTTAACGGGAATCCCATTTTTCTTTTTAACTAAAAATATATTTGTAAAGGAGAGAAGAATGAATGAAAATTTTAATTATTAACCCTAATAGTGATGAGGAAATGACTGATTATATTCAAATAACTGCTGAAAAATTCTGCAAATATGAAGATAATTTAAAGATACATGTTGTGCCTACCCCGGGAGCCAATTCCTTTATAGGGACCTATAAGGATATTATTCAATCTGCACCTGGAATGGTAAAAATTATTCAGACTGAGGAGAGATACTATGATGGATTTTTAATTGCATGTGGATTAGATCCAAATATTGATTTAATGAAAGAGGTAAGCGGTAAGCCTGTAGTGGGTATTGCTGAATCTTCCATGAAAATTGCTACTATGCTTGGGAACCGTTTTGGCATTATTCAGGTAAGCAAAGCTTCGATTCCCCGAAAAGAAGAATTGATAAAAAAATATGAGCTGCACAAATTAGGAGTTGCTATTGCCCCGGAAAAAGGATCGTTACATTTTCGGAATTATAATCAGATAAAAGAAGTTGCAGTACAGGCAATAGAAAAATATAGTGTAGAGGTAATAGTATTAAGTTGTGCGGGTATGAGTGGCTTAGATGAAAGATTATCCCAAGAATTAAATATTCCTGTATTAGATGGGATTAAATGCGGATTGAGTATTCTAACTGGATTAATTAAAAATGGATATTCTATAAGCAAGATAGGAAAATTTAAGGGCAATTAAAATTAGTTAAAATAGTAGAGGAGATTAAAATTTGAGTTTAAGTGCAGTGTATTACAAAAAAGAAACGCCATTCTTGATTTCAACAATCACAGGCAAAAAATTGCCTTTTGATTATATACCAGAATTTACAGAGGAAGGCGAATCACTAGAAGTTGTTATTCCAAAAATTCATCATGCCAAGATTAAAAAAGGAAATCATATCTGGCAAAGGTACTCTGATTTTCTCCCTTTTTCGAAAATGGATAAGATGTTACATCTCGGAGAAGGGAATACTTCTCTGATTCAGGCGGATCAAAAATTAAAGAAATTTACAGGAATAAGGAATCTGTATCTTAAGAATGAAACCCAGAACCCAACTTGGAGCTTTAAAGATAGAGGTTCTCTGACCACTCTTTATATGACCAAAAAAATGGGTGAAAGTGTGACTGCGACTATCTCTTCCGGTAATATGGGTCACTCAATAGCAGCTTATGGTGCAAGAGCTGGAATTAAGGTTATTGTGTTTGTACCGGAATTTGTCCCAAAGGAAAAAATACAACCCATGTTACTTCATGGTGCACATGTTATCAAAGTGAAAGCTGAGGATTATTCCGTGATGAAGAAAAAGATACTTAGCTCAGCAGAAAAACTTCATTTAAGAATTGTTTCCGGAAATGGACCGATTCGAGTAGAGGGATATAAATTAACTGCTTTCGAAATGTTTGAGCAGCTTAAAAATAAAGTACCTGATTATATAGCAGTTCCAACATCTGCTTGTGGTCATATTCGTGGCATATTCAAAGGTTATAGAGAACTTTTTAAGGCAGGTATTATCGGTAAGTTGCCAAGAATGATTATCGTTCAGGCAGAGAATAATAGCCCAATCGTATCAGCCATCAAACAGGGAAAGAATCATCTCATCCCTTTTACTAATTTCCAAACCATTGCTGAAGCAATTACCTCTGGCAATCCGATGGGAGGGGATGAAATTATCCATAAAACTAAAGAATATAGTTGGTTAGCGGAGAGTGTTTCAGAGGAAGAAATTGTATTGGCTCAACAAATGTTTGGAGAGTCTGGCTTTTTTGTTGAACCGGCAAGTGCTACTGTTCTTTATGCGGTTAAAAAATTATATGACTCTAATAAAATTGAAGAAAGTGCCATCGTTATATTAATTTTAACCGGAACCGGCTTGAAAAATTTGAGTATTTTCTCTCATTTCCATTATGTTATTTTAATGAGTGATTTAAACCATGTTGAAGATATTGTTCAAAGATTGATATCGGATTAAGTAAATTTTTTAAGAAAATGGTCGTATATTGAATTTGTTGGGAAATAATACGAAATTTATATAGATATAGGAAGATGACTAGTACATCGTTCTATAATTAGTATTGTAAAATATAATAAATTTAATGGTATACTGACCAAGAGTGATAATATAAGAAGGTCAGTAATGCCATTCACCAGAAAGAGAAAAGATTTAAAGATAACAAAATCAGAATTAGAGAGGTTGGAAAATCTCATAAAATCCAGAATAGAAGCCCATGCCAAGGTGATAAGAGCAAGTATTTTGTTAGGTTATGCCAGGGGGGAGGCTATCCATGCCCTAGCCAGAAGACTCAACGTGAGTCGACCATTGGTGGAGTGATGTGTAGATAAGGCATTGGCCGGCGGAATAGAAGTTGCCATTACCGATCTCAGACGGAAGGGTCGTCCTCCCATAATAACGGTAGAGGACAAGTCCTGGGTCATCCATTTGGCCTGTAAGAAACCAAAAGACCTGGGATATTCTTACGAAAGGTGGACCATCAGTCTTCTGGCCCAACATATTAAGAAAAACGCACTACAAGAGGGACATCCTTCCCTGGTAAAGGCAGGTAAAAGTCTCATTCATGGCATCCTGAAGGAGATGCCCATATATCCTCATAAGATGAGGAGTTATCTCACCAGGAGAGATCCTGAATTTGAGCAAAAAAATGGCACAAGTACTGATGGTTTATAAAGAGGTTCAGATAGCCAATGAGAAAGCCAAAGGTGAGCGTCTCTGGTCGGTCATTTCCTATGATGAGAAACCCGGTATACAGGCTGTTGGGAACACTGCTTCTGATTTGCCTCCGGTACCGGGCAAGTACCCTGCCATGGCCAGAGACTCAGAATATCGAAGATACGGGACAGTGATCCTGTTAGCTGGTATTGATCTTCATAACGGTCAGGTAACCGGGATTGTGCGTGACCGGCACAGGAGCCGGGAGTTTATAGAGTTTCTTTCGGTCTTAGACCAGAGGTATCCCACAGATTGGAAACTGCGGATCATTCTGGATAACCATTCGGCACATGTTTCCAAAGAGAAGATACAATGGTTAAAAAAATATCCCAACCGTTTTGAATTTATTCATACTCCTAAACATGGCTCCTGGCTGAATCTGATTGAAATCTTTTTCAGCAAAATGGTTCGTTCGTTCTTAAGATTCATCCGGGTTTCCTCGAAGGAAGATCTGAAAGAGAGAATAGAGAAATATCTAAATAAGATGAATGAAGAGAATGAAGAGCCAGTGATATTTCGCTGGAAATATAAAATGGATGAGATATTGGTTTGATGAGGGTTATATTATTGATATGTTAATTACTGAACGTTGAACTAGTGTATGTTAAGAATATTATTGAAAAGAGGAGAGTCATTAATGAGAGCGTCCTTTGTTCTTACCCCTGCAGAATCCAAAAGGCTTATTGCTAAGGCAATTGCAAGAAAAGCTGCAATTAAAAAGGCTATGGAGAAAGCATATATAATTTTATGTGAAGGTTCAACGAATGTTATGATTGCACAGGAATTATTTGGTTTGGATGTATCTTGTGAAAATTTTACCTGTGGTATGAGTGCTAAGAGAGTATTGTGCATCTCTGATTTAAAGGCGCGAACTGTATTTCCTTTGGTTGCTTATAAAGGGAAAATTGTTGATATTCCTTATGAAAAGGCTCTAGATGACTTTCATCTGGATACGGTAATTATAAAAAGTGGTAATGCCATAGATCATGAAGGTTTAATTGGTGTCATTGTGGCAGGTTATGATGGTGGAGTATTACCAAAATTATTAGGTCATGCTGTCTCACAAGGAGTACGGATAGTCTGCCCTATAGGTTTAGAAAAAACGGTTCTATCGGTGAAGGAAGCTGCCAAGCATACAGGTGGGAAACGGTTTGATTATTCGATGGGAGCAGACTATGGATTGTTTGTAGTGGCAAATGCAGATGTTGTAACTGAATTAGATGCTGTAAGAATAATTTGCGGAGCAGATGCTTACCATATAGCTTCAGGAGGCATCGACGGTTCAGAAGGAGCAGTGGTTCTAAGTTGTGAAGGGACATCTGAATCAGTAAATAAAGCAGTAAAAATGATTGAATGTATTAAGGGTGAACCTCCACAAAAAGCTATACGCCAAAATTGCAAAAGTTGTAAATATGTTAACTGTATTTTTAATGGGAAAGAAAGACAAGATTTACCAAATTGGTTGGTTTAAAATTATAAGATTATTGAATAGATTGTCTATAAAATAATAACTGTTACCTTACCTTCTATCGATATAATATTAGGTAAAAACAAAATAATATTTGAGTAGACTTTAAAAAGGGAAAGCAAATGATTTATATTTTATAGTGTTGTTATGCTCAAGGGTTGAAATCTACTAAAGTAAGATTCAATATAAAAATCAAGGGAAATTTATGAAAGATGAGATTCAAAGAGGAAATATTATTATAAAAAATGCAAGTGAAATTGTAACCCCTACCGGTTGTACAGAAAGACATGGGATAGAAATGTCTGAGCTACAGATTATCAAACAAGGGTCGATTCTAATAGAAAATGGCTTGATAAAAGCAATAGGGGAAAACACTCCTATTTTAGTAAAAGCCAAAGAAAAAAATTATACAGTAATTGATGCTTCTGGTATGTCAGTATTACCAGGTTTTGTTGATTCTCATACACATTTTTTATTTTCCGGTTCCCGTGTAGAAGAATTTTATGAGCGAGTAAGAGGTTTAGATTATATGGAAATTATGAAAAGAGGAGGAGGAATTAATCAAACAGTTAGACATACCCGCTCTGCTTCTGCATCAGATTTATATCAGCAAGGGATAAAATATTTGAAAGAGATGATAAAAATGGGGATTACAACCATAGAAGGTAAAAGTGGATATGGTTTAGAATTTGAAACAGAAATAAGAATGTTGATGGTAATGAATCGTTTACGCAAAAGGGCACCTCTAAGTATTGTAATTACATTTTTAGGAGCCCATGCTATTCCACCGGAGTATAAAGATAAAAAGGGTGAATATGTAAATTTTTTAATAAATGTTTTACTACCCTATATTGCTAAAAATAATTTAGCTGAATTTTGTGATGTTTTTTGTGAAAAAGAAGTTTTTCCACTCTCTCTTTCCAGGAAACTGCTTCGGAAGGCAAAATCACTAGGATTCAAGATTAAAATACATGCAGATGAAATGGCTGACAGTGGTGGTTCGGCATTAGCAGCTGATTTAGGTGCTATTTCTGCCGATCATCTTTTAAATATATCTGCCACAGGAATTAAGAGATTAGCCCATACTCATACCATTGCCACCTTACTTCCTTTAACAGCTTTTTGTTTAAAAAAGAAATTACCTCCGGCAAGAAAATTAATAGATGAAGGATGTGCAGTTGCATTAGCAACTGATTTTAATCCCGGTAGTTGTTTTAGTTTTTCTGTGCCCTTAATGATTGCTCTTTCTGTTTTATATATGGACATGTCGTTGGAAGAAACAATTACTGCTTTAACTCTTAACGGTGCAGCAGCAATTGATAGAGCAAATGAAATCGGCAGTATCGAAGAAGGGAAAAAAGCTGATTTAATTTTACTAAGATATCCTTCTTATCAATATCTATCCTATCATACAGGAATGAATATTATTGATAGAGTAATTAAAAATGGGAGAATTATAATATAATGGGGTCAAATGACCCCAGGTCATATTTAAATATATCATATTTTTTATTTTTTAAACATTCGCTCTTTGACAATTTGAATATATTCAATAACAAGGTATTCCGATAGTGACGTAATATAGGCAATCTCACTTTGGCTCATACCTTTAGCAAAAAGTAATTTTACCCTTTCAAAGTCTCTGATATACCGGTCTACAGAAGCAGGTGCATGAGACATGGATCTGGCAATATCTTTTGTGCTAAAGCCACCTGTATGCATTTCAATAATCTTTACCTTATGGGTAATGGATCGTCCTATATCGTGTACAAACCCCCGCAGCGGAATTACTTTGCCCATATCTTTCTGATAGCCTCTTACCAGCTGGGATACTTTTGGCTGACTTAAGCAAAATAGGGCTGCAATATCAGCTTGGGTTAATAGTGCCCCTTGTGAGTATGCTTCCTCTGATATTCTGGCAATTCTCTTGGCCAAAGCCAGATGTGGTTTCATTCCACCAGCCAAATCTTTAATATCACTATCGGTAAGAACTGACAGAACTACACTGGTTGTTTTTGTTTGGGCTAAGGTTTTTCCATTTCCATGTTTTTCCTTAATACTTACTGCCGGCCAGAGCATTTGTCCGGTCTTTAAGCTATCCTTATCTTT
>Ga0172363_10001347_pt1 | contig 19765 bp, 15 predicted proteins | sample LakKivs2_kivu2a2_FD_114541 | JGI IMG/M metagenome (GOLD analysis project Ga0172363, IMG submission 114541) | Sediment microbial communities from Lake Kivu, Rwanda - Sediment s2_kivu2a2 | ecosystem: Environmental > Aquatic > Freshwater > Lake > Sediment | place: Rwanda: Western Province, Lake... | reverse complement strand
CAAGGTCAATGTTCCTTCTTTCATTGTCTCCCCCCACATTATATGTCTCTCCGGGAACCCCTTTATGGAAAATAAGGTCAATAGCCGCAGCATGATCTTCGACATAGAGCCAGTCCCTTATGTTTTCACCCCTTCCGTATACGGGAATGGGCTTCATTGTCTTGATATTGTTAATTGTCAGGGGGATTAGCTTCTCAGGGAACTGGTTGGGGCCGTAGTTATTTGAACAGTTGGAGATCACGAACGGCAGGCCATAGGTATTGCCGAAGGCTCTTACCATGTGATCCGAACTGGCCTTTGAGGCCGAATAAGGACTCCGAGGATCGTAGGGTGTCTCTTCGGTAAAGTAACCTTCATGTTCAAGTGATCCGTACACCTCGTCGGTTGAGATATGGTAGAATCGTTTTGGTGCTTCGCTGGCCGGCCTGACATCGCGGAATGCAGACAGCAGGTTTACCGTTCCTACAATATTGGTATAGATGAATTCGTCAGGGGAGGTTATTGACCTGTCAACATGTGATTCGGCGGCAAGATGTATCACGCCGTCAAACCTGAACTCATCAAAAAGTGCATTGACAGCCTTCTTGTCAACGATATCAGTCTTCCTGAAAAAATAGTTTTTCTCTTTCTCAATATCAGTGAGATTGCCGAGATTGCCTGCATAGGTGAGTTTGTCACAGTTGACTATGGTGCAGTCAGGGTATCTCTTCACGAATCTCCTTACAACATGCGATCCTATGAACCCCGCGCCGCCGGTTATGAGTATTGTTCTTTTCATTGTCATTTGTTCCTGAGTTTCTGTTCCCACCGCCATGCTGTTTCCATGGCTTCATCAAGAGTTATCTCCGTCTTCCATTTCAGTTCCCTGTTGGCAAGTGACGGATCAGCCCAGATCTTTTCAATGTCGCCGGCACGTCTTCCGGTGACCTGGTATTTTACCTTCACGCCCGTAGCACGTTCAAAGGCAGCTATTGCCTCAAAGACCGACACGCCTTTACCTGTGCCAAGGTTAAAGACTTCATAGTTTGTAGCCCCTGTTCCGTCAAGCAGCCTGCGCAGCGCCGCAACATGTGCTTTTGCCAGGTCAACCACATGCAGGTAATCACGGATGCACGAGCCGTCGGGGGTATTATAATCATTTCCGAAGACCTTAAGCTCATCACGCAGCCCAATGGCTGTCTGGGTAATGAACGGCACAAGGTTCTCAGGCACTCCTCTCGGAAGCTCCCCAATGTAAGCTGACGGGTGGGCACCGATGGGATTGAAATACCGCAGTGAAATGGCTTTCTGGCCGGGCCGGGCAGCCATCGTGTCCCTTATTATAACCTCACCCACCTGTTTTGTGTAACCATAGGGTGAGACTGCTTCCTTTACCGGCGATGCTTCCGTTACAGGAAGAGAATCCGGTTCTCCGTAAACGGTACATGACGATGAAAATACCATTACCGGAGTTCTGTGCCGCTCCATAATATCGAGCAGACTGATGAGTGACATGAAGTTGTTCCTGTAGTAATCCAGGGGTTTTCTGACAGATTCACCGACTGCCTTGTATGCGGCAAAATGTATTATGGCATCGATCCGTTCCTCAGCCGTGAAGATCTCATTCAGTTTTACCGGGTCACAGATATCGTATTCGTAAAACGCGGGTTTAACCCCGGTGATGGCCCTTATGCCGTCAAGAACGGTAATGTCTGAATTGTAAAGATTATCTGCTATCACCACATCAAACCCGTCGGCAATCAGCTCAACGGCAGTGTGCGATCCGATATAACCTGTTCCTCCGGTGACAAGTATTTTCTTCTTCATCAGAGACTCCAGTATGTCAGCCACTTCATTTTGTTCCTGTAAAGACCCTTGAGATCGACAAGTATGCCTCTCTCATTTAAAAGGTCAAGAAAGTAATTCTCTTCAAGGTTGATGTATTCCTTATGGGCTACGGCGGCAATTATGGCATCATATTTGCCTGAAGGTTTGTCTTTCAGGGTAATTCCATACTCATGCTTTACTTCATCAGGTGAGGCTCCCGGGTCAATTACATCGACATCCACTCCAAAATCACGCAGTTCATCTACCACATCGATAACCTTTGAGTTGCGGATGTCCGTCACGTTCTCCTTGAATGTCATTCCCATAACAAGCACACGTGCCTCATTGGGGCTTTTCTTCGCCGCGATCAGTTTCTTTACTGTCTGTTTGCCCACATAACGGCCCATGCTGTCATTGGTGAACCTGCCCGAGTCTATCATCTGCGGATGGTATCCCATTTCCTTCGCTTTGTATGACAGATAATAAGGGTCAACGCCAATGCAATGGCCACCCACCAGGCCCGGGTAGAACCTCAGGAAGTTCCACTTTGTGCCGGCCGCTTCAAGCACCTCGTATGTATTGATACCCATCCGGTTGAAAATGATTGAGAGCTCATTCATGAACGCAATGTTTATGTCGCGCTGCGTGTTCTCGATTATTTTTGCAGCCTCGGCTACCTTTATAGATGATGCCCTGTGAACCCCTGACGTAATTATCAGCTCATATGTTTTCGCAATGTTCTCTGCAGATTCGGCATCACAGCCGCTGGTCACCTTTACTATTTTGGTCAGTGTGTGATTTCTGTCTCCGGGATTAATTCGCTCAGGTGAAAAACCAACCTTGAAATCAGCCGGGCATTTAAGACCCGAAAACCTTTCAAGCACAGGGATGCAGTCATCTTCAGTGCAACCGGGGTAGACTGTCGACTCATAAACAACGTAGTCACCTTTTTTGAGGATCTTGCCGACAGTCTCTGATGCTTTCAGAACTGGTTCAAGATCAGGAAGGTTATGTTTATTGACCGGGGTAGGTACGGCTATTATATGGAATGATGCCTTTCTGAGATCTCCGGGGTCAGAAGTGAATTCAATATCTGTTCCGGCAAATGCCTCATGTTCAAGCTCATTGCTCGGATCGATGCCCTGCTTCATCAGTTCGATCCTGTCAGGCCTTATATCAAATCCCACAACCTTTATTTTGCGCGCAAATTCAAGTGCAATGGGCAGGCCCACATAACCGAGGCCGATCAGTGAGAGTTTTGTCTCCTTACTGACGAGTTTATTGTACATATTATCTTTTGATTAGAGGATGATATTCTCCGGTAAGTATTGACAATGCCGAGTTGCGTATCTCATATACTGTCTGTATGCTCTGTCGTGCATCTTCAAGACCGTAGCCATTGCCCCTGAGTATCTCACGGTAGGTGACTGTATGAAGATCGGTAAATCCTTCCGAGAACTCAAGCTCCTCACCGTCCACAGTAATGTTCCTGTATGTCCTTTTACCCGTCTTTTTGACATTGTCAGGCAGGTCATTGTAATCAATGCTCAGGAACCATCTTACGCGCGCATTTTCAAGCTCAAGAAACCCAGCAGCCTTGTTCTTTTCAAGCAGGTGCACCCTGTTTGACACTACCGGTCCGAAGATCCATTCAAGCATATCAAAGAAATGAACACCGATGTTGGTGGCTATACCTCCTGACTTGTTTACGTCTCCTTTCCATGAAATATAATACCAGTTACCGCGGCTGGTGACATATGTAAGGTCTATGTCATGTTTTTTCGCAGGATTTGTCCCGGCGATCCTGTCCCTGAGCGATATTATGACAGGGTGGTACCTTAGCTGGAGTATGTTGTATATCCTGTGACCGGTCTCTTTCTCTATCTCCTGCAGGGCGTCAATGTTCCATGGGTTGAGCACTACCGGTTTTTCACATATTGCGTCCGCGTGATGCCTGAGGGCGAACCTGATATGCGAGTCATGAAGATAGTTGGGAGAGCAGATGCTCACATAATCAAGCTGAACACCTGATCTCTTCAGCTTGTCAACATGGCGGTCAAATCTCTCGAACTCAACAAAGAAATCACTTTCAGGAAAATAGCTGTCGATCTTCCCCACGCAGTCAAACTTGTCAAGGCTGGCAAGCAGGCGGTTTCCCGTCTCTTTTATTGCCCTGAGATGACGTTCGGCTATATAACCTGCGACACCTATCAGGCCAAAATTCTTAGGTGCATTTTCCATCTGCAAATATTATAAGAGTGTAAAATTACTAATTAATCCTTGTTACTTTTTCTTCTGAAAGCCTGTATTTTTGGCCGCTTTCAGGGCATATGGCGATGCCGTCATCACCGAACACAAGCTTGTGACCGTATTCCGAGACCCACCCTGTCTGATGTCCGGGGTTGCCAATGACCAGGGCATAGGGTCTGACATTTTTTGTAATGACGGCACCGGCTCCGATAAGGGCGTATTCGCCAATCTCGTTGCCGCAGACAATTGTGGCATTGGCTCCGATGGAAGCTCCTTTCCTGACCAGGGTCGTCTCATATTTGTCGCGTCTGATGACTGCGCTGCGCGGATTGGTAATATTTGTAAATACCATTGAAGGGCCCAGAAATACATCATCTTCACAGATAACGCCGGTGTAGATTGATACATTGTTCTGTACCTTGACATTGTTGCCGAGCCTGACTCCGGGCGATACCACTACATTCTGGCCGATATTGCATCTCTCACCTATGACAGCATCTTTCATTATATGGCTGAAATGCCATATCCTGGTCCCTTTGCCTATGGTGCACCCGTCATCTATCACTGCCGTCTCATGTGCAAAATATTCTTTTTCCATTGCTCCTGTTCAATTGAATTTTGATTTAATACAGCCGGTGATATAAGCAAGCTGTTCGTTGTCAAGCTCGGTATGCATGGGAAGAGAAAGAACCTGTTCCGAAAGCTCTCTTGTAACCGGGAAGTCACCCGGTGAGTAACCGAGGTGCACGTAAGCCTTCTGCATATGAAGAGGTACAGGGTAATAGATCATTGAAGGTATTCCTTCGTTCTCAAGGCATTCACGAAGATTGTTTCTTTTTCCGCCAGCAACGCGAAGAGTGTACTGGTGAAAGATATGCGTTGAGTTTGCGGCCCTGGCCGGTACGGTTATGCCGCTGATGCCTGCCAGCTCACGGTCATAAAATGCGGCGGCTTCACTGCGCGATTTGTTGAAGCTGTCAAGATGCCTGAGCTTAATCCTCAGCACAGCCGCCTGTATTGTATCAAGGCGCGAGTTGACGCCTATCGTGTCATGGTAATACCTGACCTTCATGCCATGATTGGTGATGCTTCTTATCTGTGCTGCAAGGTCATCGTTATCTGTGAAGAGTGCTCCGCCGTCGCCGTAACAGCCAAGATTTTTTGAAGGGAAGAAAGAGGTACATCCTATGATGCCCATTGTACCTGCTTTCCTTACTGTGCCGTCGGTGAAACGGTATTCGGCACCTGTAGCCTGCGCAACATCTTCTATAATGTGAATTCCATGTTCACGTGATATCTCAAGCAATGGCTCCATGTCTGCGCACTGGCCAAAGAGATGCACCGGTACTATAGCTTTTGTGCGTGGAGTTATGGCCTTCCTTACTGCTTCAATACCTATATTGAAAGTGTGCGGATCAGGGTCAACAAGAACGAGCTTAAGTCCAAGAAGTTCAACAACCTCAACAGTAGCTATAAATGTAAAGTTGGTTGTTATCACCTCATCGCCGGGTCTGAGACCCAATGCCATCATGGCAATCTGCAGGGCATCAGTGCCGTTGGCACAGGCAATGACATTTCTGACACCAAGATAGCGCTGAAGCTCCTCCTCAAAAAGCCTGACATCAGGCCCCTTTATAAAAGCTGCAGAATTTATTACTCCTGAAATGGCACTGTCAATGTCGGCCTTAAGCCTCTCATACTGTGACCGAAGGTCAACCATCTCAATTTTTTTCATACGGTTATTGTCACTTATAAGCGAAGATAATGGATTTTATTTTAACCGTTTTTCCTTACTCAAATCGGGTTTCTTTTTATCTTTGTTCATTATTGGATCTTCATGGCGAGGGATATCAGCGCATACATCAGGGAGCTTCTGTTCAGTCACGATTGTGTCATTATTCCGGGCTTTGGTGCATTTATAGGAAATTACTTCCATGCCCGGGTAGACAGGAAAGCCGGACTGTTTTATCCGCCTGCCAGACGCATAACCTTCAACCGTCACCTTACTGGAAATGACGGACTGCTGATAGGTCATATTTCTGCACATCTGGGCATTGGTTACGCAGAGGCACGCGATATGGTCAGCACCTGGGCAGACGATCTCAGAGGCCGGATAATGGCAGGAAATAATGTGTCTCTTGAGCACCTGGGAACATTTACCCTGAACCAGGACGGAGTGATCATTTTTGAGCCGGACCTGACTGTGAACTATCTCCTGTCATCTTACGGACTGAGCTCTTATCAGCGACACCCGGTTTCAGACTACGATATCAGAAAAAAAGTTCTTGAACACCATCGCCAGCCGGCCGTAAGCCAGCCATCGGTAAAAAAGCTTCTTACACGGGCTGCAGTCATTATACCCGTTCTTGTAGCCCTGGCCCTTGTGCCTTTTAACGATCATCTGTTCAAGGGCAAAATGGAGGAATCGACACTCAATCCCCTGGCAAAGGCTGAGCTGGAGTATAACCGTGAGCAGATCGCTGCCGACTCTGCACCGGCTGTCACTGAAAACAAGGAGGTCATTGCGCCGGCTATTGATAATAAGGCGACGAAAGTGCCGGCAGTGGATACTCAGAGTGCTTCGAATGCAACGGAGATAATAAAACCGGCAACACGGGCCGTGGTTGTTGAGGACTACAGGTATCTGCTTGTAATAGGCAGTTTCAAGGGTGAAGACAATGCCCTCACCATGGTTGATAAACTTCGCAGAAAAGGTTATGACCCGGAAGTGGCGGCAGGCCCTGACGGTTTCCTCCGCGTAAGCGCTGTCTCATACGGTACACTTGATGAAGCTAAAGCCGTTCTTCCTAAACTGCTGGCAGAATATCCGGGTACATGGATATTTAAAAGCAGATGAAATGAGGTGATAAAGACACAGTGACGGAAGACTATTTTACAGGACTTCCGTTTTTTATTTCTTCTTCAGGAACAACAAAGGTAAGCCTGCCATTCTCATCTTCGGCAAGCAAAACCATTCCTTTTGATTCGATCCCCCGTATCATCCGGGGAGCGAGGTTCACGATCACTGAGATTCTCTTTCCGGGAAGATCACCGGCATTGAAATATTCTGCTATGCCGGAAACGATTGTCCTTGTATCAACTCCGGTATCAACCTTCAACTTGATGAGTTTGGTTGTTTTGGGGACCTTTTCAGCTTCCAGGATTGTTGCTGTGCGGATATCCATCCTGTTGAACTCATCAATTGTGACGTCCGCCTTCTGCGGAATAACAGAAGATTTCAGCCTCGCGTTTGCCTCTTTTGTATCAAGGAGTTTCCTTATCTGTTTTTCGATCTCGGCATCTTCCACCTTGCTGAAGAGGAGCTCTCCGGACGAGACCTTGTGCCCAGGCTTGAGAAGATCAGTCCTGCCGGCAGCATCCCAGTGCAGTTCGCTGATATTGAGCCAGCTTCTGAGCTTGTCCATGGAGAAGGGCAGGAAAGGTTCAAGGATGATGGCAAGATTAGCCGTTATCTGAAGAGAAACATACAATATAGACCTGACGCGCTCAGGATCAGTTTTAACTGTTTTCCACGGCTCAGTGTCAGCCAGGTACTTGTTACCCAGCCGGGCCAGGTTCATGGCATCAGCCAGGGCCTGCCTGAAACGGAAGTTGTCAAGATTGGTTTCAACATTGTCACGGTATTCTTTTATTGACCTGAGTGTGGCGTTGTCATAGTCAGTAAATGCTGAAGGAGCCGGCACTTCACTGTGGTAATAGTTCCTTGTAAGGACCAGGGTGCGGTTGACAAAATTGCCAAGTATGGCAACAAGCTCGTTGTTGTTCCTTGCCTGGAACTCCTTCCAGGTGAAGTCATTGTCTTTAGTCTCCGGGGCGCTGGCGCAAAGGGCATATCGCAGCGAATCCTGCTTGCCGGGGAAATCCTCGAGGTACTCATGCAGCCATACGGCCCAGTTCCTTGAGGTCGATATCTTTTCGTTCTCAAGGTTGAGGAACTCGTTTGCAGGTACGTTATCGGGAAGGATATATGTTCCTTCGGCCTTTAGCATCGCCGGGAAGATGATACAGTGGAAAACAATGTTGTCCTTGCCAATGAAGTGTATCATTCTTGTCTCCGGGTCTTTCCAGTACTTTTCCCAGTCCGGGGTAAGCTCTTTGGTGGCTGAGATATATCCAATGGGTGCATCAAACCACACATATAGCACTTTTCCTTTAGCGCCTTCAACCGGCACTGGCACACCCCAGTCCAGGTCACGGCTGACAGCCCGGGGTTGCAGGCCCTGGTCAAGCCACGACTTGCACTGTCCGTATACGTTTGGTTTCCATTCGGTATGCTCCTCAAGGATCCACTTTCTTATCCATGGTTCATATTTGTCAAGCGGGAGATACCAGTGCAGCGTCTCACGCATCACCGGAGCGCTGCCGCTGATGGTTGAACGCGGATTGATCAGGTCTGTGGGGCTGAGAGAGGTGCCACACTTCTCGCACTGGTCGCCGTAGGCATTCTCATTTCCGCAGTGCGGGCATGTTCCCGAGATGTACCTGTCAGCAAGGAAGCACCCGGCTTCCTCATCATAGTACTGGCTTGTGCTTTTTTCAATGAACTCACCCCTGTCATAGAGCTTGCGGAAGAACTCAGAAGCAGTTTCGTAATGTATCTTGTTCGAAGTTCTTGAATATATGTCAAATGCGATCCCGAAATCCTCAAATGCCTTTTTGTTCAGAGCATGATAACGGTCAACAACTTCCTGGGGTGTTATTCCCTCCTTTCGCGCCTTCAGTGTTATCGGTACCCCATGCTCGTCAGAGCCGCAGATGGAGATCACGTCCTCGCCGCGCAACCTCAGGTAACGCGTATAAATATCTGATGGGACATAAACTCCCGCCAGGTGTCCTATGTGTATCGGTCCATTGGCATAAGGGAGTGCGGAAGTGATAAGGTGACGCTTGTATTTATTCATCTGTGACTGCTATGATAAGCTGATATTAACCCGGCAAAGATAACTATTTTGACAAAGTGCACTGAGCCTTCTCAGCTCTCCTGTCCGAAAGCCGTAAGCACACTGTGCATGTATGTCCGTGATACGGGTACAGTTGAAGGAGGATTACTGTCAAGCTCAAGCGTCAGTCCTTCCTTTTCCCTGCGTATGAGTTTTACTCTGCCCATGTTTACCAGCCATGACCGGTGGCACCGGATTATTGATTCGGGCTTAAGCTCATCTTCCATTACCCTGAGCGTGTTGCGGAGCATGAACTTCATGACCCTGTCCTGTGCCTGGTACCATACCGTGACATAGTTGTCACTGCCCTGCAGGTAAAGTATGTCAGAACGTTTCAGCGACATCCGAAGAACTCCCTTCTCATCCCTCAGCGCCACCATTGGCCTCTGGCCTGACACATCAGGCTGTTCAATGATCTCTGTAAGCTTCTTCTTGCTGTCATGCCATGAAAAATAAAGCCAGAGCATGGAATAGGGCAGGAGCAGGGTAAGTGCCGTGCCAAGGAATGAATTGCCCAGCAGCTCTACGAACATACGGGGGTCTTTGAGCCTGACCTTCTGGTATATTACAAAGAAGAATGCCATGGCAACGATCTCTGCAGCAATCCAGACAAGATATTGCCAGACAACTATTTCCATGCCGCGCCTTACGGCCTGGTACATGATTATACGACTCAGGGCTATTATGAGCATTCCAAAGAGGATCACCACGCTTGAATAAACGAAGAGCATTGGCTTCGAGGCATCAAACCATGTGGTTACCCCGAACGGTGTGTAAAGGTTTATGAAAAGCAGGGCAAATCCTGCCGTAAAGAGAATATGCGTTATAATGTTATTCTTTTCAGTCAGGTACCCCGGAAGCTTCCTGCCAAAGTCAATATTCATCATTCCCGATTGTTGCACAAATGTAGCACTTTTAGCCTGAGCTGATTCTGACAGGCATGCAAGGCTTCTGAATATCACCCCTCTATTTTCATTTTGACCCCTCAATGGCATTTTATGGCCCTTGACCATTGCGGAAACACCTATTTTTTTGCGGATACCACGGCGTTTATTTCGTTTGCAAAAAAAATAATATGGGATACACTTTTCAGGAAAAGGAGTTTGCAGCATACTTCATGGACGGAGGGACGGAAGGGTTTGTTACGGGGACAGGGATGCGCATTGTCAGCAGGGCTTTTTACTCGGGCGGAGGCTACACTATTCCTGACAGCAACAACGTAGCGTCTGTTTTTCGTGCTCTTTTCAGGTCAAAAGAGCTTGAGAAGGCAAACAATGAATTCCGCTATTATATACTTATACCTGAGAACAAAAGGCCGGGAGCAATCATTCTTCTGCATGGCCTCAATGAACGTAAATGGAACAAGTACATTCAATGGGCGATGAGGCTTGCGGCAGATACTTCAAAGCCTGTAGTTCTTTTCCCGGTTGCCTATCATATGAACAGGTCTCCGCGGAGCTGGATAGACAGGCATATTATGATGCCGCTTGTTTCGGCACGGGCCTTTGCAGAACCGGAGGCGAGAATGTCAACCTATGTCAACGTGGCCCTCAGTACCCGCATGGCTGCATCACCGCAGCGCTTTATGCTCTCAGGCTTCCAGACAGTAAATGATCTTACCGGCCTGATAATAACGGTAAACTCGGGTGAACATCCTGACCTGACAGGTCCGGTTGACATCTTTGCTTATTCAATAGGAGCGCTCGTTACGCAGGTGCTTATGCTCTCAGGGACTTCAGTCCTCGGTGATGACAGCCGTGTGATGCTGTTCTGTGGCGGGTGTACATTTGGCATGATGAACGGGACATCAAGACTTATTATGGACAGCAGCGCTTTTAACAGGCTTACGGGGTTCTACATAAATGACATTGACTCCGCAGCAGGACCTGAGACAGGCGGTTTAATGAAAATACTGCATGACACCCCTGAAGGAGAAGCCTTTTATGCAATGACCTCCCCGGGCAGGCTTAAGACGGTTAAAGGAAGTCCCTTCAGGAATACAGAAGGAAGATTACTGGCCGTAGCCTTTGAGGGTGATCTCGTAATATCGGCTTCATCCGTTTCGGCAACACTTGACGGTGCCGATGTCAGGGTGTGGTCTCCGGGTTATCCTTGCACCCATGAGAACCCGTTCCCTGTACTGGCCGGAGAAAGATCTTCTGCTGTCGACAGCACATTTGACAGGCTGTTTACTGAAGCTGCCGGTTTTTTCTCATAAAATGGTTACTTTTGATTGTGTCACCTGAGCAATCAAAATGAAAGAGCTGAAGATTCCCCCATACCTGAAAAAAGGAGACTGCATTTCAATAATTTCACCGGCAAGCTGGATAGAAGAAGAAAAAGTCATGCCGGCAATTAAGATGCTTGAAGATTCAGGCTTCACAATCAGGCTTGGTGATCATGTCTTTACCAGGTCCGGTCCTTTTGCCGGGAATGATGATGAGCGTCTGCATGATATACAGGCTGCCACTGATGATCCGGAGGTCAAAGCCATACTCTGTTCACGTGGTGGTTACGGCATGGCAAGGATCATAGACAAAATAGATTTTTCTGCCCTGGGTAAACATCCCAAATGGTACATCGGTTACAGTGACATAACTGTGCTTCATCTCTGGCTAAACACTGTCTGCGGATTGGTTTCACTTCATGCAGAGATGCCTCTTAACTATGCAAAACCGGGTCTGTCGGCGGAGAGCTACCTGACAATGATAAGTGCCCTGAAAGGACAGGCTGAACCTGTGGTGTGGAGCTGCCCGCATAAAATCTCATTTACGGCAGAAGGTCCGTTGATCGGGGGTAACCTTTCTCTCATCTACAGCCTTAACGGCACCCGCGGTGAACCTGATACCGAAGGTGCCATCCTCTTTTTAGAAGAGATTGGTGAATACTATTATCATCTTGACCGAATGCTCAACTCGCTTCGCCTGACAGGCAGGTTAAAGAACCTTGCCGCACTGATAGTGGGAGGGATGGAAAAAATAACCGAAGGCGACCAGGTTTTCAACCAGAGTGTTGAAGAGGTTGTGCTGAACATGACAGGCGGATACGGCTACCCGGTATTGTTCAATTTTCCGGCAGGTCACATTAATGACAACAGGGCTCTTTATATGGGCCGTAAGGCAATGCTGAAACATGACGGAAGCGTTGCCAGCCTGTCATGGCTCTGACAGGTCATCAGAATGCTGCAAGCAGAAGATTTATGTCTTTTGACAGGATGCCAAATTTCTGTCCAAGCATTTCATTGGTCAGTATACCGTTATAGACATATACACCGCTTCTGAGCCCGTTGTTGAACTTGAGCATGGGTGTGATGCCTCCGGCATCGGCAATATCCTGCATCAGGGGCCTGAAGATGTTGCTCAGCGCTATTGATGCAGTCTTGGGTACTCTTGAGGGCAGGTTCCACGCCGAATAATGTATGACACCGTGTTTTTCATAGATGGGATCTTTGATTGCCCTTGGCTCAGTGGTCTCAACACATCCCCCGGTGTCAATGCTCAGGTCAATGATGACTGACCCGCGTTTCATTCCCTGCACCATCTCTTCCGTGACGTAGAACCACGGTTTCAGGTCATCAACTGACAGGGCGCCAATGAGCACATCAGCCGATTTCATTGCTTTTTGCAGTACCTGCGGATGGAAGGTTGAGGTATAGAGCCTCTGTCCGAGAAGGTTCTGAAAATTACGAAGCCGGTGCACTGAGCTGTCAAATACCTTGACTATAGCGCCCAGGCCAAGCGCTGCACGTGCAGCAAACTCTCCCGCTGTGTTGGCTCCGATAATGACCACTTCCGTGGGTGTCACTCCCGTGACTGCGCCAAGCATCACACCCTTGCCGCCGGTGCTGTTACTGAGATATTCAGAAGCAAGCAGCACTGATGTGACTCCGCTTATCTCGCTCATTGATTCAACAACAGGCAGGATACCATCACTGTCTTTAATACGTTCGCTTGCCAGTGCAGTGACACGTTTGCGCATCATCACTGAGAGCGTTTCCTCGCCCATGGTAGATACATTCATGAAAGAGATCACTACCTGATTGCCTTTGAGCATTGATGCTTCCTTATCGCTGAAAGGGACGATCTTGATAATCAAATCACATTCATAGGCTTTCTGGGGTGTGTCAACAACCATTGCGCCATTGTCACTGTAATCCCTGTCAGAAAAACCGGCACCCTTGCCTGCAGAAGTTTCAACAAAGACCTCATTGCCAGTCTCTGTGAGTATCCTTACAGCTTCAGGAGTAAGGGCTATCCTCTTCTCGTTATCAAGAACATCACGGGGCATCCCGATAGACATCTGCTTCCTGCTCACTGCTTTTTCAATAAGCTCTTCACGGGGCATGAAGGCGTTTTTTCCGGCCGGTTCAGTCATCTGAAATGTTTTTACAGGTTAAAAAGAAAGTTGCACAATCAGCATATCAAATTTAGAATTTAAATCGATGAAAGGAACCGGCTGTTTGTATTATTAAATGTGAGAGCGACTGATTGATCCTCTACAGGTCACTGATAATCCTGCTGCCGTCTTCCCTGACTGCAATAGAGACCTTCAGTGTCTCCGGCGGCAGGAGTGGTTCGATCATCTCAGGCCATTCCATGAAACAGGGCGAGGCAGAATCAAAATATTCCTCGATACCGAAATCAAGTACTTCCGAAATCTTCTTGATCCGGTAAAAGTCAAAGTGAAAGACCGGGACATTGCCCGGACGTTTATATTCATTTACGAGGGTGAACGAAGGACTGGTGACTGTGTCAGTCACACCCATTTCCCTGCACAGTGCTTTTATCAGGGTGGTCTTTCCCGAACCCATCTGCCCGTAAAATGCAAATATCCTGCGCCCCGCCGTTTCTCTCAGGAAATGTCTCGCCGCATCTCTCAGGTGACTCTTGTCGGGAATTACGATTTTCATGCGGCAAAAATAATCTTTTATACAGGTTCAAGCGTCACAAGCGGCAGCATCATCTCCTGAAGGGAAATGCCACCATGCTGGAATGAATCACGGTAGTGGGCGACAATCTGGTTGTAATTGTTGGGATATACCAGGAAATCGTTCTCAAGCGCAAAGATGTATTTTGACGTGATGTTTGTCATCGGGAGCCCTGCCCGCGAAGGCGTGACAATCTCAAAAACTTCCCTGGGATTATAATCAAGGTTCTTGCCGGTTTTATAGCGCAGGTTCATTGAGGTCTGCCTGTCTCCTATAACCCTGACAGGTTTTGTAACGCGCACATTGCCGTGATCGGTGGTAATTATCACCTTTGCCCCTTTTTCTGCAACAGTCCTGAGCAGCTCGAGCAGAGGAGAGTGAACAAACCATGAATGGGTGAGCGTTAGCCAAGAAGCTTCATCACCCGTCATATCGCGGATGACATCTATCTCAGTCCTGGCATGGCTGAGCAGGTCTACAAAATTATAAACAAGGACATTAAGGTCATTCGCCATAAGCTGGGCGAGCCTGTCATTGAGGTTCCTTCCTTCAGCGTCAGAACTGATTTTGCTGTAACTCCATTTACAGTTTATGCCTGATCTCTGGATGTTTTTTTCAAGCATCTTTTCTTCAAAGAGATTCTTGCCCTCATCTTCATTGTCACTGATCCAGTACTCAGGCATGAGCTCGTTGATGGCGGCAGGCATCAGGCCGGCAAAGAGAGCATTGCGCGAATATTGTGTTACCGTTGGCAGGATGCTCAGATAGAGCTCCTCGCTGACCGTTCTCATGACAGGACTGAGGTCCCCGGCAATGGTACGCCACTGGTCAAGGCGCATGTTGTCTATTATGATAAAGAAAAGAGGCGATCCTTTTTTTATCATCGGGAAAATGCGTTTCTGCATCACTGACGGTGACATCAGCGGTTTGTCGGCCGCATCAGATGAGATCCATCCCAGGTAATTCCTGGAGATATACTTTCCGAAAGCCCTGTTGGCATCAGCTTCCTGCATGCGCAGCACCTCCTTCATTCCCGTATCTGATGACCTCCTCAATTCACCATGCCAGAATACCAGCCTGCGGTAGAGTTCACTCCATTGTTCATAAGTGCCGGCAGAGGCGATCATGCCGGTTATTGATCCGAATTCTTCCCTGAAAACAGTTGTGGTCTGGCGGGTGACAATATCATCGATCTGCAGTATCCGCTTCAGTGTCAGGAGTATCTGCTGCGGTTTGACAGGCTTGATGAGGTAATCAGCTATCTGTGAGCCAATGGCGGCTTCCATGATATCTTCCTCCTCACTCTTGGTGATCATGACAACAGGTATGGCAGGCCTGACGGCCTTGATACGCCGCAGTGTCTCTATACCGCTAAGGCCAGGCATATATTCATCAAGGAATATTATATCATAAGCCTTTTCCTTAAGCATCCGGATGGCGTCATTTCCTGACTGGCAGGTATCTGTCTCAAATCCCTTTTCCTTCAGAAAGAGTATATGCGACCGGAGTACACCCACCTCATCATCAACCCATAGAATTCTTATCTGTCGCATTGCTTGCCTCCAGGTCAGTTTAAAGCCTTGTTCATGTTTTCATAGAAGATACGGTACCTCGTAATGCTTTTGTCTGCCTTAAGCTTCTCAAGGTTATCACGGCTGATTGTGAAGAGCGAAAGGACTGCGTTGCCTGAATCCCTGATAGTAGCTGCAGGATTAAAAGACCTGAGCCAGGCTGATGCCTCCGCTGCGTTTTTGAAAGTGCCGACGGTTATGAGTATAAAGCCTTTGTCAATTACAGCGCCTTCAGTCCGGTAACTGCGGTCAGCATAGTTGTCAAGGTTATAGTTGATAACATCAAACACCATCTGGTTCATGTTTGCAGCCGGGTTTTCAGCCACAATGATGACATAATGAGGCTGGAGAGTATCACTCTTGTAGAGCTCTTCTGCCTTATGCGTATCTTCGGCTATCTGCAGTGCCGGAATCTCTTTTTTGAGGTATGCTACTATCTCTGATGCCCTGATCCCCTCAGGCGTTGAAGGGTATTTTGCTACCAGTGAATCAAGCTTCTCCTTGTATGCCGCCTCTCCTGATGTTGCTCCTGTTGCCATGGCGTCAAGCAGCATGAATTTGGGTATCAGGTCATCACCTGGCATTTGTGTGATGATCTCATTGCAGATAGACTGTGTCTCTGCGTAGTGTTCAGAGGTAAAGGCATCATATGCAGCTTCATATTTTTTCAGAGCTCTTGATGCCATTTCCTGTTGTCTTTTCACATAGTCAGGGTCTGACAGTATGAGAGCATATTCTGATTTCGGGAAACTGGTCAGCAGATCAGCCCTTCTTCTCTCAGCCCTGGCCGGGTCACTTTTTTGCAGCAGGCGGTACAGTTCATAGAGAGCCTCAGCTCTTATATCATCACTGTGACCAGGGGCCGCTGCTTCCTCAAGCGACCTGGCAGCCATCAGGGTATCGGCAAGACGTGAGGCAAGCATCTTGCCCTCACCAAGAAGGGCAAGTGCGCTCTTTTCTGCCGAGAGGTCCATCAGTGAATCAGTCAGGGGCAGGTTCGCGAGGTAATATTCCCTGGTTCGCTTAGGATCCGTTGCGGCGCTGTCACTTTTTTGTTTAATCTCTCCGTTATCGGTCGGTCCGGCAGCATTAAATGCCACATGTGCCTTGTTTGCCCTGCGCCAGTTATCTTCAAGCCGCCTGTCGCCCCAACGGCGCCTGAACTCGGTACGGCCAAAGGTCAGGGCAGCCTGGTTATAGAAATACCATCCCCCTTCGGCGGAGATGGCTCCCTGGGACCGCTGCTCATTCTCATAATAAAGACCCATATTGTACCTGTCGCTGCCGTCAGCCTGCTTTTGCATGCTGGCCTGTTGCTCTTCATACTTTCTAATTATGCCTGCAATAAGAGCATCACGTTCCGAAGCAGTCATCTGTGCGACACTACGGAGGCTGTCTTCAGTTATGACAACCCTGTGGTAACCGGCATATTCATCGAGGTCTGAGGTTCGGCGGCTGATCATGTCATGATCAGGAAAACGATCGTCTATAAGGAAGCTGGCACTGTCATAATAGAGTGAAGCAGTCATATAATCAGGACGTGAATAATAATACTTGCCAAGGGCAAGATATGCCCTGGCCCTCTGCCGGCTGTTGACCGTACTGCTGGCAGCAGATTGTGTGTACATGTTCAGGGCTTCCTCTGTGTTACCCATACGTTGTTCAAGTTCCCCGAGTGCAAAATAAATCTGGTCAAGATAATCCTTGTTCTTTGAATCGCGCAGCATTTTTTTCAGTGACCTCATGAGTTCATCCGCACTGCCGTGCGAGATGTCGGTCACTCCGGCGAGGTTGATCCCAGCGTTGAACTCAAGTTCATACGGGGGGTTCATTCTTATTACTTCATGAAAATAGCGTGTGGAGAGTTCATTGTCTCCGGCCGCACTGCATACCTGTGCGAGGAGATATGTCAGACGTACCCTGGCGCGCTTATCCCTGCTGTCATCAACTGCTTTTGTCAGTGGCATAACTGCATCACTGTACTTTTTCTGTCTGAGTGACACATCCGCCACGGTTGAGTAATACATTGACCTGAGTGCTGCGGACGAACCTTCAATGTCAGGTATATCTTTCAATATGCGTGAAGCCTCGGCATAATTTACTTCTTCCGTCTGTATACGTGCCAGCCAGATGTTTGCCTCTTTAGCCAGATCAGGATCAGAAGTGATGCTAATGGCAAATGAAAGAGACGATCTTGCAGCCACGAGGTTCTTAAGGTAAAACTGCGCCTTGCCAAGCAGGAGATAGGAATCATCAACCCATTCGTTATATTCCCTGCGGTTGTAAAACTCCTCGCTTTTTGCATTGGCTCCTTTACGGTCTTTCTCGTCAGGCCTTGCAGTGATTGAGTAGAGTGAGATCACCTTGGAGGCTTTCTGCATTGCTCTCTCCATATCTGATGTGGCTGCCCTGGCTGATTCCGGTGAGGTATATTCAAAAACAGGCAGTAAAGAAGTATAGTCATCACGGTGAGATGAGCTTACTTTGGCCACTCCGGCCTTGAAGGCTTCATTCCCGTTAAACCATATATTGTATTTTGAGATCAGGGAGTTGTAAAAACGGCTTGCTCCTGTGTTTTTTTCAACAGAGCAACCTGTGATGAGTGCTGTTATCACAGCCGCCACCACCAGTCTGTATACGGATCTTCCCGATCTCAAGAAAGAAGGTTTATACTTTATAACTGCACAGTGCGGTTAAAAGTATTCAAAGGTAAGAAAAAGAGGCCAAAAAGAGCATTCTGCGGTAAGCCGGAAGCAAGCTTCTCATTTCACTTCGACCCTCTTTGTCGGAGCCATCTCATCATTGCGTTTTTCAACCTGCCTGATGACCGCTTCTGCAAGCCTCATGAAGGCTGTACCTGTCTCGGTATCATTGAGGGCTGCAGGCGTCCCTGCATCGCCTCCGTCGCAGATGCTTTCAACCACAGGTATCTGTGCGAGCAGTTCCACTCCGGCCTCTGCTGCAAGGCGGCTGCCCCCTTCTTTCCCGAATATGTAATAACGTCTTCCGGGCAGTTCAGGAGGGGTGAAGTAAGACATGTTTTCAACGAGACCAAGGACCGGCACATTGATAGCTTCACTCCGGAACATGGCTATGCCCTTCCGGGCATCAGCCAGGGCTACCTCCTGCGGGGTGGTCACAACAATTGCACCTGTGACAGGTACTTCCTGCACCAGGGTAAGATGTATGTCACTTGTTCCCGGAGGAAGATCGAAGATGAGATAGTCAAGTTCACCCCAGTCGCCCTGCGTTATCAGCTGTTTCAGAAAGCTGCTGGCCATCGGGCCGCGCCAGATGACTGCATCAGTGTTTTTCACGAAGAACCCTATAGACAATATGCTGACCCCGTACTTCTTCATCGGGATGATCATATCAGCGGAGGCGTTACTGCGTACTCCGGGTGCATAACTGCCGGCATCAAACATCCGGGGCACCGAGGGGCCGAAGATATCGGCATCAAGTAAACCTGTTGCGTAACCCTTGCGCGCAAGTGCAACAGCCAGGTTCACTGCCACGGTTGATTTGCCAACCCCACCCTTGCCTGATGAGACGGCAACAATATTTTTCACACCCGGCAGCACATCTCTTTTTGGTGCTGCCATTTTCGAAACCACTATCCTGGGCTTCACCTCAATTGAAGATATTACGGCGTCAGGGCCGAGCGTCTCCTTTACTGCCTTCACGCAATTGCTTTTTATTGAGGCAAGGAACGGATCGTTCGATTTTTCAGGTGTAAGGACAATTGTTATGCCCTGTTCTCCGACTGATATATCATCAACAATACCAAGGGTAACGATGTCTTTTCCCTTCTCAGGATGGGAGACCCTTTTCAGGGCTGAAATGATCTGGTCTTTCGTGTACATATTGCTGTGTGATGTATTGTGTTTTTTGATTTATGAATTTCGAACAAGGATTAAGGATTTTTGAAGTTAAAATTCACTTCAAAAATCAAAAATCGATGTTCCTTGTTCTTAAATCAATTCATATTTAAAACATATTCATATCCTCAAAGTTCATTGGATGGATCCCAGAACTTTTCCCGGAAGTCAATCACCCTGTCATCCTTAACCGTGAATCCCTCGTTCTCAAGCAGCTGCTGCATCGTTGAGGAGTTGCCGAAATGATGCTTTCCCGTCAGCATCCCGTTGCGGTTCACCACGCGGTGAGCCGGGATGAATTCGGGATCATTATGTGATGAATTGAGTGCCCACCCGACCATCCTGGCACTGCCTGACGTTCCAAGGTATCTT
>Ga0172363_10001346_pt1 | contig 19773 bp, 18 predicted proteins | sample LakKivs2_kivu2a2_FD_114541 | JGI IMG/M metagenome (GOLD analysis project Ga0172363, IMG submission 114541) | Sediment microbial communities from Lake Kivu, Rwanda - Sediment s2_kivu2a2 | ecosystem: Environmental > Aquatic > Freshwater > Lake > Sediment | place: Rwanda: Western Province, Lake... | reverse complement strand
CTACGGAGTTTCTTTTCTGATTATTTTCTTTGAGAGCTCCCTTCTGCTTTTCATCAAAGAAAAGACCAAGAATCTGTTGATAAGCAGCCTGGTGCTAATTGCTCTGACACACGGCATAGGTTTTTTGATTCTGAAGAAAGCTCCAGTTGCTTCAGAGAATCAATTTACAGCAGCTATTATTCAAGGAAACGTTTCTTCAGATATTTACTGGAATGTGCTCAGCCCCGAGCAAATCACGAGGGTTTTTTCAGAACACATAAAGCTCAGTCAGATGGCAAGAGACAAAGGGGCGGGCCTGATCATATGGCCTGAGTTCTCTGTGCCTCTTTGTTTCAGCTGCCCAGAGCAACTGTATCAGGATTTCAAACAGAAACTGATATCTTTTGCTATGGAGAACGGTTGCACACTGCTTCTTGGCACCAATGAAATGGCCAGGAGGGGAAAAGAAGAGATTTACTTCAACACAGCTCTATGCTTGCAGCCTGATGGTTCTTACACGACTTATGCCAAAATGCACCTGGTTCCTTTCGGAGAATATACTCCTTACAAGAAAATCTTATTTCTTATCCGCAGGGTGACGCACTCCATTGGCGAAGTTACTCCGGGGAAAGAATATCAGCTCCACCAGTACAATAGTCAGAAATTCGCTTCGCCGATTTGTTACGAAATCATCTTCCCTTCGCTCGTAAGGAAGCTGGTGAGACGGGGCGCCACTTTCCTTGCGACCATTACCAATGACGGCTGGTACGGGCCAACCTCAGCCCCGCACCAGCATTTTAACATTGCCCTCTTCCGGGCAGTTGAGAACAGGCGGTATCTGTTGAGGGCAGCCACGACGGGCGTAAGCGGCCTGGTCGACCCCTACGGCCGGGTTATAACTAAGACTCCAATCATGGTAAAAAGCTTTCTTGTCGGGAGCGTCTATCCTGTGGACAAATCCACTCCTTACAACAAATTCGGTGATATCCTTCCGCTTCTCGGCTTGACAATCAGCCTTTTCTCCTTTATCTTGGCTTTACTGAGGAGAAAATAACGTGAGCGAGCTGACTCTGGTAGAAAAACTTACTGAAAGCCGGGAAAAGTCTGGCCAGTTGTTCAATAAACTTAAAGAAGCGCGGGGTTTTCTTTGACCTGGAAAATAAAAAGCAACAATTAGAGCGAATAAATTCTAAATTATCATCTCCTGAAACCTGGAACGACCAGAAACTATTTCAACTCCTGCAGCAGAAAAAAAAGCAGCTTGAAAAAGATTTCCAATTCTACAAGAAGCTTCAGGCCAAAAAGGAAGAAATCGAGGTTCTGCTGGAACTGGCTGAAGAAGGCGAGCCGGTAATTGATGAACTTGAAAAAGCTATCCGCTCTTTTGACCAGGAACTCCAGGAAGCAGAATTCCGGACTCTTTTTTTCGACAAAGATGATGCCAGAAACGCCATTCTAACCATTCATCCTGGCGCCGGCGGCACTGAATCTCAGGATTGGGCTCAGATGCTTTTCCGCATGTATTTGCGATTTGCTGAGAGAAAAGGCTTTAAAAGCCGGGTCATCGATTTTCAGCCCGGAGAAGAAGCCGGGCTTAAGAGTGCTACCATTAGCATTGAAGGTGATTATACCTTCGGTCTTCTGAGCCAGGAATCGGGTGTGCATCGTCTGGTCAGGATTTCTCCCTTTGATGCCAACAAGCGCCGGCATACATCCTTCGCTGCAGTTTTCGTTTATCCCGAAATAGAAGAAGATATCGAAATTGAGATTAATCCTGATGATTTAAAAATTGACACTTACCGGGCTTCAGGCAAAGGCGGCCAGCACGTCAATCGGACTGATTCGGCTGTCCGGATTACACATCTTCCGACCGGAATAATCGTTCAGTGCCAGAACGAACGTTCCCAGCATCAGAACAAAGCCACAGCGCTTAAACTTCTTAAAGCCCGCCTGTATGAAATCGAGAAAAAAAAGAAACAGGAGAAGATAGAAAGACTCGAGGACCTGAAATCAGATATTGCCTGGGGAAGCCAGATTCGTTCCTACGTCCTCCATCCTTATAAAATGATTAAAGACCTGAGAACAAGAGTAGAGACCGGTGAAGTCGACCGGATACTCGACGGAGACCTGGATGAATTCATAAAAGCCAGCCTGTTGCTAAGGAAAAAAGAAGCTCTATCCGCACAGAGCGGTGAATAGGCTTTATCCGGCCTTAGTTTGTTTTCTTATTTTTCTATTCTTCCTTATCTTTGACTTCTTCACTTTTTCCCATAGCCTGTCCAGCTCTGGCAGAGTGCAATCACTGACCTTCTTACCTTTTTTTCTCAGTTCTTTTTCCAGGTTTTGGAATCTCTGCTCGAATTTTCTGTTGGCCTGCCTCAAAATTATTTCTGGATTATAGCCCAGCAGTCTGGAAACATTAGATAGAGAAAAAAGAACATCCCCGAGTTCTTCCGCTACCTGAGTCTTTTTCCTGGTTTTTAAAGATTTTTCTAATTCCTGTATTTCCTCTTTGACTTTTTTCAAAGCTTCAGCCGCCTCAGGCCAATCGAACCCGTGTGCTGACACGCGCTGGCCGATAAGAAAAGAAGACATTAGCGCCGGCGCACTTCCAGGTAAGCCATCGAGAATTGAGAAGCGGCTCTTTTCCTCAAGCTTTCTCTTCTGCCAGTTCTCTTTGACCATCTCGGATGTCGTTTTTCCTTTCCTTGTGTAGACATGAGGATGCCGTTCTATCATTTTGCGGTTGATGCGGTCCAGAACGTCGGCAATGCTGAACCTTCTGGACTCTTCATAGAATTTAGCCAGGAGAACCACTTCCATCAAGACATCACCCAGTTCTTCTCTGACTGAATCTGCATCATTAAACTTAATGGCATCCACAGCCTCAAAAACTTCTTCCAGAAAATAATTCAGAATATCTTCCCTGGTTCTGGCTCTGTCCCATGGACAGCCTTCAGACGACCTCAATCTGTCAACTATACCTACAAGTTCCAGAAACGATTGACCGGCTTCGCCAGCTTTTCTCAAATTTCGACCTCCTCTTGAATTCTATCAGGAGAAACGATATTATTAAAACTCAGAAATTTATCCAAGTTAAACCGGCACCAACCGCGGAAACAAAAACAAATAAAAAAGGCAGGAAAATGGACGAAAAACCCAAGTACGGGTCAGAAGAGGAAAATTCTCAGGAATTCATGCCTCCCCTGGATTTCAGCTCCATCGTCTTCCCGCTTTATACCCAGGCTCTAATCAAGCTCGGCCTGATGGAAGACCCCAGAGTCAACCGGATCGAAACTGACCTGGAGTATGCCAAGAGATTGATTGATATCCTTGACATTCTGAAAGACAGAACCAAAGGCAATCTGGAACCTGAAGAGGAAAACCTTCTGGAGGCGATTCTCTCCCAGCTTAAACTCCATTACCTGAAGAAAATTGAAGCCATCAAGCTCTGACCTAAATGAGAATTTTTTACCGGCTCGAATCCTCGATTAAAAAAATTACCAGAAACTCAATCCTGGCTATCGGCATCTTTGACGGTCTCCACCTCGGGCATCAAAAAATTCTAAAAACAACGGTGAGCAGAGCCAGGAAGGAAAATTTGCGCTCTGGGGTTATGTCTTTCTATCCACATCCTGACCGCGCGCTCAATCATCAGAAAATCAAGCTGATCCAGACTCTCGAACAAAAGCTGGAATTTTTCAAAAATTATGGCCTGGATTATTGCCTGATAATATCCCTGGACCCGAAAATAGCTTCTTCAAGCGGAGAGACGTTCTGCCGCTTCATTCTTCGGAATACTCTTCAGGTGCAACATGTGGTTGTTGGTCGCAATTTTCGTTTTGGCCATAGAAGGCATTGCGGGGTAAAAGAATTGAGGAAATTCGGTCAAGAATACGCGTTTAAGGTTAGCACCCTTAAACCTGTAAAAAAATCGGGTCACCTGGTAAGTTCCAGCCTTGTCCGGCGACTGCTGGAAGCCGGACGGGTGGAAGAAGCCAGTCGGCTCCTTGGCAGACCGTATGAAATCCGGGGCGAAGTGGTAAAAGGATCGGGCGTTGGCCAGAAACTGGGTTATCCAACTGCTAACATGCAAACTGACAACGAAATCTTGCCCACCGGAGTTTTTGTCACTGAGACCGTTGTCCAGAAAAAGGTCATTCCATCTGTGACCGACATTGGCTTCAGGCCAACTTTTGGTGCTCAGGAACTTCAAGTCGAAGCTCACCTTCTTGATTTCACAGGAGACCTCCACGGCCAGAAGATATCATTACTCCTGCTAAAGAAATTAAGACCTGAAAAAAGATTTTCCTCAGTCGGAAAGCTGAAGCTCCAGATTGCCAGAGATGTCTCGCTGGCCCGTGAATATTTCCGGCGGCAAGGGAACCTAAGCAGGTTATCTTGACATTTCCTATCATTTAGCTAACTATAAGATTTCAAAATCTTAACGGAAGAGGTATCAGATGGAAAACAAGGTCAAAGCCAGAGTGATGGATAATGGAAAGATTCGTCGGACCCTGACTCGAATCGCCACTGAAATAGCTGAACGAAACCGGGACTTAAAGAACCTGGTAATCATCGGCATCAAGACCAGAGGCATATTTCTCGGAAAAAGGATAGCGGAGATCATAAAACAGAACGAAGGACTCCAGATCCTGCTGGGAACACTGGACATAACTCCCTTTCGTGATGACCTCACTGAAGCTGAAAAAAAACAGATGGCCACGAGAACTGAAATCGGTTTTGACCTCAACGGGAAAGATGTTCTGCTTATCGACGATGTCCTGTTCACAGGAAGAACCATCAGGGCAGCCATGGAAGCCATATTTGAACTGGGCCGGCCGAAGACTATTCAGTTAGCGGTTATGATAGACCGAGGACACAGGGAGCTGCCCTTCAGGCCTGATTACACAGGTCGCCTCTTGCCCACTTCAAAAAGGGAAAGGGTCGAAGTCAGGCTGAAAGAGATTGATGGGGTGGATGAGGTCTTGATAACTGAACCCCGGGTTAGCTTGAAAAGCAAAATAAGAAATAATGGATAAACTGGAGATGATCTTTTGAAGTTATTAATCAAGAACGGCCGGGTGCTCGACCCGGGGGAAAAACTGGATGGCCTGTTTGACCTGCTCATCGTTGATGGCAAAATAGCTGAAGTCAGACCTGGAATAAGAGCTCAGGCTGATAAGACCATTGAAGTGCCCGGTCTGATAATGACACCCGGATTTATCGACCTCCATGTTCATCTGAGAGAGCCAGGATTCGAGCATAAAGAAACTATTGCCTCTGGTTCAAGGGCAGCAGCCAGGGGCGGTTTCACCACAGTGTGTTGCATGCCAAACACTAATCCGGTCAACGATTGCCCCGAAATAACCCGCTTGATCATATCAAAAGCTGCCAGAGAGGCTGCAGTTAATGTTCTGCCTGTAGCCGCAGTCACCAGAAATCAGAGAGGCCTGGAGCTGGCGCCCATTTTAGAGCTGGTAGAAGCAGGCGCTGTTGCACTGTCCGATGATGGCCAACCAGTTCAATCCAGCGCTCTTATGATGGAGGCCATGAAAAAAGCTGCTGAACTGGGGGTGCTTCTGATTGACCACTGTGAGGAAAAATCGCTGGCTGGCGCGGGTCTAATAAATGAGGGACGCGTTTCCAGGTTGCTCGGGGTCAAAGGCATCCCGGCTGTGGCTGAAGAAGTTATGGTTGCCAGAGACATCATTCTGGCCAAGGAATCAGGCCTGCCTGTCCATCTGGCTCATCTCAGTACGAAAGGCTCTGTCGAGCTTTTATCCTGGGCTAAGGATAATCAAATTCCAGTTACTGCTGAGGTTACTCCCCACCATCTCCTGTTAACTGAAGATGCCCTGCTGACCAGGGATGCCAACTATAAAGTGAATCCCCCTTTAAGAACAGAGGAAGACGTTAAATGCCTGAGACAGGCTCTTCGGGATGGGCTGATAGATATCATTGCCACGGATCACGCACCTCATGCTGAAGAAGAAAAAAATCAAGGACTGGAACGGGCGCCGTTCGGCATAAACGGTCTGGAGACAGCCATTCCTGCCCTTCTTGATAAACTGGTTAAACAGAATGAGCTGTCTTTAAGAAGGCTGGTCGAAGCCCTTAGCACCATTCCGGCCCGACTTCTAAAACTTGATACAAGAGGCAAGATCAAACCAGGAGCAGTGGCTGACCTGACCCTGCTTAATCCTGAAGAAGTTATTTTCATAAGCAGGGAGAATTTCCAGTCAAAAAGCCTGAACACCCCATTCCTCGGCAGTCATTTTCAGGGAGCAGTAACCATGACCATAGTTAACGGCCGGGTGGCTTATCCTTTTTAAGATTTAAAATGAAAGGTTTATAATAGGCAACGAACATGAACCTGGCATCAATAGAAAAAAAGCTTGGATATAAATTCACCAGCCCAAAACTTCTGCAGCAGGCTTTGACCCACAGCTCATTTGCCTATGAACATCGGTCCGGCAAGGTCCAGGACAATGAGATTCTTGAATTTCTGGGAGATTCAGTGGTCGGGTTGATTCTGGCTGATTATTTACGACAGGATTATCCCCAGCTTAAAGAAGGACAGCTTTCCAAGTTAAAGGCCGCTCTGGTTTCAACCAACTCTCTGTCCACCCTGGCCAGAAAACTCGGGCTGGACAAAGAAATTCTCCTGGGAAAGGGCGAAGAGAGAAACGCTGGCCGAAAGAAAAAAAGCATTCTGGCTGGAACTTTTGAAGCTTTGATGGGCGCGGTTTACCTTGACAGTAACTTTGAAACCACGAGACGGGTGTTCAATCAGCTGATTAAGAAGCATTTTAAGAAATTGCCCAAGCACAATTTCTTGATCAATAATTACAAATCAGCCCTGCAGGAATATTTCAGCCAGCAAAAAATGGCTGCCCCGGCTTACCGCACCTTGACTGAAACTGGTCCTGAACATGAGAAACTCTTTACAGTCGAAGTAAGTTCCGGTGAGAAAATCCTAGCCAAAGCCAGGGGCTATTCCAAAAAAAGCGCTGAACAAAAAGCAGCTCAAAAAGCCTTAAAAAAGCTGTTGAAAAATAAACTGGAAGCCCTGAGTGAAGAAGCCTTCATCATAAATCAGAAAAATGAAGGGAAAGCACGAGATTAGATACTGAGTCAAATGTCTCTTTGTAGCCGATGCCATAAAAGAAAAGCAAAAAGAAAATGTGCCGCGCTCCGGTCTGAGATCTGCAACCTGTGCTGCGGAGAGCTAAGAGAAAAAAATGTGCCCTGCCCTCTTATCTGTCCATATCTAAACAAACATCAGACCTATCAGGAACAGAAAAAAGCCAGACAAAAATCTGAAGAAACGCCGCAGCTTCCCGATAATCACGAACAACTGCAGAGAGTCGAATATCTGATTTTTAATCTGGAGGTCAATATACTCAAATTGCATAAAATACAACCCGGGCTAACTGATAGCCTCATCCACGAAGCCATAAATTACTGCATCCGGGAACTTCAGAAAGGGAGAAGCCGCCTGATTATTCCGGGGGAAGCCAGCGGGCCGGTTAATCAACTGGGAAAATACTTCCTTGAAGTGCTTGATAAATCCCGGCTTGACAGACAGATTTTCATCCCTGGAGAACAATTGTCTCTTGAAACTGAAGAAAAGATGAGAGCCCTGTCCATCCTTAAATCCTATATCCAAAGGTTTTCAAAAGACGAAAAAGAGAATGGATACTTGCGAGATTTAATGAGTCGTTTCGAAAAACTAACCCAGAAATCAGGTCTGACCTGACTGTTCTTTCTCTATTTGCTCATCAAAACGGCCAGGAATTTTAAAGAAGAAATATTCTCAAAAGCTATCTTCATCACCGCCAGTAACGGAACCGCCAGAACCATGCCAGCGATTCCCCAGAGCCAGCCCCAGAAAATCAAAGCAAAAATCACCAGCATTGGGCTGAGGTCAAGACCCTGGCCCATGAGCTTGGGGTCAACAAAATTACCAAGCAACGTATCAGTGCCAGCAATGGCTATCAGCACCCAGACCGGAGTCAGGGAATTGCCGAATTGAAAGAATGCAATGATGACGGGGATGATGGTGGCAATGATTGACCCGAAAGAAGGTATAAAGTTAAGAATAAAGGTCAGAAAACCCATAAGCAGAGCGAAATCGACTCCAAAGATTACCAGTATCAGAGCCACCAGCGCACCGTTCACCAGGCTCAGCAGCGTCTTTATACCCAGATACTTCTGAATCTGGCGATTGATAGTCTCCAGAACCCGGGTTACACTCGAAGCCCTGTTCTCAGCAAAAGCCTTGGCAATCTTGGCCGTCAATTTGTCCCGGCCAGCCAGGATGAAGATGGCAAAAACAAAGACCAGAAGCAGATTGGTCAGGAATGATACAAATGACCCGAGGGTCCCGAGCAGAAAATTGGCAACTTTTTCCAGATTAAACTGAGAGGCCAGCCCTGAAATATCTATTTTTACCGGCAAATGTTTCAGACTGTCAACAAAGTCTGTAGCCAGCCAGTTGACCTTTTCGCTGTACTTCGGAAGTTCTGAGACAAAATATTTCCCGCTGGTAAAAAGGAGCAGTCCGAGAAGATAAAGTAGCGCAAAAGTGACAATCAGAATCAGAGTAATAGCCAGGGGTTTGGGGAACTTCAGCCTGAGCATCAGGTCCAGCAACGGAGAAATGGCATAGGAAATGAAGAGGGCCAGAAAAAACGGGAATAATATCGGTTTGGCTATCTTCAGAATGAAGCCGATGATGAACAGAACGATGATAATCAACGATATCCTGGTCACCTTTGATTCAGCCAAAGATTTATCCCCCTCTTATTATTTCTCTGACTCAAGTGCCTGACGAAGCCGGTTAAAATGCTTTAAAGCCAAGGCCATCTGATCCTGAGGGATCCGGCTGAGCCCAAAAAGATAGTTTTTAACCTGACCAAGGAAAACATGCTGTCCATAGATGGTTTTTTGATGGTATTGATCACCTTTTTTGATGAACGGCACTTTTTCTCCGGAATAGAAATCAAGAACCCTCTGCAGCATGATTTTAGCTTCTGTTATTGAATCAGCTTCGATGATGTATGCCTCAAACTCAACCTGGTTCTGGCGATAAGTAACGGCATATCCATTTTTCAGGAAATCGAAGCCCATAAAATTCTTTTTGATAAACTTTTCCGAATTTTTGATTCGACCTTCTTCAGGGAAAAGACGAAAGATACCAGGCAAAGAAGATTTATCTTTTACTTTTGATTCAACTGACAGGCCAAATTGTTTCAAATAGTTAGCTGTATTTTCTTCACCGTTGTAGCAAAGAAGTTTAACATAATACCGTCCGGAAATAAAATTTAACACTTCTTCTTCCTGATATCCAGCAACGCCTATCCCGGCTTCAGGATTATCAGGATAACGTTCAGAGCTGAAAATACCAAAAGCATTCAACGGTGTGCCCATATCGTATATCTCCAGCGTAACCACAGCTTCAGTGCCTGTTTTCTGGTACTGGGCAACCAGAAGTTCTTTGAAGTCATAGCTTAGATAAGCCTCTGAAGCTCCGTCAATGTATTCAAAAAGGGTGCCGGGAAAATAAGTCATCGGCTTTTCCTGAAAAGACCAGTCCGGGAAAACGGGCAGAAGAGCTTTAAGGGCTGCATCTGGCTTTAAATCTTGCCCCTTAAACCAACTGGCGATGACTAAAATAAGAATCAAGCAGAGGGCAAAAGATATCAAAATATGATAAATAGCCTTTCTCTTTCCTAACTTCATCATATTCTCCGTTGTTAAACAATATAACCGTTTTCCGGGCTTAAAGCAATAAACAAACCGCTGGTTCTATTGACAATCCCCGTCTTCAAGAACATTATAAATCTTGCCGGGCCATGGAAAGCTCAAGAGTTGTTATCATAACTTCGAGGAACGTTCTTTCAGCCTCAGGGATACCTGAGCCAAAAATCGTCTTACGGATGCTGAGAAAAGGGCTGGAGCTCTTGACCGGGGTTTCCAAAGCTGAAGACGGCCTTTCAGCTTTTTTTAAACCGGGTGAGCGGCTGGGAATAAAGGTGAATACTATCGGCCGCAGGGCCCTCAGCACCCTGCCCGAAACTTCAGTTACTCTCGGCCTGTGGCTGGGACAGACGATCTTAAGGGAAGACAACATCATTATCTGGGACAGAACGAATGAGGAATTAAAGGATACGGGATACAAACTAACTGACGCTCGCGGCAGCCTCAGGGTCTTCGGGACTGATTCCAGAGGCAGTGGCTATACTGAAGAACCGCTGGTTAACCGGAGCATTGGAAGTCTGTTTTCCCGGATTCAGGCCGAGATGATCGATGCCTCCATCAGCCTGGCCATACTGAAAGACCATGGACTGGCTGGAGTTACCGCTGGAATGAAAAATTATTTTGGCGCGATTCACAATCCCAACAAATATCACGACCACCATTGCAATCCTTATATCCCCGAACTTTTCGAGACCAGCCTGATCCGAGAAAAACACCGCCTGACCATACTCGATGCTCTTAAAGTGCAGTATCACCGCGGTCCATCCTTTAATCCGAAATGGGCAGAAAACTGCCAGAAATTCATCTTAAGCTCTGACCCGGTAGCAGCAGATGCTGTTGGCTGGAAAATAATCGAAGACCTCAGAGCCAGAAAAGGACTCCCCTCTCTTAAGGAGGAAAATAGAGAACCTGTTTATCTCTTCACAGCTGAAAGGCTCGACCTGGGCCAGGCCACACTGAACAATATCAAAATCGTTGAAGAAGAGATATAATAAATTAGAGAGAAAAATGGACCGTAGAGACTTTCTGAAATGCTCAGTCACCGGTTGCGGGCTTCTATTAACGGCTGAATCCGGCGGTCGTGCGCTGGCCGCTCTGGCAGCTCCGGCGGCTAAATTATCAAGAGTTGAAGCTAAGTATTATCAAAAGCTCCCGGACAGAGAAATAAAATGCGATCTCTGTCCGAGATTCTGCCAGCTGGGTGATAAAGAGCGAGGTTTCTGCGGAGTAAGAGAGAATCAAGACGGAAAGTACTATACTCTGGTTTACGGCAAAGTCTGCAGTTACAACATCGACCCGATTGAGAAAAAACCATTTTTCCATTTTCTGCCCGGGTCTGCTGCATTTTCTCTGGCCACGGCTGGTTGTAACCTCAGCTGTAAATTCTGTCAGAACTGGCAGATTTCCCAGATGAGACCGGAGCAGGTGCAAAACATTGACCTGCCGCCGGAAGCCGTAGCTGAACAGGCAAATAGATACAACTGCCCGGTAATTGCTTATACATATTCTGAGCCGGTCATTTTTTATGAATATATGTATGACACGAGTGTCTCAGCCAGACGGCGAGGAATAAAGAATGTGGTCGTTAGCGCAGGTTACATCAACCCTGAGCCTCTGGCTGATTTGATCAAAGTAGTAGAGGCCATTAAGATCGACCTGAAAGCGTTCAATCAAGATTTTTATACCAATTATGTCCGGGGCGAGCTTCAACCTGTGCTCGACGCCATCAAGCAGATTGCCAGGTCAAAGGTCTGGCTGGAAATAGTCTATCTGGTTATCCCTACTCTTAACGATAATCCTGAAGAGATCAGGATGATGTCACGCTGGTTGAAAAACGAAATCGGCCCGGACTATCCAATTCACTTTTCCCGATTCCATCCGATGTACCTTATCAAGAATCTTCCGCCCACTCCAGTTTCTACTCTGGAAAAGCTAAGAGATATTGCTCTTGAAGAAGGACTGCACTATGTTTATATGGGAAATGTTCCAGGCCATCCAGCGGAAAGCACCTACTGTCCGAGTTGTGGTAAATTAATCATCGAGAGGTACGGTTATACCGTTAAGAAAAAAGGACTGAGTGGAAACAAATGCCAGCACTGTGGCCAAACAATTCCCGGCGTCTGGAGCTGAAGAATAACATTCCTGCCTTTGTTCTCGGCCTTTTAGCCACATCTTTCCAGATCCTAATCCTCAGGGAATTCGAGGTCTGTTTCTACGGGAATGAACTGGTTTATGGCTTTGTTCTGGCTTTCTGGCTTGTGGGAGGCGGACTGGGCAGCCTTCTGGCTGAAAAAAGATTCAAGGCTTCGATCCGCAACATTAATTTTTATGTTTTTTCCATGCTGGTTTTTAGCGGCCTGCTGATTTTGCTTCGATTTTCCAGATTTGTCTTCGGTTATCTTCCGACTGAAATCACCGGTTTAAGTTCAGTTGTCCTCACTTCCCTCTTGATTTCTTTTCTGGTCAGTCTGCCCCTGGGCGCCCTCTTCGTTTACAACGTCTTCTGGCTTAAAGGTAATTTGATAATGGTTTACCAACTGGAATCACTTGGAGCTGCTCTGTCCGGTCTATTTGTTTATCTATTACTCATTCCTTTCCTCTCTAACTGGCAGGCAGCAGCCCTGATAATGACCACGGCCACTCTGATTCTCTGGCTGGCCGAAGGTAAAAAGAGGGCTTTTGTTGCCTGGCTATTGATCGTGGCGATTTCAACCGGACTATGGCTTTTCGATTTCCCTTCAAAAAAAATCTACTGGAAACCTTTTGACCTGGTTGAGGCCAGAGATTCACTTTATGCCAGACTTCAGGTCATAAGGACAGAAAACCAATTTTCTTTTTTCACCAATAATCTTCTGGCCTTTAATTATCCTGACCGGGCAGCAGCTGAAGAATCTGTTCATTTTGCCCTTCTTCAGAGGCCCGAAGCCAGAAATATTCTTCTAATCGGCGGCGGTTTGAACGGCGGACTGGAACAGGTGCTTCAATATCCTGTGGCCGAGGTTGATTATGTCGAACTCGACCCAGCATTGATTAAACTCGCTCGAAAACACCTGGAAGAAAAAGCGGATATTCTCAGTAATCCCCGTATACATTACTACATTGAAGACGGCCGGAGATTCCTTCAAAGGGCAAAGAAAAGATATGAAGTCATCATCAGTAATCTGCCTGAACCAGCTACCGCTCAGGTTAATAGATTCTATACAGTGGAGTTTTTCTCCACAGTCAAAAAGAAATTAACATCCGAAGGCGTCTTCTCGTTTATTTTGCCTTCTTCAGAAACTTATCTTTCGGACGAACTGACTCAATTTCTGGCCTCAATATACAAGTCGCTCAAGACAGTGTTTCCAGAAATCAGAATAATACCCGGAGATAATAATGTCTTTCTGGCTTCAGCCGGAAGGCTCGATGATTCATTCGAGGCTCTGGTCAGCAGGCTGGAAGAATTGAATCTTGACACAGTCTATTTCCGTCCGGAGCTGCTTTCAAACCGCCTTAATCAGTTAAAAAAAGAATACCTGATGGGCCGGGTTCAATCGATAGCTGACCCCCGCTTGAATTCAGACGAGGCCCCGATCAGCTACTTTTTTAACTCCCTCCTCTGGAGCAGTCAATTTAAAGGGCTTGAGGGAAGAATTCTTGATTTCTTCAACCGCCTGACCCGTTTCTGGTTATTCGACCTGCCTCTTATAATAATCTTAATCCTGATGCTCATCCTTCTGTTCAGTAAGAAATCGGTCGGCGTCGTCTGTTTTTTACCGCTGATGGTGATGGGTTTTACCACCATCATTGCTGAAATAGGCTTCATCATCGCTTTTCAGTCAAAATTGGGGCTGGTTTACGGAAAGATTTCTCTACTCCTGACCATGTTTATGTTCGGCCTGTTTCTCGGTTCAACCATAGCCAGATATTTGCTTAGCAAAATGAACTTTAAATATCTAATTTCTGTTCAGGCCGGCTTTGTCATTTTTCTCTGGCTGGCCAGAGTGCTCCTGGATTTTGAAATTGAGCCGATTTTCTATCTGCTCTTGCTGATCATGGGCTGGCTGGGCGGAGTGCTGTTTGTGGTTAGCAACTCATTGTATCTGAAATTTCAGACTCGTTATGGTCTCGGCTACGCCCTTGACCTTTTTGGCTCTTTTCTGGGAGCTCTTATAGCCACCTCAGTTTTTATTCCCTTGCTTGGTCTTAACCTTCTTTTCTCCTTTCTTCTTCTGTTAAACTCTTTCTGTCTTGTTTTTCTCATACTTAAGGTCTCAATCAAATAAAAGGGAAATGCAACTTTCTAATTCAGACTGAATTTCTATATAATAAATAGTCAACTGGTGAAAAAGATAGCCTCTGATGAGAAAAATAGTGGCTGGCAGAATGCTTACCGGCCTGAAGAACAGGTTAAAAAATCTGAACCAGGCTGAGCTCAGAACAAAAGCCATAAGTCTGAGCATAGCTATCTTCCTTCATCTCTTGCTGATACTCTATCTGCGTCAGGCTCAGATTTACGTTAAGATTCTGCCTTTTCAGAAGCCAACTGAAGTCGTAATTGCCCGGTATCCTGAAGTACGTCTTCCGGAAAACCTGGAAGAAATAATAAGACATCCTCCAGCTGCAAAAGAATTGATCGCCAGAAGAGCTGGAGAAGAAGGCGAAGCCCATCCCGGAGGTCAAGCCGGAACTTCAGGACAACCCGGACAGCTTCCAGGTGCAGGTCCAAAACCTCGGCCGCTGAGGCCAACTGGTGAAGCGCAACCTGTTATTCCCTTTGACCTTGAAGCTTTTCTGGCGTCGGGCGGAAAAGAAATCTTTCCACCAGGTGGGGTTCGACTCGACCTGGCTTTTCGGTTCAAGAGCAAGGGAAAATATGATTTCAGCCTTAAGCTTCCTGCGAGGCCAGAGCCCTCTCCTGAGGCCCGAAAAGAACGCGCTGCACCCGGCCTTAAGAGCGATATCTATCAATATATCGAACCTGAGGCCTATCAGCAGGCCAGGAAATCTCTGCGTTTTTCTCCTGGTGGAAGAATACGACCTGGTGGCACCAGAATCCCTGGTGCTGGCGAGGCTGCTCTTTCAGCTTATAGCTACGACATTAGGCCCTGGGCAGAAAAGGTGGTAAATCTTATTCAATCCAGGTGGGCCCTGCCCCAGGTAGCATTTATGCCCGACAATAAGAACCTGGGCCTCGTTTTGACTGTTGACAGCGATGGACAGCTCGTTTCTCTGGAAATTACGAATTCTACTACCAGCGAAGTCTTAGACCAGGCAGCCATAAGCGCCGTCAGGTTATGTCTCCCTTTTCCTCCGCTCCCGCCTGATTTTCCCGGTAAGAAACTGGAGTTCTATCTGGTGTTTACCTATCATGATTAAAAAACTCAAGCCCGGTTTCGTGATGTTGCTTACCTTTTTTCTTGCTGGCTTATCTTCGGCCAGGTCTGATTGGAAATTCCAGACAAATCAATATCTGAAGCAGGGAGAATTTCTGGCTGCTCTAAATTTCTTAGAATCAAATCTGCCAAACCTGGAACCGGGTGAAAAGCAGGAAGCGCGGGCGCTCGTTCCCTATCTTTATCACCGGAGCAACCTCCCGGATGAAGAAAAAAAAGCTATCATTGACTACTTCGAGGAATATGGAATATCGCAGCCTTTATTCGACTTTCTCGATTTCAGAGTTTTCACTGATGTTATTGAGTTCTGGGGAGAATGGCGAGAACAATACCCATTAATCGACCGGCTCAATTTTCTGGTGCCAGCCCCAGCCAAGGAGCGAGCGATTCCTGAAATGATCCGTCTGGGATTTGACCTGACGGCTGAAGCCTTTTACAAGATTCACCTTGAGGGTCAGCCACTTGAAGGAGGTTTATGGACTAAGGGGCTACATCTTGTGCAGTTGCCTCTACCTTTTTCTTTTGATCATCCGTTCTCTCTGAACCTGGATATCTTTTTGAAAACAAAGAGAATCACGATAAAAAGGAGAGTTGTCCTGGAGTTTAAAGTTGAAACAAAAAGCCTTCAGACTCAGGACCTTATAGTGCAGCGACAGGATGCGCCGCCGGTGAAAAGCATAGAAGGAGAAGTCGCCCTTTTTATCGGCGATACACTTATTTACAAAGCTACCAAATATCTGCAAAAACAAATCCCGTTAAAAATTACTATCCCTCCACCCAACCCGCCTGGAACCAAGCCTTATCTTGTTCCCCAAAAGGAACAATACCCTATGCATTCAGTTTCAATTCTGGACGCGGTCGCGGCCATTGCCAACGTAATCAAGGACTGGAAGAAAAAACCGCCGGAAAAAACTCCAGCCGCTTTTATCCCCAGAGCCGAAATCAGCTTTAGTTTTTTCAACCCGGAAAAACAGAGCATCCGCACTGATGTCACCATCAAACTGAAACCCGAGAAACCTGAACCTTTGTCATACTAAAACCTGCCCTGTTATTTTCTAAGTTTCTAACTTTTCTTTGACTTAAAAAGAGATTTCAGTTATAAACTTATGCCATGAGATAAGTTTTATTATTATGGATAAACAAAAAAGCCATATCTTTGAGTCAGAAAAGCGCATCAGCCAGCGTTTCAAAATACCGGGGGCAACGGTTTCTTACAGAAAAAAAAGATGGCTTTTCAATAAAAAGGATTTTGACGAAGAGTTCTGTCCCCTTCACAACCTGAGCCGCGGAGGAATCAGATTTGCCTGCCGCCGCCGGCTGAGACCAGGAACCAGGCTTTATCTTCAACTCTCAATACCCGGGGAGCGGGCGCCTCTTTTTTTGCTGGGCCAGGTCAGATGGTCTTCATCCCACAATAGCGAGCTCTTCCCCTTTCAAGCCGGTATCCAGTTTAACACCTATGGAGAAAGGCCGGACCAGAATTATCCTGGAAATCTGGTTAAGATAATTTCCCTGGAGCAAAAGTTCATCGACCTCGAACTGGATATGAGCACACCGCCAGAAGAATATAATATATAGAATCGAAGAAGAGTCTTAAAAGATTGTAAATAAGATCTTTTGGATGTTGTGCCTCAGGCGGCTTCAGTCTCAATCACTATAAGAGAATAATCAGCAATTTGCCTGATAAGACTCTGAACCTGAGCCAGAAGAGCCAGACGGTTGTTTCTGATTTTCCGATCCTCAGTCATTACGAGCACCCGGTCAAAGAAATTGTTCAGGGGCGATTGCAAACGAAAGACAATTTTCTGAGCCCCGGCAAAATCGCCCTTAGCCAGCATCCCTTCGGCATTTTTCTGAATGATCTTTAGAGCTGAATAGAGTTCTTTTTCTTCCTTTTCCTTAAGCAGGGCAGAGTTCAATCTGCCCTTCGGTATATTTTTAAGAATGTTCTGGACTCTCTTAGCCATGAGAATAAACTGCTCGAAATTTTTACTCTGTTTTAAATCGTTCAGCGCCTTAATCCTGGTTTCAGCGTGGTCGAGAAAGTCAATGCCTGGAGCGAGAGCGGCATTGATCAAATCATAGCGATATCCTTTTTTTTCAAATATGAACCGCAACCTGTTTTCAAAAAACTCCAGACAGATGTCCTTCAACCGGTCCTCAGGAACTGTCAACTTGCTTTTAACCAGACTGATAGCCTTATCCAGAGAGCGAGAAAGAGAAATATGAAATTTCTTTTCCATGATTATCTTGCAGACACCATGAGCACTGCGCCTTAGACCGAATGGGTCGCTGGAGCCGCTGATGTTATAGCCAACACCAAAAACACCGACAATTGTATCCAGCTTATCAGCAATAGATAAGACAGCCCCAGCAGCTGATTCGGGTACCGGATCTTCCAGGCTCTGAGGTAAATAATGCTCGTAGATGGCCTGGCTAACAGTTTCGGAATCCCCCTGTTTCCGAGAATAAAGGCCGCCGACTTTACCTTGAAGCTCCGGGAACTCCCTGACCATTTCAGTTAGAAGATCGGCTTTGCAGATCCGGGCAGCCTCAATCAGGTTTCTTTTCTCAGATTTTAAATCAACCCGGTCAGCCAGATAAGTCACCAGCTTCTGCAACCTTTCGATTTTATCTCCGTAGCTGCCAAGTTTTTCCTGAAATACTACCTTCTTGAGATGATTGACCCTCCTGTTCAGAGGAATCTTCAGGTCATTTTCCCAGAAAAACCTGGCATCTTCCAGCCTGGCTCTGAGGACTCTCTCGTTGCCGGAAGCGATGAAATTTTTAGGGTCAGCCGGAGCGTCAGCTATACCCAGGAAACACGGAAGCTGTTTCTTGCCCCTGACCACAGAAAACAGTTTCTGGCCTTCCCTCATAGCTGTGGATAGAATTTCAATAGGAAGTTCAAGGTAATTTTGCGGGAAATTGCCCATGATTACCAGAGGTTGTTCAACTGTCCAGATGAGCCTCTCGAGTAAGTCCTCATCCGGGTAGGCCTGGGCGTTGATCCCGGACATTTTTTCCTGAAATTGTCTGAATATTGATTGCTTTCTTTCCTGGGGGTCAACCAGGACAAATTTTTCTTTAAGACTTTGCTGATAATCAGCAAAGCCATTAACATTGATTTCCACGGGTGCATGTATAAAATGACCATAAGTTCTGTTGCTCGATGATAAACCTTCAAACTCTATGGGAACGACCCGGCCGTTAAAAAGACAGAGCAGGTTTTTTATGGGTCTTGAGAAGCGAAAGTTTTTTTCGCCCCAGCGCATGTTCTTTGGAAAACTCAGGGAGCCGACGATTAAAGGTAATTTCTCAGCAATGATTTCCTCGGTCGGCCTTCCCTTTTTCAGCCGTTTAAAACCCAGATATTCTCCTTTCTGAGTTTTGATTGCCTCAAGCTTTTCTAAGGCAATTCCCTGGGAACGGGCAAAACCCACCGCTGCGGGAGAAAAATTGCCATCCGGAAGAAGACCAAGATGTTTGGGCGGACCAGTAATTATTTCTTCCTCATCTGCCTGGCCAGCTTCCAAATCAGCCAGAACCACCAGACGACGGCACGTGCCCATAGTCTTTAAACTCTTGACGCCGATTCCAGCCACTTGGAATTCCTGACCGAACTTTTCTTCCAGTTGAACCAGAGCACTTTTAACGTGGGATGAAGGCAGCTCTTCGGTCATTATTTCCAGCAAGAATTCCATCAACTTTCTCCTTTTCTTTCTACATACTTCTGGGCTATCTGGTTGACCAAAGCTCGAATCCGGCTGATCAGTTTAACTCTTTCAGTGACGCTTATGGCTTTGCGGGAATCCAGCAGATTGAAAAGATGCGAGCACTTAAGGCACAGGTCATAGGCAGGCAGAAGCAAATTCTGATTTATCAGACGCTGAGCTTCTCTTTCAGCCAGAGAAAACCAGCGCTGCAGCATGCGGGTGTTGGCCTGTTCAAAATTGTAGCTTGAAAATTCTTTTTCTTCCTGAAAACGCAGGTCGCGGTAGCTAACATCTTCAGACCACTTCAGGTCATAGATGTTATCTTTTCGTTCCAGAAACATTTCCAGTCTTTCCAGTCCATAGGTAATCTCAACCGCGACCGGATACAATTCGAGACCTCCAGCCTGCTGGAAATAAGTAAATTGAGTTATTTCCAGACCATCAAGAAGAACCTGCCAGCCAACCCCCCAGGCACCGATAGTCGGTGATTCCCAGTCATCTTCGTCAAAGCGTAAATCGTGCTCCGCAAGATTGATGCCCAGCGAAGTCAGGCTCTCCAAATAAATCCTCTGGATATCAGCCGGCGAAGGCTTGATGATTACCTGAAACTGAAAATGTTTCTGAACTCGATGCGGATTCTCTCCATATCGGCCATCCGTCGGACGCCGTGAAGGCTGGATGTAAGCCACTTTCCAGGGTCTTTTCTCCAGCACCCGGAAAAAAGTATCTGGAGTCATGGTGCCTGCACCGACTTCCAGGTCATAACTGGGCGCCAGGTAACAACCTTGCCTGGACCAGAAATCAGACAATTTGAGGAATAATTCCTGCATACTCATGCCGCGTCTCTTCCTTCAGCTCAGGACCGCAAATTCTGAATTTATTATAAGCTCAGCCATTGAATTTTGACTATTCCTTTTTCTCAAATCTGAGGACTGGAT
>Ga0172363_10001344_pt1 | contig 19798 bp, 22 predicted proteins | sample LakKivs2_kivu2a2_FD_114541 | JGI IMG/M metagenome (GOLD analysis project Ga0172363, IMG submission 114541) | Sediment microbial communities from Lake Kivu, Rwanda - Sediment s2_kivu2a2 | ecosystem: Environmental > Aquatic > Freshwater > Lake > Sediment | place: Rwanda: Western Province, Lake... | reverse complement strand
TGTATTATTCATAACTGTCATTTTTTTTAAGTATCTCATCCATAATGCGCCCAGCAGGATTCGAACCTGCAGCCTCTGGATTCGTAGTCCAACGCTCTATCCATTTGAGCTATGGGCGCATCTATATATGCTTTGTAATAATACCATATTTGTATGAAAAATGTGTGAAATTTCATAATAGCAAAATTCTGCTTGTATAGAGAAAATACTACGTTCTATAATACATACAAAGAGGATGAGTGAGTGAAAGGAGGTTCATAATGAAAAAAGGTATTTTGATTGTTTTACTCATTGTATTTGGGTTTGTATGTTTTTCCTGTTCATCTACAGGCTATAATACTCAAAAAGGAGCAGCAATTGGTGCTGCTGCAGGTGCTCTTGCTGGCCAGATAATCGGAAGAAATACAGCAGGGACCTTAATAGGATTGGCAGGTGGAGCTCTTGCTGGTGCTATTGTTGGAAATGCAGTAGACCAGAGTGAAACGCATAAAAGATTGGATTCAATGCAAAGTACCCAGAAACCAGCCTATGCATCTCCGGATGCTGCAACTGAGAACCCACCCGGACAATGGGTTCAGATACCCGGACAATGGGTAAACGGTAAATGGGTACCTGCTCATAAAGCGTGGGTACCGGTGAATCCATAAAGAAATAATGTGATGAATAATTGGCAATCGGTTAAACCAACAGGGTTTGAAATGGGTAAGATAGAAAAAAATATTCAGGAGGCTTCACAATGAAAAGGATTATTATAATGTTTTTTTGTATAGCCTTTGCGTTAAGTAGTATTACTAACATATATGCGGCGGAAACGGGTAAGGTTTTAGGAAAGGTATTTCAGGAAAAAGGATTTGGGTATACAATAGAATATCCTGCCGGTTGGATTTATACCACACAGTCTGCGCATACAGTTATTTTTAGCGGGAAGAAAGAAACAGAAGCGTACTATTCAACAGTAAGCATTCACAACCTGCTTTCTACAAAGCATAAAGAAGGCCAGTATAAGGATGTTGATGCAATCATTGAAGAGTACGAAAAGCAGTTAAAAACAGCTCAGGATGCGAAAATCTATCACCCGGAACCATTTGTATATAAGAAAGATGGGGTTAAGTTAACAGGCAAACAATTTATGGCTGAATATACATTACAGGGGGAACGGTACAAACAGTGGATGATTATAATTCTTCGGAACGATGGAGAGGTGTTTCATACCTGGTTTTACATATCACCCGCAAAACGTTATGATACTTACCTTGGTATAGCAAAGGCAATGCTTGATTCGTGGGTGATTTTAGAATAGCTTGTATTAAAACATATATCTTCTCATACTGATGTTGAGAAGAATTCCCACCGATACAAGCATGGTCACCAAAGATGAACCGCCATAACTGATGAATGGAAGTGGAATTCCAACAACAGGGGCAAGATGTATGGCCATCAATACATTTATGGTAAATTGCAGGTAAATAATAGAGGCCATACCAAAGGCGATGATTGAACCAAGTTCATCATGAGCGGTTTGAGAAATTTTAAGACATCTGTAGATAAAAGATATAAATAGTGCGAATAGAACAATTGAACCCACAAATCCCCACTCTTCCCCAAAAACAGTGAATATGAAATCGGTATGATGCTCAGGTATAAACTGGAGTTTATGTTGTGTCCCTGCCATATACCCCTTTCCAAGGAACTTTCCAGAACCAACAGCAATCAGTGCCTGTTTTGCGTGATATCCAAAACCTGAAGGGTCGGCATCTATGTTTATAAAGCTTAATATCCTCATTTTCTGGTAGGGTTTCATAAGATATTCCCATAGTATAAAGGGGGATAAAGCCCCAATACTAATAAGGAGGGTATATGTGGATTTTTTTAAACCAACAAACCACAGGATTACAAGGCATGTTAATACAATGATTACAGCTGTTCCAAGGTCTGGTTGCTTCACTATAAGGATAGCCGGCAGCATAGTTAAAAATATTGGAAGTGAGATATCCTTAAGGCCGAGTGGTATATTGTCTCTTTTTTTCTCATAAAGTTTATTGGCAAGATAAAGTACGAGAATGGGTTTCATAAATTCTGAGGGTTGAAAATTGATGCCGAGGATGCTTATCCATCTCTTTGCTCCGCCTGCTATCATGCCTATAACAAGAACAAGTACAATAAATAGTAACGCTGACAAATATAACCACTTTGAATGGCTTGCAATAACCCTGTAGTCATAATATATGATAACTAAAATCAAAATAATCCCTATCAAAAATGCTATGAGTTGTTTCATGATATAGTTATAAGAACCGCTATAAAAGGAACTTGTTGCACTTATAAGATTCAGGATACCTATTGCAAATAAGGCTAATCCATTAATGATGAGATACCAGTCTAAATGATACAGCCTTCTTTTATCTATTCTCATCATGGATTTTTTGCCTCCTTTATCTCTACCTTAGTTTTATAGATGTTTTCTGTAATAATTTTTGCAATTGGAGCTGAAACGGAAGAGCCATGTCCACCATGCTCTACAAGTACACATATTGAAATGGAAGGTGCTTCAGCAGGTGCAAAAGCTATGAACCATGCATGGTCACCTAAATTTTTGCCCTTTTCCAGTGAGGCGACCTGGGCTGTTCCTGTTTTTCCACTCATATTGATATTCTGAATGCGAGATCCATAGGCTGTACCACTTGGTTCGTTTACTACACCCTTCATCCCTTCTTTGACAGCATTTATAACTTCCTTTTTGAGTTTTACATCGGTGTTCATAACGGGGTCGAAAGCCTTAATCACCTTTCCTTCCGGTGAGACAATTCTGTTTACTATCTGTGGTCTAAAGGTTACACCCTCATTGGCTACAAATGAGGCTAACTGCGCAAGTTCTATTGGGGTTAGCCAGACTGCACCCTGGCCTATGGAAACAGATACAGTTTCTCCCTCATACCATGGTTCTCCAAAGGTTTTTTTCTTCCATTCTGAAGAAGGTACAAGCCCTTGTTTTTCACCAGGTAAATCAATGCCTGTTAATTTTCCAAGCCCTATTGAGTCTGCCATTGCATGAATTCTATCAATGCCGAGTCTTATTCCAACATTGTAGAAAAACACATCACAGGATTCTACTATCCCTCTGTGTATAGCCACATTGCCATGTCCACCTTTTTTCCAGCATTGAAAGACCCTGTTCCCAAAGGGGAAACTACCCCTGCACAGAAAATTTGTTCTTTCGTTTAATATTCCAACATCTAATGCTTTAAGGGCCAATACTATCTTAAATACTGACCCTGGCGGGTACCTGCCCTGTATGACCCTATTCTGTAAAGGGTGTGTTTTGTCGGTTGTAACCGCCTTCCAGTCTTCTTTTGTAATGCCTGCCGAAAATTTATTGGGGTCAAAAGAGGGCCTGCTCACAAGGGCGATTACAGCTCCGGTCTTTGTTTCTAATGCAATACATCCCCCTTTTTTGGATTCAAGCGCCTTTTCTGCAAGAGTCTGTATTTCCATATCGATGTTTAAATATAGATTATTTCCTGGGATAGGTTCTTTTACGTCGAGGGTTCTCACCTCTCTGCCAATTGCATCAACTTCAACCCTTTTTTCACCATCTACTCCCCTCAAGTAGTTTTCATAATTTCTTTCCAGCCCATATCTACCAATAAAATCACCCGGAGAATAGTCTTTATATCCCTTGCTTTTTAACTCTTCACTATTGATTTCTGAAACATAACCAAGTACATGTGCTGCCATTTTTCCATAAGGGTAGTTTCTTTTTGGTTCTATTTGAATGCTGACACCAGGAAGATACACTCTATTTGCTTCAACTTTTGCCACTTCGTCCATTGAAATATCTGATTTTATCTTTACCGGAAAAGACGGAGGAAAACCACTCGCTGCTTTCAGCTTATCTACAATCTCTTCCCTATCAATATTCATAAGCCTTGCAAGGCCATCTACTGTTTGGTTAAAGTCTTTAATGTCTTCAGGGGTAACATACATGTTGAAAGAAGGTCGTGTATCAGCCATTACCTTCCCTGTTTTATCATAGATAACGCCTCTTGGAGCAACAACCTTTTTAATCCTTATACGGTTTTGCTCTGACAATTTTCTCATTTCGCTGCCCTTCATAATCTGGAGATCCCAGAGCCTTATTAAGAGGACTGCTATTGTAATGATCAGTATCAGTCTGCACCACTTATACTTATTAGGAGGAGGGGTTTCTTCCTTCATCTACTATTTATTCCTCGTTCAGATATTTAACGTTCAGGTATTCTACAAGTGAAAAAATAAAAATTGAAAAGAAGCCAGTAAATATTGCATTAGGGATAGTATAAAACATAACGTTTATAATATTACTTGCTTCACCCCTGGCAAGAAGGGAGAGTATGAGAAATAAAAAGGACTCAAGTACTACAAAGCCGCTGCATACGTAAGAAAAACTATATCTGGAATCTATATATATTTTGTTTTTTAAAAATGTGGTTATCAGAAATATGGAAATCTTTGTAAACAATATAGCACCGTGTGGAGAGTTTGATAGTATCTCCTGGGTTAAACCGATCAAGAGGGATATTATCAACCCTCCCTGAGGGCCCAGAAAGAGTGTAGCATATATGATTAATGGGATACCTAAATCAGGTTTGAAAAACTCTATTGGTAGAAAGGAAAGCATTGAGGACTCGAGTGTTATCAAACATGTCCCGATTAATATATACACAAAGATTTTTATCATTTTTTAATTATCAGTACTTCTTCTAATCTTTTAAAGTTATTGAAGGGCATGACATCTATATCAGAGAAAATCCCCGGTTTATTTCTATTCACAGTGATCACAATGCCTGTTGGCAGCCCTTTTGGATATATACTGTCTTTCCCTGATGTTACAAGCCTATCGCCGATTTCGACTTCATCATTTTTCAATACGTATTTCAATTTGAGTACTGTTTGCCCTGTGCCTTCAAGTATGCCCCTTGCGTTTTTCCCTTCTATATATACATCAATGGATGAATTTGTATCATTTATTACCATAACCTTGGTATGCCATTTGTTCACTTCCACTGCCTGTCCCACAATCCCTTTTGGGGTAATCACAGGCATTTTTTCTTTAATGCCATAATTCCTCCCTTTGTCTATAATGATACATTTAAACCAGTTCTTTATGTCCTCTCCTACTACCCTTGCGGCTATCATAGTATTTGGGTTTTGTTCCGTAAGATTCAGAATGGTTTTTAACCTTTTGTTCTCTTTTTCGAGTTCTGGGATTTTTTGATTCTCTAACTCAAATGCTTCAAGCTTTTTTTTTAATGCAAGATTATCTCTTTTTACATCTACAAGATTTGCATAAGCTTCGAACATCTTTCGAAATGAAGAAGTTGGCTTGCTTATGAGCCTTAAGGCAGGTCCGGCCATTTCACCAACGAAACCCTTTACTTTTGAATAACCTTTTACGAATACAGGAGTGTTTGTAAATGCAAAAAATGAGATTACAAGTATTAGTATGGCTATGATTATGGCGATAGAGTTTTTCAATTCCCTACTTTTTAAGTGTAAGTTGCAATCTCTCTGAGAAGACCCATTTCATCAAGGGCTTTACCTGCTCCCTCTACAACAGCGGTGAGTGGATTTTCTGCAATTATGACGGGCAACCTGGTCACTTCTTTTATAAGAAGGTCCAGATTTTTTAATAGAGCCCCTCCTCCGCTGATTACAATGCCTTTATCTACAATGTCTGAAGCAAGTTCAGGTGGGGTCCTCTCGAGGGCAATTCTGACGGCTTCTATTATTGCATTTACCGGTTCTGCTATGGCCTCCCTTATCTCTTTCGATGAAATTTCCAATGTTTTAGGTATGCCTCCCACTAAATCCCTGCCTTTAACTTCTGTAGTTAGCTCTTCCTCATTCTGGAAAGGGTAAGCAGAACCAATGGTTATTTTTATCAATTCCGCAGTTCTTTCGCCAATGAGGAGGTTATATTTCCTTTTCACGTATTGGATGATGGCCTCATCAATCTTGTCTCCTGCAACTCTCACTGAGTTGCAGTAGACTATACCTGCGAGGCTTATGACAGCCACCTCTGTTGTCCCGCCCCCTATGTCGACAATCATGTTACCGTTAGGCTCTGTTATCGGGAGACCCACGCCTATTGCTGCTGCCATTGGTTCTTCTATGAGATAGACTTCTCTTGCCCCTGCTGATTCCGCTGATTCTTTTACCGCCCTTTTTTCTACGGGTGTGATACCCGAGGGCACAGATATAACGATCCTTGGCCTTGCATAGGATTTTTTATTGTGTATCTTCTGGATGAAATATTTGAGCATTGCTTCAGTAATTTCAAAATCGGCTATTACACCATCTTTTAAAGGCCTTATGGCTACAATATTACCAGGGGTTCTACCAAGCATCTTTTTTGCTTCCTCACCCACTGCTATTACCTTTTTTACTCCTCTTGCGTCTTTATGAACTGCCACCACAGACGGTTCGTTGGAGACTATTCCTTTTCCTTTTACATACACAAGTGTATTTGCTGTTCCAAGGTCTATTGCTAAATCTTTTGAAAAGAAACCAAATAATGACTCAAACATTCCTTGTCCCTTCTTTCATAATTAAAGATATTGAAAATTGAGTTTTAATATACTATTTTAAGGAATTAAAATCAATAGAGTTAAGGAGTGCAGATGTTAAAATTTATGAGGAAGCACGCAACAGGGTATCTGGTAAAAGGTATGTTTGGGTTGATCATAATTGTTTTTATCTTTTGGGGTGCTGGTTCTTTCAGGGCTGGCGAGAGAGTAGTTGCAGAGGTTGGACCGTATAAGGTCTACTTTACTGAGTATCAGGAGACGTATAACAAATTATTGAACATGTATAGAATGATTTATAAAGATAAGTTCGATGAAAATGTTGTGAAAGAACTGAAACTGAAAGAAAAGGCAATGGATGAAATAATCGATAGATACGTACTAATCAAGAAGGCGAAAGAACTGGGTATAACAACTTCTGAGGAAGAATTTTTAAATTATATCGCTAATATGGAGATGTTTAGAAGGGACGGCAAGTTCAATGAAAAGGTTTATATAGAGGTCCTGAAGAGAAATGGAATTGACCCAAAAAGGTTTGAAGAATCAGAAAGGGTATCCTTAACTATTTCAAAGATGGTAAATATTATTAACGATAATGGGATGTTTTTGAATGAAGCCGATGTGTGGGCGGGTTATATAAAGGAAAAGGGCAAGATTAACCTGGCCTTTATTCAATTCGATCCTTCAGCTTTAAGGGGTCATGTGAATGTAAATGAGAAAGAGCTTACAGACTTATATGAAAAAGAAAAAGGTATCCATAAGGAGGAAAATGTCTACAGGTTAAAATATCTGTTAATTGATGAGAAAAGTTCTGTTAGGGACGATGTTGCCTATTTAGACCTTTTAAAGATTAAAGATATAGCGGTTTACGGGAAACAGAAGGGGATAGAGGTAATAGACCTTGGAGATATGAAGGTGAGCGAGCTTTTAAGGAGATTCAAGGATTTAAAGATTGATGAATGGCTTAAGGGGTTAAAAAAGGGGGATATTTCATTGCCTGTTAGAGCTGATAAGAAATCTTATATATTTCAGTTAGTTGATATGGAGGAGGGGAAATTGATCGATAAGGGCAGAGCTATACAGACAATTAAAGAAAGAATTGTTAATGAGAAGGCAAAATCTCTGGCAAAGGTAAAGGCAGAGGAAGCAATAAGCCAGAAACTTTTAGACTCTAAGAAGGAGACAGGCTTTATACAACGGAATTCTTACAATATTCCCGGAATAGGTTTGATACCGAAGGAACATGTGAGCGTGTTAACCCTTTCAAAAACTCATCCGGTATATGAAAAACCCGTGGAGGTTTCCGGGAAATATTATGTTTTTTACTTTAAAGATGAGAAACTCCCCGATAAGAGTGTCTGGGAAAAGGAGAAGGAAGCATACAGGAAATATCTACTCACAAAAACCAGGGAAGAATTTTTTAAATCTTTTATGGAAGGACTACGAAATAAAGAGAAGATAAAGATTGACTGGAAAGAGATATGATATTTACTTTACGAGGGACGAGAGACGAAAGACGCGTTTTGTTGCTGAAAGCTGACAGCTGAAGGCTGAAGTAACATGCTAATCCTTGGAATAGATACCTCCTGCGATGATACATCGATTGCCCTGCTTTTGGATGGGAAAAAGATACTTTCCAACATTGTATCAAGCCAGGTTGATCTCCATAAGTTATTCGGTGGCGTGGTCCCTGAAGTTGCTTCAAGAAAACATGTAGAAATAATTAGTACTATTTATAAGGATGTTTTGGAAGAGGCGGGGGTTGCCCCTCAAAACATTGATGGAATAAGTGTAACCGCCGGTCCTGGTTTAATTGGTTCTATTCTTGTGGGATTATGTTTTGCAAAAGGTCTTTCTCTTTCACTGAATAAGCCGATTGTAGGGGTAAACCATATACATGCCCATGCCATGAGTATATTTCTTGAAAGAGAAGTTAACTTTCCTTTTATTGCACTTGTCGTATCGGGTGGCCATACGATTATCCTGCTAATGGAAGACCCTTTTACCTATAAAGTCTTAGGGAGCACCAGGGATGATGCTGCAGGTGAAGCATTTGATAAAATTGCAAAATACCTTGGGATTGGTTATCCCGGGGGTAAAATAGTAGAGGAGTATTCCAGAAAAGGGGAGAGAGATTACGTTTCATTCCCGAGGCCGATGATTGATGATAATAATTATGACTTTAGTTTCAGTGGGTTAAAGACATCTCTTATAAATTACATTAAAAATAATAGTATAACTAATGAAAATATATATAATATTATATCTTCATTTCAGGAAGCAGTGTTTGATGTCCTCACCACAAAAGCCATTAAGGCCTCTAAGGCACATGATATAAAAAGAATAGTTGCGGGGGGTGGGGTTGCATCAAACGAGAGGCTAAGGGAGATGTTTTTTGAAAAAGGGGATAAAGAAGATATTGAAGTGATGTTTTCCTCACCGTATTTTTGTACAGATAATGGAGCTATGGTTGCAATTATGGGCTACTATTATTTAAAAAAGGGTATTGTTTCTTCTTTAGATATCAGAGGGTTCTCAAGAATGATACTCCATTAACTTATGTTAAAAAAGAGCCTGTCTCAACACCTGATTAAGGATAAAAATATCATAAATAAAATGGTTAAAATATCTCATATAGGTGAAGAGGATGTTGTAGTCGAGGTAGGGGCCGGTCATGGTGACCTCACAAGGTGCCTTGCTCTGAAGGCAGGTTATGTGTATGCAATAGAGCTTGACAGGACGTTCAGGCAGTATCTTGAGCCACTTGAAAAGGAACATAAAAACATAAGGGTCATATTTGGCGATTTTTTAGAAATACCGCTTTTACAGTTTAAGAAGGTAAAGAAAATCAAGGTGATAGGGAATATACCTTATAAGATAACGGGACCCATACTGTTTAAAATACTTAAAGAGAGGGTAGCAGTAGATAGTGCATATTTGACCATGCAAAAAGAAATCGGCCAGAGGGTTGTGAGTAAACCTTTTAGCAGAACATACGGAGCGCTATCGGCAATCTACCAGATATTTTCTGAGGTAAGGATACTTTTTTATATGAAGCCGGGTGTTTTTCAACCACCCCCGAAGATAGACAGTGCGTTTCTTTCAATTACGTTTAAAGAGGATGAAAGAATCGTGGAGGATGGATTGGTAGAGTTTATAAGGATATGCTTTCAGAATAAAAGGAAGCACATGAAATATACCCTGACCAGACATTTTGGTGAGGAAAAAATAGCATCCCTCTATATGTCTATGGATTTTCCTCACACGATCCGTGCGGAAGAGATAGAGCCTCAAAGGTTTAAGGAAATGTACAGGTTTTTGAACTGATTATGCGAGAAATAGTCGGTTTTACAACAACAATCCCGGTAGAAGTTGTGTTTGCAGGGAGGTATATCCCCTGCGACCTTAACAACGTTTTTATAACTGATGGGAACCCCATGCATTATATTGAAAGGGCGGAGAGGGATGGATTTCCAAAGAGTATGTGCAACTGGATAAAGGGCATATACGGTGTTGTGATGGAGAAGAATATAGGCATAGTGATAACGGTAATGGAAGGGGATTGCAGCAATACCCAGGCACTTGCAGAGATATTGAGGTATAAGGGCATAAAGACTATCCCGTTTTCCTATCCTTATGATAGAGACTGGAAGGTTTTAAAAAGGGAAATCAAAAAGCTTATGGAAGCATTCTCTGTGGATGAAACGGCACTCCACAAGGTAGAAGAGGGCATTGAGAGGGTAAGGTCAATGCTTGAATCAATTGACCGGATGACATGGAAGGAGAGAAGGGTAACAGGTTCTGAAAATCATCTCTGGCTTGTAAGGGCGTCTGACATGCTGGGGGATTACAAAAAATATGGAACCATGTTGGCAGATTTTATAAAGGTTGCTAAAAACAGGGCTGAAATAAAGGGTATCAATGTCGGATATATGGGTGTGCCGCCTATTTTCCTTGACCTTTATCAGTTTATTGAGGGTCTTGGCGCCCACATCGTTTACAATGAAACCCAGAGACAATTTTCTCTTCCTTATTTTTCGAAAGGTATTGTAGAGAGGTATCTCAGATACACCTATCCTTATGGGATATTTACGAGGCTTGAGGATATAAAAAGAGAGATTAAAAGGCGAAAGATCAGGGGTATCATTCATTATGTCCAGGCGTTCTGCTACAGGGCAATTGAAGATGTGATCCTCAGAGAGACACTTAATGTGCCCTTTTTAACGATTGAGGGTGATTTGCCAAAACCGCTTGATACAAGGACAAAGCTGAGGCTGGAGGCCTTTATTGAGATGCTTAAGGGAGGAGTGTAGGAAATAGAGTAGGCAGTAGGGAGTAAGCAGCAGGCAGTGAATAACTGCTGATGTCCTAAAACAAATAATGAGGCAGTGTTGGTGGAGAGAACTAAGAGATTTATCATCAATAGAGAGGCAATAGGTTTTTTCAAATCGATTCTGGAATCCTACGAAGAGATCGGGATTTTTTCCGTTCTGGACGGGAAAAGGGGTTTGATAGAGGTAATATACCCCTCAAATTTCGAAGATGATATTGAGGCTATAATAGCAGATATGGCAAATTATGGCATTGTATTCCGGGAGGTTGAACATGTTTGATGAAAAAAGGATATTGAAGACAATGATGGCCGGTGACGCTATATACGCTGATATATTTGCCGAAGAAAGGACATACACCCATATCCATCTTGAATCAGAGAGAATAGAAAAGATAGAGAAAGCACTGGATAAAGGTGTGGGGATTCGTGTAATCAATCCATGGAAAACCTTCTATGCATCCACGAACTCTTTCGAAGGTAAACATCTTATTGAACTGGCGAAAGGACTCTCCAGATTTTCAAAGGAAGAGACACAGTCGTCTGATATAAAGAAAGGAAGGCATATTAAGGCGAATTATCCCTTTTCCATTTCTACTGATCCAGAAGGTGTTAATATGAAAGAAAAGCTAAGTATGATAAAAAACCTCGAATCTCTTGTGCGAAAGATGGAAAAAAGGATTAAACAGGTAAGGGTTATCTACAGGGATTCGCATCAGAATATAAAAATCTATAATAGTGAAGGTGCAGGCATTGAGGATAACCGCACTCAGGTGGTTTTAAACCTTTTTTTAGTGGGTGAAGAGGATGGTGAGATGCAGACAGCCTATGAGGCAATAGGTGGATTTTACGGGTTTGAGTTTTTTAAAGACGAGGTGATTGAAGACCTTGCGAATAAAACCGTCAGAAGGCTAACTGGGCTGCTTGGCGCCCAGGAAGCGCCTATGGGTATGAAGACCGTTGTGCTTGCATCAGAGGCTGGAGGCACCATGATCCATGAGGCGATAGGTCATGGACTTGAGGCAGACCTTGCAATGGAGGGGCTTTCCTGTTACAAAGGGATGCTTGGAGAAAAGATGGCTTCCAGTTTAATTAATGTTGTTGATGATGCAACATTACCCCATGCAAGGGGGACATATGCCTATGACGATGAGGGGATACCATCAGCGAGGACTATCCTTGTTGAGAATGGGATATTAAAGAATTACCTCTTCGACAGGTTTCATGCATTAAGATATGGAAAGGCATCAACCGGGAATGGAAGGAGGGAGTCATTCAGGTTTAAGCCGATCCCGAGGATGAGTAATACAATGATACTGCCCGGCAATGATGACCCATCAAAAATTATCTCTTCTGTGGATGATGGGGTTTTTGTTGTCAAGATGGGGGGAGGGCAGGTGGATACTGTCAGGGGCGATTTTGTCTTTGAAATATCAGAGGGCTATATCATTGAGAAGGGTCATGTCGGACCAATGGTTAAGAATGCAACGATGATGGGAAACGGGCTCAAGGTGCTCAAGGAGATTGACATGGTAGGCAGCGACTTCGGTTTTGGTATAGGTACCTGTGGCAAGGACGGACAGGGTGTGCCTGTGTCAGATGCCCAGCCAACCTTGAGGATACCTGAAATAGTAGTAGGGGGAAGGAAAAACTGTAAACAGTGAGGAGTAGGGAGTAGGTAGCATAGGGCAGAGAGCAAAGGGCAGAGAAAGACAACGGAAAGTAGAGAAAATGTAATGAGTTTACTGGTATTTTTTCAAAGCCTTATCGCTATCTTTCTTGCGGGTGATGGCCAGAATTATAACTTCGCCGGAGATAATACGATAATATGCCCTGAAGTCACCGCTTCTCAATCTATAGAGGGGTGGCTCAAAACCTGTCAATTTCTTAATCCTTTTTTTGCCGAAAGGAAGCGGAGAGTTCTCCAGATATGATTTTATATCCTTTGCAAGCTGAATGGCATCATCTGTTTCGAGCGATTCTATTTCTTTTTGTGCTGATGGGCTGAATATGACCTTAAACCTTTTTGACGCCACGGCGTTTTTCCAGTTTGTTTATCATGGCATCGGCTGTTATGCCCCCGCTTGCTCTGTATTCTATGTATGCTTCTTCAATCCTATTTTTAAATGCAGGGTCATTTTCAATCAGATAGTCGGCAAGGTCTTCCTCTGTTATATGGTGCAGGATAGCTGCAGGCTTGCCATAGGCTGTGATGATAATATCCTCTTTTTTGGATTCTTCGAGGATGTTCATTGTCTTATGTTTGAGCTCTTTAATACCTGCAAAACGCATGGTAAACCTCCTTTGAAAAGTTATACTTTAGTGTAACTTAGATGAATAGTGTGAGTCAAGGGAAAAAACAGCGGGGAGCAGGGAGCAAAGGGCGAAGAGCTATAATCACGTAAAACTTTCGATTTCAGATTTTCTATTTTCGATTACCTAAAGGTATTGTCTTGTTGGCCCCCTTTTAAGGAATATCCAGTTGTACCTTGACGGCCTCCTCAACCTTGCGCATGTCTTTCACAGAAATAATACCAGCGCGTCTAAAGAGCCGTGTCTTGCTAACGGTCGCCAACTGGTCCGCCATGGCCTTACTATCTTTGCCTTCAAAAACAACCAATGCCTCACTGGGATAGAGGCGATCTGTTTTGCTGGTGAGAGGGACAACCTGAACTCTATTGAGAAACTTGTTCGATGCGTCGTTGCTGATGATGACGGCAGGGCGTTTCTTCCTGATCTCCCCACCAACGGAGGGATCAAAATTAACCCACCATACCTCACGCCGTTTCATTGGCAACATCCTTGAAGGTAACCTCAGCCCATTCCGTGGCTTCCTGTTCCCGTCTCTTATCTTTCGCCATTTCGGCGTAAGCCGCTTCGAGATTGGGACGTACAACATGAGGACGGACTATTTCCTGGACGAATCTGCTGATCTTTCGGGGGCCAATGGTCTTGTGGAGACCCTCGTAAACCTCTTCATCAACGGTTATTGTCAATTTCTTCTGCATTTTATACCTTCTATACGTGTACTATACGTGTAGTCACTCGGTTTGTCAATAGTTAATAAAACGCCATATCCGACAGATGGATCGAAAAAAAACACAAGCAAGCTTTGGAAAAGTTGAGGAAGTGTTTGAATCTTTGAGTGTTTCAAGTCGATAGCGCCGATTGATTTTGCAAATCCCGTTACCTCATCATCCATGCCGCTCCCCCTTTCCCGTTTCATTCGTGGACATAACACCGAATTCAGCGGCGGCGATAGCCGTCCGCTGCAATGACTGGTTGTGCCGTTCACGAATATTTTGTAATTCCCTCTTTGATCTTCCATATTAATTTCCGCATTACTTTCAAACCACTTTCTAAATCGGACAAAGCGGTTTCTTCACCTTTCAGGAATGATGCACTCCTTCGGAGAAAGGTCTTCAATAGAGGATAGTCACTCTCACTCAGCTTACACTTTTCTTCCTTCAGTATGATAGCTAATTCCATATCATTATAAGAACCAACATGACCTCGCTTATGTAAAAAATTGTTACCTAAAACTTCATACATTCTGATAATCCAGACGATAGATTCCTTCCTGTATGTACCAGAGGTATAGTTGACTCTTACGCCTTGCTTTTCAGGCCAAACGTCAAGAATGGATGTACAATCGCGCAACTGCTCTGAGATACCAGAGCCAGATGTCAGTGTCTGCATTTTGTTCATAAGCAGGATAAAATAGTTGATCAAGAATCGTTTTTCTTCTTTGATCAAGAAACCACCGTCATTTATGAGAGATAAGAATTGTCTATACATTACGAGGTCTTGATTATGATCGGATTCTTGAAGAGATAGGAGATGAAAGATTCTCTCAATTAGCATAATCTCATTAGAATGCTTATATCCTTCGTCAAATATCTTCCAGAGTTTCTCTATTTCTTCGGAAATATTCATGTCTTTAGGCACAACAATTAATATACGTATTTCCTTATATGTAGAATTCTGCTCTGAAGCTCTATAAATGTCAAGAAGAAAAAGCAAATAAATTTAGAATGTTGTGCTTGCAATTGAGACGTAATTATATGATAATACCATCAAAAGCGAAGGTAGTTTATTATGGTATTATTGCCCAATCAGCGGTTAAAAGATGTTTTACCTGATTTCCAGAGCTTTCTTCTTGAAAGGAAGCTTACCCATGAGAAGTATGTACCGTTCTACGCCCTTCGTGTCAGCCAATTCCTGACATTTGCCAATAAGGATAAGGAAAGAGATATAGAGACGCTGGTCAATAAGTTCCTTGACCATTTGAAGGTGAGGGAAAATGTAAGCGATGGGCTTATAAAGCAAGCCCGTGATGCCTTAACAGTCTATCTCTACCAGTATAAAGATGGGATGCGTTTCAGGGAACTTCGTCTCGAGCAGGTACAGGCATCTGTTTCATCTAAGGCAGCAGATGTTCTATCTGAGATGAAACATCTCATACGGATGAAGCACTATTCTTATGGCACCGAGCAAACATATCTTGACTGGGCAAAACGGTTCTTTGCTTATATGGCCGAGACAAAAAAGACCGACACGAATGCCTGTGATGGAGACGATGTAAAAAACTTTCTCAGCCATCTTGCTCTCAGGCATAGGGTCTCCTCATCTACACAGAATCAGGCCTTTAATGCCCTCCTTTTTTTATTTCGAGAGGTCCTCAAACAGGACTTGAACAATCTTGCTGGCACTGTACGGGCAAAGCGCGGTATGAGACTGCCTGTGGTACTCTCAGTTGAAGAAATAAAAAGCCTGCTATCTCATCTTTCAGGCAGGGGTCTTCTCATTGCTCAACTTCTTTATGGGTCAGGTTTGAGACTCATGGAATGTGCACGACTCAGGGTGAAGGACATAGACTTCGATGGCAATCTGCTTTATGTGAGAAGCGGGAAGGGGGACAATGACCGGACTACTGTCTTACCAGAATCAGTAAGGGACGGGCTTAAGGATCATCTTGAACAGATAAAAGCATTACACGAAAAAGACCTTACCGCAGGATATGGAGAAGTGTATATGCCTGATGCCCTTGAAAAGAAATACCCACATGCCAGTAAAGGGTGGGGATGGCAGTACGTTTTTCCCTCAGGCAGGCTTTCTGTTGATCCGCAAAGCGGGAAGATACGTCGCCACCATATAAGCGATAAGGCCATCCAATCAGCAATCGGTGTGGCTTTTAAAAAGGCCGGCATCGTGAAACATGCTACAGTTCACACCTTGCGACACAGCTTTGCCACTCATCTTCTCATGAACGGGGTCAACATCCGTGAGGTACAGGAGCTTCTCGGCCACAAAAACGTGGAGACCACGATGATTTACACCCATGTTATGAGAGATATGAAGAATGCACCAAAAAGCCCGCTTGATATACTTATGAGTGATAAAGGTTGATTTGTAAACTTTTTCCTTGACATTAGTTTAATAAGATGCTAAATATCGTAGTATGACTACTATAAAAAGTGCAAAACTAAACTTTCTTGTAAACTCGTTTCCCCGCGGAGCAATACTTGCCTCTGAGTTTTTGAAAAAACAGGGCTACAGTGTCTGGCTTCTCGATTGGTACAAGAAAGGAGGTTGGTTAGAGGCGGTTGGTAGGGGTGCTTACCGTTTTCGCGGGGCTAAAGTAGAGTGGACTGGAGCGATATATACCCTGCAATCCCAGCTCCAAATTCCTGTCCATGTTGGAGCGAGAACGGCGCTCGAACTGCAGGGCTATGGTCACTACCTATCCGGCGGACTTCGCAGAATATTTCTTTTTGGATTGCCAGGGGTACGACTCCCGAAATGGTTCACGGACCATGATTGGGGTGAAAAAGTTGAATATGTGACTACGAAAATGTTGCCAATCTCTGCGGAGAATAGCTTTTCATTGCATGAAGAAAAAGGATATACAATACGACTATCTTCGCCGGAACGGGCCATAATGGAAGTGTTCTACCTTGTCCCTGAAAAACAGGGGTTCGACGAAGCCCTCCATCTTATGGAAGGTCTCACAACGCTGCGTCCCGCACTTATTCAAAGTCTTCTTGAAGGTTGCACCTCTGTGAAGATAAAAAGACTCTTCCTGTATCTGGCGGAGAGAGCAGGTAACTCATGGATGCGTGACCTCGATCTGAGTCGTATAAATCTGGGTAGGGGTAAAAGGGTTATCGAAAAAGGGGGTAAGTTCGTAGCAAAGTACGGGATTACGGTACCGGCAAACATTGTTGAGGAACCCGTATAGTGAACCCTCTCTATTTTGTACATCTTGAACAGGCACGTCTTCTTCTCAGAGTTTTGCCTATTTTAGAAAAACACACAGATTTTGCAATCAAAGGCGGCACAGCCATAAACTTCTTTATCAGGGAACTGCCCCGTCTGTCTGTTGATATTGACCTGACATATATTCCGGTGAGTGATCGGACAGCTTCATTAAAGGCCATAAGCGACATGCTCGTTGCAGTTTCAAAAGAAGCTCAGCGCGTCCTTCCACGTGTACATGTGGCAGTCACAAGGTTTATAGATCAATCATATATCCGAATGCTTGTAGTCAGGCTGGGAAATGCTCAAGTCAAGATTGAGGTAAATCCTGTGCTCCGAGGCTGTGTTTTTGAAACAGAAACGAAGCCCCTCTGCCGCAGGGCTGAAGATATATTTGAACTATCTTTGCGAGCACAAATCTTGTCATTACCGGATCTCTACGGAGGAAAAATATGTGCCGCCCTTGACAGGCAGCACCCGCGTGATCTCTACGATATTAAGCTGCTTTTCGAAAACGAGGGACTTACAGAAGAAATCAGGAAGGCGTTCATCGTCTATCTCATCAGCCACGAGAGACCCATGGCGGAGTTGCTCAGCCCAAAACCACAGGATTTCAAAAGACTCTACCAGAACGAATTTGCTGGTATGGCTGTTGAAGAAATCAGTTACGATGATCTTTTAAGGGCCAGAGACAGGCTCGTAACAAACATTAAGGCCTCACTGAGTGACGAAGAATGAAGATTTATAATCTCCGTGAAAGAAGGCAATCCATCCTGGAAACTACTTGTTTTGCAGGGCATTGACACACTTCCTGCAGTAACATGGAAACTTCTCAATATCCGACAGATGGATCGAAAAAAACACAAGCAAGCTCTGGAAAAATTGAGGAAGTGTTTGAATCTTTGAGAAATGAATAAGACGCAGGTACTTATCGATTACCGCTTTAGAATGTTGCATTACAGCAACTCAAAGAGCAGCGGTTGATTACAGGGATGGGTCATCGAAGTTCCCAGATATTTATTATAGCTTAAGTGACTTAAGCCGTTTTATTGCTTCTTGAATTTTCTCTTCACCTATGGTTATAGAAATTCTGAAATAGCCTTCTCCCTCATCTCCAAAGCCGCTCCCTGGCGTGACTACAATGCCTTTCTCTTCAATCAGTTTCTCACAGAAGTCTGCCGATGAGTATCCTTTAGGCACCTTTGCCCATATATAGAATGTGGCGAGGGGTTTTTCCACCTTGATACCTATCGCACCAAGGCCATCCACAACCATATCCCTTCGTCTCTGGAATATTTTTTTTATCTTTTCCACTGAAGCCTGATTGCCGGTTAAAGCTTCAATCCCTGCATATTGTATGGCCTGGAATACCCCGGAATCGATGTTTGTTTTCAATTTGCCGAGGTTGTACACCGCATCAGCATTGCCCACTGCGAACCCTATTCTCCAGCCGGTCATGCAATAGGTTTTTGAAAGTGAATGGAATTCTATGGAATATTTTTTCTCTTTATCAAACTGGAGGATGCTGTGTGCTTTATATCCATCGTAAGTGACTTCACTATAGGCTGCATCATGGCAGATAAGGATGTTGTATTTTTTTGCAAGGGTAATGACCTTTTTATAAAAGTCTTCATCAGCATGCGCCCCTGTGGGGTTATTCGGATAGTTGACAAACATGATCTTTGCCTTTTTTAATATGCCTTCCGGTATGCTATCGAAATCCGGCAGAAACCTGTTTTTTTCTTTAAGCGGCATGATGTATGGTTCACCGCCAGTTAGAAGTGTGGTGATTTTATACACAGGATAGCCTGGTGAAGGTATCAGGGCTATATCACCTTTTTCTATGTAAGCCCATGGGAAGTGTGCAATCCCTTCTTTTGAGCCTATGAGGGCAACCACCTCGTTTTTTGGATCGAGTTTTACATTGAATCTTTTGAGATACCAGTCTGCCACGGCCTTTCTATATTCAAGCATACCTTCGTAACTTGGGTATCTGTGGTTTTTTGCGTCTTTTACAGCACTCTGCATCCTTTTTATAATATGTGAAGGGGTAGGGATATCAGGGTCTCCTATACTGAAGTCTATAAGGTCAATGCCTCTTTTCCTTGCCTCTTCTTTCTTTTTATCAATCCTTGCAAACAGATAAGGCGGGATCTTTTCTACCCTTGATGCTGGTTTTACCATATGCTCGCTCCTGGTTTTTTATAATAGTAATTATGAATAGTTACATTTCTTTATATTTAAAGTAAAGAATTTTTTTAGTCTGGAGTTTCCAACTTTTGTATTTCAATATAGCTGGAACGCTGTTTTACTCCCTGCTCCCTGCGCGCGACTCCATCCCGCCAATAGCGGGATTTACCCACTAATGTTCCATTTTCACTCAGGTCGCAAACTCTTCCCGCTGTGGCGGGACTCAGACATACGACCTGCCCTATGGGATGTTCAAGTGGAACAAAGTGGGTGCCCAAGTCGTGCTCGAAGTCGCGACTCGCAAAAAGCTCTTCCAGCCATTGCAGTCATGGTTCTAATCAAACCGTTTTCAATTCTTTGATAGTGTTACTTATCAGAAAAAGTCCGGAAGCTCCAGTTTTTTAGTCGGTTGCTTATCTTGGCGAAGTTATAGATAATAGCGTGAACATTTTATTGA